>Ga0209806_1001104_pt1 | contig 18064 bp, 15 predicted proteins | sample GraSoiAngelo_152_FD_186166 | JGI IMG/M metagenome (GOLD analysis project Ga0209806, IMG submission 186166) | Grasslands soil microbial communities from the Angelo Coastal Reserve, California, USA - 14_1009_12_30cm (SPAdes) (version 2) | ecosystem: Environmental > Terrestrial > Soil > Grasslands ... | reverse complement strand
TTAAGACTCTCGCTTGTTTACAATGGTACAATATATGTTACCATAGAAACGATTGTTGATATCGGCGAATATAACGACCGCGGCGGTCACAGTCCCTTTCGCGAGTGGTACGACAAATTGAACGCCGAGGCCGCACGGAAGGTGACAACCCGCGTAGGACTGGGGAACTTCTCCAATGGCAAAAGTGTTGCGGCTGGTGTTTACGAGTGCCGCAGAAAGAAAAAGAAGAGGAATGAATATGGCTTTGACACGAGATTTTAGAGAAACAGTTCAGGCACGTGTGAAACGCGACGCCGCCTTCCGAAAAAGACTTCTTAGCGAAGCTATCGAAAGCCTTCTCTCTGGAGAGGTGACAGTCGGCAAAGAACTATTGCGTGATTACGTTAATGCTACAGTCGGCTTTCCCTACGTTGCCGCGCATACAAGGATTCACGTTAAGACTCTTCACCAGATGCTCGGCCCGAACGGTAATCCGACTGCAAGAAATCTGTTTGAGATCGTTGCCTATTTGCAGAAGGCCGAAGGTGTACGGTTCGAGGTCCGATCCACACGTGCAGGTCTGCGCTTGAAGGAGCGGCTATCCTCGCCGACAACAAAACGCAATGCTTCTGCCGTCTTGAGTCATTGAGCGAGCAGTGCAAGAATTTACGCCGATTGAGCAGGGCCACCGAATTCTTCAAAACTTGCGGCAGCAGCGACATCGCCGAAACTACTCGCCTCGTCGACATCTGCTTCGATGCTCACGTCAATCTCTTTCAAAATGCCACTGCGTGTCCGACAGTTTCAATTGAGATCAGTTTTGGAACCGATGACACAGGCTCACTCCCTTGCCTAGGCTAAAGGCAGCCACGCCTTGGCTTAGAACGGGAACTTGCAGACGAGAATAGCCAAGTTGTCTGAGAAATCCTGTAGTGAGCCAGCGAACTGCACAGGAAACATTTTGAAATCATACGTTGAAAGCGTTGGACCAATCGCGTTCAAGTAGGAGCAATCCAAGAGGCAGGTCCTATGATAGCGTGTCCGAAGCGGCCCCGGGCTCGTGGTCCTCGAAAACGTGAAACCCGGAAAGCGAGATGTTGAATTGTTGAATCGGGGTGAGATCGAAGCCAGGCGTGGAGTCACCGCTCAGATCCGCAAAGATAGCGGGGGTATTCCCGCCGGCGTTCTGACGGTGAAAAGAAATAACTTTGTTTTCATCGTGTCCGTGCTGATTGTCGTCGGCTGGTGTGCGAGTGAGGTACGCGCGCAGGGACTGCCGGCTCCCCCTCAGCAACCGCCTTCTGCTCTTTTGCAGAAGGAAGCCGCGAAGAATGTGACGGAGCCGTGCGTTCAGCCGGCGCCGATGGTACGGCTGGAAGACTACGACGGGCCATTGAAGAAGGTCGTGGGCACGTTCGCCCGGCCATTGGAACGTAAGGCCGTTCACCCCCCGCACTACAAGCCCGGCGTGAAAATGTGCACTCTCAGGTTTAAAGATAAATTAGTTCTGTTCGTCGAGGACTCGCTTGACCCAGTGACGTTTCTCACCACTGGTTTTAACGCGGGACTTGACCAAGCGGAAAACACGGACCGCAGTTATGGGCAGGGGGCTGAAGGGTACGGCAGGCGCTTTGGCGCCGAGTTCGCCGGTCAGGCCTCCTCCAGGTTCTTTGAGGACTTTGCGTATCCCTGGATCTTTGCGGAGGACCCGCGCTACTACCGCCTGATCCACGGCAGCGCCGGGAGGCGCTTGCTCCATGCGTTGGAGCATGCAGTCGTGGCTCATCACGACGATGGCAAACGCATGTTCAATTTTTCCGAATGGCTGGGGACGACGAGCACGATCGTGCTGAGCAACACGTATCACCCAGACAATCAACGCGGTTTCGCTCCGGCAGCGCAGCGGGTTGGCTACAGCATCCTCCAGGACATGGGTTTCGACGTGCTCCGCGAATTCTGGCCGGAGATTTCCCGTAAATTCAAACTGCCCTTCCGCGGAGGACCCGAGTTGGTGAGCCACGACTCGAATCCTGCCACCAACTAAGCTGTCTCTGGCGAATTGTTATTTCGCGCATGATTCCTCAGGATTCCCCGTCCTGCACGATTCTGCGATGCGCAATCTGGTCGTTCTTTTCATCCATATCAGGGCCACGTTGGTCCGGTTGCTCGGAGCTGCCGCCCGTTCACTGGTTGCGAAGTCGCTTGTCCTCAAGCACCAACGCGTGATCGTGAAACTGAAGCCCTCAACGCACTGGGCCACGAGTGCCAAACTGTGTGGTAAGCAGGTTTTGGGTCCAAGAAAAACGGCGAGCTCCTTGCGCTTGCTGAGGGCCGGTGGTATGTACCGCACACCAGCGATCGAAATATCAAGCACCAGCAAAACACGACTGGGAGCTCTTCTCTCCATCCGGTCCGGTCGAGTGGTCATTTTCGATTGCCTCGCGGAAATAGAACGATGCGAGTATCCGCTTGCTGGACGCTCCCACTGTGATTAGACTGCGTAGCGGCGAGGTGGTCCGCACCGAGCCACTTGCTGCGTGCGAGGGCCGCACGAAACCCTTGGGGCCGTCGGATGGGGGGCCATGCTTCGAACTGCGCGACTGATCGTAGCCATCACTTTGGTTGCATCAACGGCCGGTGCGGCTGTCAAAGTGGAGAAGATCGCCTGGCGGGGCTGGTCCAACTGTTACCGGGTCAGCAACGGCAGCGTTGAGTTGATCGTCACCGGCGATGTCGGGCCGCGCATCATGCGCTACGGCTTTGTCGGAGGGCAGAATCTGTTCAAGGAGTTCCCCGACCAACTCGGAAAGAGCGGTGAGCAGAAGTTTCAGCTCCGTGGCGGCCATCGGGTTTGGAAGGCGCCGGAAGATCCCATTGCTACCTGGGCCCCCGACAACGTTGCCGTGGAGGTTCAAATCACGCCGGAAGGGCTAGTAGCTCGGGAACCGGTCGAGCCACTGACCGGCCTGCAAAAGGAGATCGCGATCGCACTGGCTCCGGAAGGAAGCGACGTGACGGTGACACATCGAATCTATAATCGCGGCCTGTTTCCTCTCGAGTTCTCCGCGTGGGCCATGAGCATGATGGCTCCGGGAGGCATTGCCATCACCGGATTCCCGCCGCGCGGCAAGCATCCCGAAGTGCTGGCGGCTACCAATCCTCTGGTCATGTGGGCCTACTCCGACCTGTCCGACAAGCGCTGGACATTCACAAAGAAATACCTCGGTTTGCGTCAGGATCCTGCCAATCCGGAGCCGCAGAAACTTGGTCTTTTCAACGTGCGCACCTGGGCTGCCTACCTCTTCCATGACGAGTTGTTCATCAAACGGTATCAGGCCGAGCCGGACAAGACCTACCCGGACTTCGGCTGCTCTTTTGAGACTTTCACCAATGGGGATTTTCTGGAAATCGAAACGTTGGGTCCGATGACCAAGGTGGAGCCGGAAGGCAGCGTCGCCCATGTCGAGCGCTGGAGCCTCTTCCGCAACGTGAAGCTGGCCTCCTTCTCCGATGCCGAACTCGACAAGGTGCTGCCTCCTTTGCTCCGATAACGGGGGAATTCAAATGCCCTCCGATCGTCGCTCCTTCCTAAAGCTAATCGGCACGACCGTGGCGGCCGTCCAGGCTAGGTCGACAGCGCCGTCGGCAACCTTGCACGACACTGCCTCGACTGCCGCTCCTGGTCCCGTGGAGTTTCCTCGCGCGTTCACCGGCCGGCAACTTTCGCTGCTGGCTTTCCCATTGGGCGGAGTCGCTGCTGGCAGTATCAGTCTGGGTGGTAGGGGCCAACTGCGTGACTGGGAGATCTTCAACAAGCCGGATAATGGCCGCACGCCCTCCTACGCATTCGCGTCCATCTTTGTCGATGATGGCCGGCGGAGGATGGCCCGTGTCCTGGAAGCTCGTCACTTGCCTCCTTTCCATGGGCAAGATGGACTGGGCGCGCGTAATGTCCCAGGACTCACGCGCCTGGCGTCAGCTCGCTTCGTCGGCGCGTACCCACTCGCCCGGATCGAGTTTGAGGATCCGGAACTTCCCATACGGTTAACTCTGGAAGCTTTCTCACCCTTTATCCCGCATGAGGAGGACGACTCCGGCCTTCCCGCAGCCGTCTTGCGTTATCGCGTCAGGAATGAGGGTCGACGGTCCTCGACTGTATCGATCGCCTGGTCGATCGACAATCCGGTTGTGCCTGAGCAGGGCAATCGCCGCGTCGAAGAAGAACGCAGCAACGAGTTCCGTATTAGTGGGCCGCTGGCGGGATTATTCATGAACAACTCCGCGGTTGGGGCCGACGACGCCATGTGGGGCAACTTCGTCATCGGGTTGATAAACGCAGGAAACGGTGATCTTTCGCATCTCCGCGGCTGGCCGAAAGGTCGGTGGTGGGACGCTCCGTTGCTGTTCTGGGACGATTTCTCTTCCGACGGCCGGCTTGGACCGGAGGATGCGTCGCGGAATGCCGTCGGGGCGCTCTGCCTCGGCCGGACAATCGCACCTAGAGCCGAGCGCGACTACACCTTTCTGCTCGCCTGGCATTTTCCGAACCGCACGCCGGCAAGGTGCGGCTGGGAGGCGCCGAAGGGAGAGGAAAACTCGGTCATTGGCAATTGGTACGCGACACGCTTCGCCGACGCTTGGGCAACTGCTCAGTATGTTGCGGAGAACCTGGAACGCCTCGAGCGGAAAACTCGTCAGTTCACAACTGGGTTGCGGGAGAGCACTCTCCCGGCCGCGGTGAAAGACGCGGCTTCTGCCAATCTCTCGACTCTGGCGACCAATATATGTTTCCGCACGGCCGACGGCAGGTTCTGGGGCTTCGAGGGTGCCAACGATCAGCGCGGCTGTTGCCATGGCAACTGCACACACGTTTGGAACTATGAGACGGTGACCCCGCACCTGTTCCCGGCCTTTGCGCGCTCGCTGCGCGAAGCGGCTTTCGGCTACAGCATGGATGAACAAGGAGCCATACATTTCCGGACTGCGCTGCCGGAGGGCAAGGTGCGCAGCGGCTTCGCTGCCGCCGATGGGCAGATGGGACAGATCGTTCACGCTTACCTTGACTGGAAGCTCTCAGGCGACCGCGCTTGGTTGGAGCGTATGTGGCCGAGCGTCAGGAAAGCCCTGGAATTCAGCTGGATCGAGGGTGGCTGGGACGCCGACCGCGATGGCGTGCTGGAAGGCGTCCAGCACAATACCTACGACGTGGAATTCTATGGCCCCAATCCTCAATGCGGTGTCTACTATCTGGCCGCGCTACGCGCCTGCGAAGAAATGGCCTCGGCTATGGGAGAAGACAAGGCGGCCAGGGAATACCACCAACTCTTCCAGCGGGGAAGCAACTGGTTGGACGCCAATCTGTTCAACGGTGAGTATTATGTCCAGAAGGTGCGGGGCGTCAAGAAAGAACGGATCGCGGCAGTGCTTCGCAGCCAAATGGGTTCCGAGGACACCGAAACGCCAGATTATCAGGTCGGCGAAGGATGCCTTGTCGATCAACTAGTTGGGCAATACTTGGCCGACGTTGCCGGCCTGGGGCCGCTGGTCGACCCCGCCCGGATCCGCAAGACATTGGAATCCATCCACCATTACAATTTCAGGCAGGACATGTTTCATCACGATTCCGTGCAGCGCACTTACGTGGTGAACGACGAGGCCGCTCTGGTCATCTGCGACTACGGCAAAGCCGAGCGTCCGCGGATTCCCTTTCCCTACTACGCCGAAGCATGGACAGGACATGAATACTCCGCGGCCTCGGAGATGATCTACGCCGGCCTAGTGCGGGAAGGCGTGGAGTGTTTTGAAAATGTGCGGAAGCGCTTTGACGGGGAACGCCGCAATCCGTGGGATGAGCCGGAGTGCGGACACCACTACGCTCGCGCAATGGCGGCTTGGTCTGGCGTACTGGCGCTCAGCGGCTTCCGCTACGACGGCGCCAAGCAGACAGTCAATCTGTCGCCTCCCCTTGCCGACGCCGTGTTCCGCTGCTTCTGGTCCACGGCAGGTGGTTGGGGCGTGTTTGCACGCCAGCAAAGCGCCGGCAAAACGGCCTTCCGTATCCGCGTCGATCACGGCTCGCTGCCTGTCCGAAGCTTCGAGTTGAAAGCACACGGTGCCAAGGCGCGGGCCACACTCGGTGGAGCGGAACTCCGGCACACTCTAGAGGTAGAAACGGGCGCCATCATCCGCCTCGAACAGCCTCTGACGATCGGTGACGGCCAAGAACTCGTGCTTGAGGTGCTCGCGTGAACACGGGGCTGAATAGCGAGCACCCTTGGTTCGTGCCCATCGGCGGCTTTCTGGCAGCGGGAAAGACCACTTTGCTCTGTGCGGCCGCACAGACTCTAGTTTCCGAGGGCCACCGAGTAGCTGCCATCTTGAACGATCAGGGAAACGACTTGGTTGATACGGCTTTGGTCCGAGGCAGCGGCTTAACCGCCGATCAGGTCACCGGCGGGTGCTTCTGCTGCCGTTTCTCAGATCTACTGGAAGCCGCCGGCGGCCTTGCGAAACATCATCCGGAGATTATTTTCGTGGAGCCGGTGGGCAGTTGCACCGACCTGTCCGCTACCATTCTTCAGGTGCTCAAGCGCGACCACGCAGACCGATTCCGGCTTGCTCCGCTGACGGTGGTGGTGGACCCCGCGCAGGCACGAGCGGCCTTGGCGGCGCATGCGAATCCGGACATCGCCTTTTTGTTTCGCAACCAAGTGGAGGAAGCAGACCTGATTTGCTTCTCCAAGTGCGACCGCGAAACAGAGTTTCCCGGATTGCCAACATCGGCGCCAGTGCGCTACTTGAGCGCGATCCATGGGCGGGGTGTGAGTGCCTGGCTGCATGAAATCCTCTCGGGCCGGCTCGCGTGCGGACGCGCCACTCTGAACATCGATTATCAGCGTTACGCGCGGGCCGAGGCCGCCTTGGGATGGCTTAACTACCACGCCCGCTTGTGCCTGAAGGATCCCATCATGCCGGCTCTGATTGTCGGTCCGTTGTTCGATTCACTACAGCGTGAACTCGAACGGAAGAATGTGCGAATCGTGCACCTGAAGGTGATCGATCAGGCCGAAAGTGGCTATGTGAAGGCGGCGGTATCCGGTTGCGGACAGGAACCAATCGTCGAAGGTGCGGTAGACGCCTCGCCGGCCTGGGAACACGAACTGGTAGTGAACCTGCGTGCCGTGGCGGCTCCAGAGCGAATCAGAGAAATCGTGGCGGACTCGGTCAAAGCTCTACCGGGTTCAAAGACCGAGGTGCGGTTAGAGTGTTTTCGCCCTGCACCCCCAAGACCTGAACATCGCGTCGCACATCCGCAGAAACGGGCTGGGTCTCGACAAAACTCCGCCCCGTTCTGAAACGGACCCAACTAGACGAGCAATCGACCAAGGAAGCCGAGATTACCAAGTGGCCGTGGTGATGGACCGCGCGGGCAAGGTCAGGTGCAACGTTTTCCCCTTCGATTCGAGATTCACGTCTGTGCTCTCATTCAGGCTATTCAGCACTTCTGCGACATAGCCGCCCTGCGGCGTCTGAAACGTCATTACGCGCACGCCTTTGGTTTTGCCGGTGGTTTCCACGCGGATTGCGCCGGGGCGTACAAACTTACTGAAGTGCGCCAGATACCAGAACGTTCCCGTGTAGGTAATCTCGTGCGTGGTCTTGTCGATGATGACCACGGGATGTTGCGCATTGGGGTCGGGGTTCCCGTGGATCGGTGATATCGCCCATGGCCCACCGGTCTCATCCAGGATCGCATTCCAGTAAAGCCACGCGGACGTCCCGGCTTCCAGGTCGTTGAAAATAATGTTGCCCCACACATCCCCATCATCGAACTCGTAGATCGGGAGTTTCTTGTCCTTTGGGTATCCGGCCTCGTAGGCATAGCAGACCTCATCCATCCAGAACGGCAAATCCGAATATCTTTTTTCGAGCTCAGCAATCTTGTCGAAATTCTTGAAATCGTAGCCGTGATACGCCACCACCGACACGAACTTGCGCGCCGCCGGGTCATCCAGTACCATCGGGTATCGCCTGTAAGCCACCTTGCGTTCCGGCGCTTCGCTCATCATCAGCTTGGTCGTCAATCCGGACTGTTGCAGCGCCGGGCCGACAAAATCGCGCAAGAGCATCTTGATCTCTGGATATTTGATCTTCGTGTATACCTCTTCCGGCTCGTTAAACAAGCTCAAGTAATCGACCACGATCCCGCGCTTCTCATATTCTTCCAGATACTTCAGGAAATATTTCGCCAGTACGGGGTAGTATTTCGGTTGAATGTCCTGGTGCTTTTTCACGTCATACAGCATCCAGTCCGGCGGATAGTCCATTGGCGCTTGCAGGGCAAAGTTGCCGTATTTGCGCGCCCTCAGGATGTACGTGCCCACGCCGTTCGGTCCGAAATCGCGCGCCACGGAAAAATTCTTCAGTTCGACATCGCCTGGCGTGTCGTCATACGTGAACCAGGGGCCCGCGGACTGGAAATCGGTCCCGGCAAGGGGCGTCTTCATTGCGGTATAGCCCGCGCCGTCCTTCGTATCAAACAGCGCCCGCAGTACATCCTCCTGCTTATCCGCTGGAAGCGTATTCAGGGTCATGAGCCCCGCTTCCATGATCGACGCTCCAAATCCAGCCACTTTTTGATACTTCACGGAATCGTTGATCTGGAATGTCGAACCGCCCGCTGGCTTTCCGTCCGAAAACTGTGCATCCGGTTTTGCCGTCAGGCGGTCTCCCGCGGTCGAGGAAATATGCAGCTTTGCCGTCTGCGCCTGCAGTCCGGAAACGCTTATGGCGAGGGCAAGAGTCAGCGTCGTGCGTAGGAAGGCACATCTCGAGCTCATGTGTTGTCTCCCGAACTTCTGCAGTCGCTTAGAACGCGAACTCAATTGCCCCTGATCCGTTGCCGTATTTGTGATCGCCGCCCCGCACATTGGGGTTTACTCGAGGCAACCCAAAGTTGGGCGGTGGTAATCCCCGCAATCTCGCAGCCACCCAGGATTGCCTCCCCAATCCCATTTTATGTCGCTTCCCCCCGCGCTCTCCCGACGGATAGTTCGTACAGATTACTGACGGACAGCCGTTGCTGAATGTTCGGAGCGGCAGGTCCGTACTCCGCGCTCAGATTGTGCGGGTTTTTGATGTACGATCTGACGTGGCCATCGGCATTTCCCAGGTTTTTGCCAAACGTACAAGGAACCAGAATGTTGAATCCGTCCGCGAACCGTTTGTTGAGCGAGGTCTTGGAAGCATGGTACATGGTATGGAATTGAGCGTAGTCCAGTAGAAGTATGGACACAAGGCATGGCTGTTGGCTGAACCAGGCACGCTACTAGTCATTCGAGGGACAGTCCGTTCGTGAACATGGACAGTGTCGCGGAGCTCAAATTCGATGCCGCCTTAAAACAGGTCAGCCAGTTTGAGCCCCGTCAATAAACACAGTCCGGATTGGGTTCCCAAGGGATTTCGCCAAGGCCAAGGAAGAACTGCACGGCGACCAGCCGTGCAGAGATGGCCACTATGTCTAGCCTTTAACCGGCTCTAATCAGTTTTAGCCCCTCTTCATACCAGGACAGGAGATTTCCATGGCGGAACTCGCAGTGAATGGCGGTAAGAAGTCGAACCAGAAAGGCTTTCCTGTTTGGCCGCAATATGACGACGCGGAACGCAAAGCTCTTCAGGATGTTCTCGACAGTCGCGTTTGGTGGAGAACTCCCGGAACCAGAACTCTCGCCTTTGAACAGGCATTCGCCAAATTTCACGGCGCCAAACACGGCATTGCCGTGACCAACGGTACGGCCGCTCTCGAAGTCACCGTATCCGCCCTCGGCATCGGCGCCGGAGATGAAGTGATCCTCCCCGACTACACCTTCGTCGCTACGGCCAGCGCCGTTCTCTACGCCGGCGCGCTGCCTGTCCCCGTGGACGTCTCTCCGGACACCTGGTGTCTCGATCCCAAACTCGCGGAAGCGGCCATCACGCCGCGTACAAAGGCCATCGTTGCTGTTCACATGGGTGGCCATCCCGCGGATTTGGACGCTCTCGGCGATCTCGCCAAGCGGAAGGGGATTGCGCTTGTCGAAGACAGTTCCCACGCCCACGCCACCGAGTGGAAAGGCAAGCGCATCGGCTCACACGGTACGGCTGGCACCTTCAGTTTTCAGGCCAGCAAGCTGATGACTGCTGGCGAGGGTGGCATCGTTATTACCAATGACGATGCTTTCGAAAAGCAAGCCCGCAGCGTCCATGACTGTGGCCGCATGCCCGGCGAATGGTTCTACAGTCATTTCATCAACGGCTCGAACTATCGGCTCAGCGAGTGGCAGGGTGCCGTTCTCAGTGTTCAATTGACGCGCCTCGATGCGCAAACGCAGCGCCGTCACCAGAATGCCCGTCTCCTCGATAAACTCCTTGCCCAAATTCCCGGCATCACTCCACAAAAACTCGATCCCCGCTGCACTCGCAACGGTCACTATGCCTACATCTTTCACGTCGACTCCAAAGAGTTCGCCGGTGCCAGCACAGAAAAACTGATTCAAGCCATGAATGCCGAGGGTATTCCCAATCAAGCCAGCTATCCGCCAATCCACGCCTTGCATGTGTTCCAAAACGGTGAGTACCGCAAACGGCTGTGTGGCTCTCAAGCGGCCGAGCCTCATGCCTTCCTCAAGGCAAGTTATCCCCACACGCATCGCGCCGCTTTTGAGACCATCTGGATTCCCCAACCCGCGCTCCTTGGCGATGAGGAAGACATTCACGAAATCGCCGCCGCCTGGCGCAAAATACAGAAATTTGCGAAAGAACTCGTATGATGGGCGTCGAAAAAGGGGAATATCACGGCTGGCCAAACGCGTACTTCCTGACGAATGACACTGGGGAACGCGTCGTTCTAGCCGACGTGGGACCTCGCGTGGTTCACTGCGCGCTTGGCGGGGGTGAAAAATCAATTCCCGCGTGTAGCGGTGACCACTTCGCGGATGGCACTAGCGACCAGTTCGGGATGGTCAAGATGGATCCAGTGTCCGGTGTCGCTCGCCACCACATGCCGCCCACACGAAGAGAGCTGCGTTAGGTCGTGTTGCCAGTCGGCGTACAGTGCCGCATGATGGTCTCCCGATAGAACGACCAGCGGCAAGTCCCCGAGCGAGCTCACCGCAGCCGCTTGCGCAGCACTGAGAGGTAGTGCGGCAACGTGCTGTCCGAGGCTCATGAAATTCTTTGGCTGCGACCACAACGCTCGCACAATTGGCAGGATTGGTGCCGGCAACTTACGAATCTCACCTGCAATCCGTTGTACCGCCGAGGCCGCGCCGACGCCGAACGCGCTCGCCGCTGCCCATCCAAGCCTGGGCGAACCCCGCGCCAGCCGCGCTAGGCAAAACCGAACAAAACCCAATCGTGCGAGCCACGCGGCAATCCAAGAGTATCGCAGGCCCACTTCGATCATCCGCACCTGCTCGGGCGTCGGATTCTCCCATTCGGCAGGGTGAACTGAATCCACCAGCACCATGCCAACGACCTCATTGGGATATAGGTGCACGAACGCCCGATTTACATAGCCGCCGAACGAGTGCCCAACGAGAACGTACGGCCCGGGCACACCTGTTGCATCCAGCAGCGTGTGTAGCTCCTGGGCGATCTGCCGGGCCGTGCGCGGCCCGTGCGGCGGATCGCTCCAGCCGTGTCCGGCGCGGTCGTAGCTTACCGCGCGACTGAACTGCGCCACCCGAGGCTGCACCAGCGTCCAGCTCAAGCAGGATGCGCCCATGCCGGATTCGAAGACCACAGTCGGTGTGCCTTCTCCGGTTACAAGGATGTGCATCCGCCCCTCGTTGACTCGCACGAGGTGCCCAGGGAGCGGAAAGCGTCGGCGGTCCCGCCAGGTTCCGATTGCCTGGTAGACGGCACCCGCCACTGCCGACACAGCGAGTGTGCCGAGGAAAATCACGAGGAACATAAGCGCCGTTTTCATGGGATAACGCGAACATCCAAGAATACACTCGTCGAGCGGTCTTCTTCGCGAGTCGCTCGTCGCTAGAACTCATTTTCTATCTATAGTCGACACTAGCTGAAATTTCCTATTCCGCACCATGCGAGCCAATCCGGCCCAAACGATGTGTGCCAGGTCGGTACCTACCATTCAACCGCAACACGGGCGGGAGTCTTCCTGCTCACATGAGCTCTCACCACCCACCCAACGCGCTGACTTATATTGGGCCGCTAGGCCTGGAGGTGCTCTACGACGGTGAGCATGCTTACTCTTCTTCACTTCAGACGCTCGGCGGAAAAGGCACGATCTTGAATCTACAGAGGGGGTCATGTGACCCCCGGTTGGGGGGTGGATGATTTTCCATGTCGAAGATGTAGATTAATAAGAGAAGGCTTGGCTGGAAGGGTCGCCAATGGGTTCTACTCGTCTATTTGCTCTTGTATGGGTTTCTATAAGCCTTCTTGCTTCCGTCGAAATGCAGGCCGCTGATTCCGCCGATTGTGCGGGTGCCGTGGTGGACGAAAACAGCGTGCCGGTTGGGGCCGCGCAAGTAAAGTTCGAAAACAGCACCGGCAGTGTGTATCGCACCGAGACCGATGGCGCAGGGCGATTCGTCCTCCAAAATCTTTCCGTGGGTGACTACAAAGTAGAAGTTCGCAAGGAAGGTTTTTTCCTGCTTTCCGGCCAGTCTTTCTCTCTCCAGGCCGGGCGCAATGAACTCACGTTGACCCTGAATCACGTTCAAGAGCTTCACGAGCAGGTACAAGTCGCCGCGCCGTCGAATCAGATTGATATTCAGGACACTTCGCGGCGTTCCGGTCTCTCCTCGCAAGACATTCGCGATATCCCGGTGCCCAACTCTCACGTTCTCGCCGAGAGTCTCGTGGCCTTGCCCGAAATCGTGCGCGACAGTCGCAATAATCTGCATATTGCGGGTGCACGTTCCGGTGAGACGCAATATCTCCTCGACGGCTTTGAAATCGGCGATCCTGTCAACGGCGCACTGACGGCGCGCTTCAATATTGACGCCACGCGCGCCGCCGAAGTCCAGACCGGCCGCTTCGGCGCGGGCTATGCCCACTCCGGCGCGGGCATTCTCGGTCTTGAAACTCCCGACGGCGAAGATCGCTGGCGCTTCGGCACGACCGACCCCGCTCCCGGAATCAACATCCAGGAAGGAGCTCATCTCGGAAATTGGTATCCGCGCGTTACTTTTTCCGGGCCCATCGAGCGCGGCCGCTTTTGGTTTTCGGATGCCATAAGCATCCAGCACACCTTCGACGTCGTCAAACAATTGCCCTCGAACGCCAACACTTCCGAACAGTGGGCGGGCGACAATCTTTTCCGAGTGGAATACAATCTCTCGCCTAGACACATTTTCCACGCCAGTTTTCTCTACAACCACGCCTACGACACCAACCTCGGCCTGGACGCCGTCGATCCCCAATCCACCACCGTCACCGTCGAGCAGCGCCGCGCTTTCGTGTCGCTGAAAGATCAATTGTGGCTCCACGACACGCTCTTCGAACTCGGTTTGGCTGCCGACAGCGGCTTGCTCGATTACGCCCCGCAAGGTGCTCTGCCCTACGTTTTGCTCATCAACGGCACCACCGGCAACTATTTTCAGCGCTTGCATCAACGCGGACGCCGCTTGCAGGCTATCGGCAGCGTCACCGCTGCCTCGCGCCATTGGCACGGAACCCATCAACTCGCAGCGGGCGCCAACGCCTCCGGTGTGGTCTATTCGCAATCCGCCCAACGCACGGAAATCCGGGCACTCCGCCCCGACGGAAGTCTCGTTCGCCAATCCACTTTTTCCGGCCTTGCGAATCCCCGGCTATCCAACACCCAGGCCGGAGCCTACGCGCAGGACACCTGGGCGATCTCCAAACTCTTCGTCTTTCAAGCCGGCCTGCGTACCGATTGGGACCGCTTCACGCAAAGCGCCATGGCCGAGCCGTGCGCCTCCGCCAATTTCTTGCCTTTTGCTGACGACCGCGCCAAACTCTCTCTCGGCTGGGGCATCTACAACGCCCCGCTTAATCTCTCCGTCATCGGCCAGGCCTTTGACCAGCAACAGGTCGACTCCTTTTACGATCCCACGGGAACGGTCGTCGTCCTCGATGCCGTCGCGAGCCAGTTCGTGCTTCCCGCTAGCGGCTTGCGCCAACCGCGTTTCACCATTTCCAGCGCCGGCTGGCAACAGAAGCTCGCCCACAACACGCTTGTCGCTCTCGAACTCCTCGCCCGCAACGGCGGTCACGGTTTTGCTTTTGTCGACCAGCAACCGGCGCAGCCCGGCGGAATTCTTCTGCTCCAGGATCACCGCAAGGACCGCTACCGCGCCGTCACCATTTCCGCACGCCACGTTTTTTCTGAGAGCACCGAACTGTTTGCCACCTATACCCGTTCCAGCGCCCGTTCGAACGAAGTTCTAAACCCCGCGCTGGGCTCCATTTTCTATGCTCCGCAGCAATCAGGCCCCGTCGCCTGGGATACCCCCAACCGCCTCCTTACTTGGGGCTGGACGCCCACGCACATCTGGGGCATCCACCTAAGCTATCTTTTCGAATACCACACCGGCTATCCTTTCAGCGCCGTCAACCTCCAGCAGCAGCTTGTCGGTCCTCCAAACGGGTTGCGCTTTCCCGCTTACGCCAGCCTCAATCTCGGCCTCGAGAAGAAAGTCGCCTTCCGCGGCTATCTCTGGGCCGCGCGCGTCGAAGCCGTGAACATTTTTGACCGCCTGAACCCGGACACTGTGGTCAACAACGTCGACGCTCCCAACTTCGGCTCTTTCACCGGCGGCCAGAGCCGCGCCTTCACCTTGCGCGTGCGCTTCGCCGGCCGCAAATAGCCGCAGAGAATCAAACTGCGGCACGATCGGCAGAATTAACTCCGATGGAGGCGTTTTTTGTTCTTAAGATCTCTGTAATCCTGTGAACGTAAGTCAGGTGCCTCGAGGTAAACGAGAAATAAGTCGGAGTCAACCTGGTTCCGCCGGAAGGAGTCGTCAGCCTTTCCGAAGCCCGGGGAATTGAACAGCCATGTCCAGCGGTTCCCTCAAAAGTCGTGGCTTAGGTGCGAAAGGGATTATAAATACACCTACGACCAAGTGGGCAATCGCCTCAGTTCGCTAGCAAGGGAGCCGGTGCTAGGCGACGGGTGGATGTGTAGCAGCGATCGCCTCCATTTACCACGGCTAGCATTAGCGGGCGAGTTCGCTTGTCCGCAATCCGCGCTAATCAGATGGGGAGACCGCAGGTTGGTTATTTGACTGCACTCAAACCATGGAATTAACATCTTCTCTTATGAACCACGAAGAAGCAGCGGTCAAGGCGTTCATCCGTTCAGATCGCCAGCAGCGTTACCTAAAATTCCTTAGCAACCCAACGCAGAGGAGCAGGTTCACCTCTGAGCTGGCCCATTTCAAGGCTCTTGACCCGAAGTGCCTTGTCGCTATTCCACCAAACCAACAGAATGCATCCTCGGTGGCAGAGTTGCTTGCCACAAAGGGTGCTGGCTCCAGGTGCTGGGTCATTTCAGTGAACTCCGTGTTAGATTCGCGGGAGCTGGACCTGCGGGAAGCACTCGATGAAACTATTGGGAGTGGAATGGGCACAATCATCTCCTGCGTTGCGGGCAAGCTTGGTTACTTTGAGGATGAAGACGTGAAGTACATCCTCCAGCGACAAGTGCCGTCAGGCTGGACAACTCCTGATTAGCACTGACTGCCTCTTCGACGCGTCACTGGTGCCAGAAACTTGTCCAACCTCTATCAGCGCGCCCACGCCGGCACTTCGGAAATGGGAATGTATACGGGGCGAAACCTTAGCCGAACCCCCTTATATTTCGCGTGAGCTTCCTTCGTCAGTTCAACCTTGAGCTTGTGACGTTTGCCGTCGATCGTTGGCGGAATAAATCCGAGTTCATACCGAAAGTGCAGCTGCATGAAAATCATGTCGAGCGCGGCAGCATAGCCCTTGGTATCAGCGGTGAAGTATTGTCCTCCTGTCTGTTTAGCCATGTAATGGGAAATCTGTGACTGCTCTCCGATTGATAGTCCGAGCACCTTCGGAGCCCTCTCGTCTTTGATGCCGAACACGATTCCAGAAGTCTCCAAAATATCATCAACCACCTGGTCAAGCTCGGAACGCGGTTGGCCGGTGTGATCTCCGTCGAGAAAAACAACCACTGGCAAGGGTTGTGGGTTTCGGCGATGCGCGTCCTGGATAATGAGCCGCAGCATTTTTCGATAGGTGATTTCTCCAACGGCGTCACTGTTCCCTCCAACATGGAAGGAAATGGGCTCAATCGTCTCAGCCAGCGCGCGGATGGGACTGTCGCGGTCTTCGGTAGGCAGCAGATCTAGCCGTGTGTCACCGTTGTCACACCAATGAGCGACGCCCACGGTGTCATGTTTGTCCAGGTGATCGAGCGCAGGTCGAAAGTGCGATTCCTTGCCTGCAAACTCCGCCGAGCCTCCGATTTTTCCACCTTCGTTGCAGATCACGGCAAGCCAAACAATGTGCGGACGCGTATTATTGCGCGCCCCAGAGTCAAATGAGGCGATCGGGACTTCGTTCCCATTGTCAAATACCCGAAAGTCTTCTTTTTCGAAGTCTTGAACAGGAAGGCCGTTCTTCGGATCCTGACTGATGACATCGACGAGTACCAACGAGGATTGCACGCGGATCGTAGTCTGTGCGGTCCTCGGTTGTTCAGGCTGTTGCGCAAGACTGCCTGACATCAGAAACGAAACGAGAAGCAGACCTAGTGCGCCAAGAGCAATGTACTTTATTTCGGCTCGCATTTCTCTTCCCGCCGCAAACAGCCAACGCCAGCTCGCATTTATTCTGCATTTGACAAGATTATGCAACAGTTTTAACGCGATGTAGAGACAGCCGAGAGGCGGGGGTGTTGCTACCTGTCTGAGATCTTTCAAGCCATTGCCCGGTAAGTTCTTGGGGCTGAATCGGGAGCGCGTGTGTGGGCAAGATGCGCAAACGAGCTAGGTGAGGTTGCGCGCTTTGGATTCAGCGAGTTGAAGGAAGCGACTCGGGTTCCGGACGCGGGCGCAATGCAAATTCAATTGAGGGTGATGCGCCAAGTAAATTTCTTCGGGGCACCGGCAGCCGTTCGGCAAGCGGAGCGAAACGCCCAGCTTCAACTCTAACTCGGCTGTGTCGCCAGTATTCCGAAGGCGTACGCGTATGGTTGTGGAATTGAGTTGACGCCGCGAGAATAGGGGATGACCCCCCAAGGTGATACGCCGCTTGTTGCTCCTATACCATCGGTACTTTCGTCCCATAACTTCCGTCCTTTCGTCCTATGGCCTCGATCCTTTCGGAGCACTACCCTCAGACATGGACCTATGTGCTCCGAGAAACATGACGATCACAATTTCCGTCACCAAGGGTGGCCTCTCGAACCCCCTTGTTTACCAACTGACCAAAGCCAGGACCAGCATAGGACGAGCAGGTGGCGGAGCCGACATCGAAATTGACGACCCACAAGTTTCTGCCTTGCATTGTGCTGTAGGCGTGACACAGGACATGGTTCGACTATGTGATCTGGACTCCGCGAATGGCACATATCTAAACGGCCAAAGAGTTGAGGCCGTCGAACTCGAACATTTGACCGAGTTTTGCCTCGGCTCGACTTGGCTGGTGGTCACCATCGTTCCGAAACACTTTAGCGTGAGCGAGCATTCGATTTGAAGGTTGCTGACGCTTCATCGCCCTTGAGCCGCTTGCCACGCTCCGAAGTAGCGCAACGGGCTATTACCATGCTGGCTAGGGCTTGACCGTAAATACCACCGGCTGTTTTATGATCCACCTCGGCCAAAACCATACCTGGCCCAATGCGTGCGGCTGATGCCGTAGCAGAGCGCGACGGGCTCATTATCCAACAATTCCCAGAACGGTTTCAGCGTTGGAGGGACGCGACACACCGAGTGATTGTTCGCGTAAAGGTCGTGTTCTTGGGCGTTGCGGCGGGAAAGGGATGGCAAATGCTGCCAGCGCGCCGATTAACGCACCCAAGATGGCAAATTCGACGTTGTGGGTCGTGTACGAGAATGCCATCCCAGCGATGTTG
>Ga0209806_1001103_pt1 | contig 18066 bp, 16 predicted proteins | sample GraSoiAngelo_152_FD_186166 | JGI IMG/M metagenome (GOLD analysis project Ga0209806, IMG submission 186166) | Grasslands soil microbial communities from the Angelo Coastal Reserve, California, USA - 14_1009_12_30cm (SPAdes) (version 2) | ecosystem: Environmental > Terrestrial > Soil > Grasslands ... | reverse complement strand
ACCAGGACGATCACGCTGTCGCTGTGGGCGCTGACGAGGTGGCGCGGATGCTGCCGGCGAACGGCTCCTGTCACGACCTGGAACAGCTGATGCTTGAGCGCGATGACGCGGCCCTCCTCATAGCGCCGCTCCCTGATGAACCGCCCGAAATGGTCCACGTCCACCACCAGCAGCCGGTGTGGCACCGAGAGGTCGTAGCGCAGGTGACGCGCGCGGCGCTGGACGTTGGCCTGGTCGCCGAAGGTGCCGTTGAGCAGGTCATCGACCAGCTCGCCGCGCACCCGGTCCTCGGCCTCGGCGACCTCGCGCTGCTTGATCATCTCGAGCGCGATCACCGTGGCCGCGTGCTCGATTGCCATCATCGCCAGCTCCTCGAGGTGCTGGGGGTGATCGATGATCGACAGGTATCCGAGGTTCTCGCGCCCGGCCAGCACCGGGGAAATGATGCGAGGCGCAGTTAGTCCCAGATCCGGGAAGGGCGGGACCTTGTGGGGCGCGCGGCCGCGCACCACGTCCTGGAGCATGCTCTTGATGGCCGCGGCCTGGCGGACCTTGACAGGCGTGCCGTGATGGGCGAGGGTTTGCTGCCGGTGTTTGTCGGTCACACCCGGTACCACGTGGCTGGCCAGCAGGTGGAAATTCACGTCCTCGAGGGAGATCGAGCTCTCGACCAGCTCACCCAAGGTCTTGACGATCGCATCCAGGCCCTGACCGTCCAGGGCGAGGTGGGTGAACTGCCGGTGGATCTCGATCGAGCGCCGCAGCTGGGTGTTCTGGGCGTTGATGATGCGCTCCAGGATGGGGTTCATGATCTCCAGGTAGGACACGTCCGGAGGGATCCGGATCAGGGGGATGTTGAACTCGTCCGCCTGGCCGATCATGTCGTCCGGGATCTGGGGGAGGTAGCGTTCCGGCTTGATAACGAGCCCGGCCGAGCCCACCGCGGCCAGGTTGCGCATGAGGTCCTTCTGGGCCGCCCGGTCGTCCTTGATGGCAAAGGCCACCGTCAGCAGCAGCTCGCCCTCGGCGAGCCAGCTGATCGTTTCTGGGGACTCGAGCACCTTCACCCAGGTGATGGTCCGGTCGAGGCCGCTGGCGCCGGCCAGCACCTCGCCCCTCCTCAATCCCCCCAGCGCCATCGCTTCCCGGACTGTCAGCGCCATGGGAGTGACTAGTATGCCTGAAGCGAACGCTGGTGTGAAGGACCGAAGGAACCAATGACTTTTAGATGGTTTGCACAATGGACGCGCGCGGCCGGGACTGGTAGCGTTTCCGGCTGAGTCAACCGGCGTTGATGGGGCTTACTCACCCCCGGAGCCGGGCGGCTCGACAAGAGCGGCGGCCGCGGCCGCAAGCAGGGTGGTACCGCGGGAGGGGATCCTCTCGTCCTTGCAGCAAAGGATGTCGTTCGACCAAGCCAGCTGCAACGAGGAGGAGGTACCGATGGCCAGCTACACAATCGAGATTCCCGACGGGCTGCACCACGAGATCCAGGAGCGCCGGCACCAGATCGACGTGGCGGACGTATGCACACAGGCGCTGACGGCCGCGGTCGCCGGGCGGCATACGGAGGCCCATCCGTTCGGCCGCGGACACGAGGTGACGGAAGCGATCAACCGCATGTTCAGCGGTTGAGGGGCGTCAGATCCGATGAGCACTGAAATGATCGACCGCGTCGAGCTGACTCCCTTTGGGCCGGCGCCGCTGGAGCGCTCCAGCGGCAACTTCTGGCTGATCGAAACGCTGCGCCGCTGGGGCGTCACCGCCTACGCCGGCGTCAACGGTGGGGGCCTGATTCACGTGGCCAAGCACCTCGAACCCTTCTCTGACCTGTCGCAAGCGACGGACGGAGCGCCACGGATGCTGACGATGGGCGAGTACGTCGCCGGCTTTGTGCCGCTCGGGTATTACCTCGCGTCGGGACGGATCGCCGGCTGCATCACCACCACCGGCGCCGCCACCAAGCTGGGCGGGAGCGGCATGACGGACGCCAAGCTGCACAACATCCCCGCCGTGTATCTGATCGCACTCAACTCGACGATGTCGATCGGGCAGGCCCCGCTCCAGGACGTGTCCCTCCACGGCATGAACATCGTGCCGCAGCTGCAGGCCGAGCTGGGCGACGGCTGTGTCGTGATCGACGACATCGACACCATGGAAGAACAGCTCGAGCGGGCGCAGGCGATCCTGATGGAATCGAAGCCGGTCGCCATCGCGTTCTACCCGGACATCCTCTCCAAGGGCGTCGAGGTCGACGTGCCGTCACGGCCCCGGCCCCGTGGCTACCGCGCCCAGGACGTGCAACGTTTCGTCGAGGAATTTCCGCGGATCGCGGAGGGGCGCCGCGTCGTGATCTACGTCGGCAGCGAAGCGGCGCGCTGGCCGAACATGCCGGCGCTCACCACCCAGCTGTCGGAGCTGCTCCAGGCGCCCACCGTCTGGTCGGTCAATGGGGCCAACGCTGTTTCCCGCGACAACCGCTACGGCTTCGGCTACATCTCCTTCGGCGGCAACGACGAGGCGATGAAGCTCTGGCGCGGCATCGGTCCGGACGACTGCGTCATCACGCTCGGGTTCGACCCGGGCGAGTACTCGCTCAACCTGGCGACGATTCCCGCCGGACAGGTGTGGAGCTTCACCGGGTGGACGGAGCAGTACGGCCACATCGCCGGTGAGTTCCGCCATCGCGTTCGCGGCAATTACGACGTCGTGCGCGGAGACCTGGACGCTACCCTGCGAGAGGTCATCCCGCAACTGGCCCGTCGCGGCGTGGGCCGGCGCCCGGCGGTCGATTTGCCCGAGCGGCTCAATACCCGTCAGATCTCGCGCGATGTGCGCGAGGGCAGCGTCGATTTCATCGCCTTTTACGAGCAGCTGCACCAATCGTGGCGGCCGAACAGCATCGGCTTCGACGACGTCTGCATCGCCTACAAGGACCGCCAGTATGTCACGCAGCGACCCCACCCCTGGATTCCCTTCCATACCACCCACGACGGGTCGGCGATGGGCGGCGGCTTCGGACTGGGCGTCGGAGCGAAGATGGCCGACCCCAGCCTCCACACCTTCGTCTTCTCAGGCGACGGTTGCTGGCGCCTCTTCGGAGGCGCACTGGCGGACGCCGCCAATCTCGACCTTCGCCTCTTTATCATCAACAACGGCGTCTACGGGATCGTCGACAAGGGGCTCGAGGTCGTCATCCCCGACGTCGAGAAGCGGCGCTACCATTCCTCGCTCCCATCGATCGACTTCGTCGCTGCGGCGAGGGCGCACGGCTGGGACGGCTACCGCGTGAAGCCGGATCTCAGCAACCTCAAGGAGATCATGGACGCCTGCTACGAGGTGAGGGGCCAGTCGATCGTGATCGACGTCCCGGTCGATGCCGACCAGGTAATCGGACTCAACCCGCGGTTGAACAACCTGACGACCAAGACGTACCTCTGATGGCTAAGGTCTACCACGACGACGACGCCGACATGGCGGCGCTCGCCGGCCAGCGGGTCGCCGTCATCGGCTACGGCAGCCAGGGGCATGCCCACGCCCTCAACTTGCAGGACAGTGGCGTCGATGTCGTGGTCGGCCTGTACAAAGGCAGCAAGTCGTGGGAAGCGGCCGAGCAGGAGGACCTTCGCGTCGAAACGGTCGAAAAGGCCGTCGAGCTGGGCAACCTCGTGATGATGCTCGTGCCCGACCAGACACAGAAGCGGCTCTACGACGAGGCGGTCAAGCCCAACCTGAAGCCGGGCAGCGCGCTGATGTTCGCCCACGGCTTCAACATCCACTTCAGCCAGATCCTGCCGGCGGCCGACATCGACGTCACGATGGTCGCGCCCAAAGGCCCCGGCCACATCGTCCGCCGGCTCTTCAAAGAGCGGGTGGGCGTGCCCGCGCTCTTCGCCGTTCACCAGGACACGACCGGCAAGGCGCGCGCCCGCACGCTCGCCTACGCGCGCGGCATCGGCTCGACCATGGCCGGCGTGCTGGAGACGACCTTCAAAGAGGAGACCGAGACCGACCTCTTCGGCGAGCAGGCGGTTCTCTGCGGAGGGCTCACCTCGCTGGTCAAGACCGGCTTCGACACCCTGGTGGAAGCCGGCTACCAGCCCGAGCTCGCCTATTTCGAGTGCCTCCACGAGATGAAGCTGATCGTCGACCTGATGTACCAGGGAGGGATGAGCTATATGCGCTACAGCATCAGCGACACCGCGGAGTTCGGCGACTACGTCAGCGGCCCGCGGGTGATCAGCCCGGCGGTCCGCGAGGAGATGCGCCAGATCCTGCGTGAGATCCAGGACGGCACCTTCGCCCGCACCTGGATCCTGGAGAACCAGGCGGGCCGGCCCGCCTTCAATGCCTATCGGCAGCGCGCCAAATCCGAGCTGATCGAGAAGGTCGGCTCCGAACTGCGCGCCATGATGCCCTGGCTGAAAGAAGACAAGAAGGCGAGCAACTGATGGAGCCTACGGTAGGGCCGCCAGCGAGCGACCGCGTTTTCATCTTCGATACGACCCTGCGTGACGGCGAGCAGTCGCCGGGCGCATCGCTGACACCGGATCAGAAGGTCGCGATCGCCTGGCAGCTCGCCCGCCTGGGCGTCGACGTGATCGAGGCCGGCTTCCCCCTCTCCTCTCCCGGCGATTTCGAGGCGGTGCAACGGATCGCCCGCCAGATCCGGGGCCCGATGATCACCGCGCTGGCGCGCGCCGCACGCCCCGACATCGATGCCGTCTGGCAGGCCGTCCAGGACGCCGAGCGCAAGCAGATCCACATGGTGCTCTCGGTGTCCGACATCCACATCGAGCGCAAGCTGCGCTCCAACCGGCGCGATGTGCTGCGCCGCGGCGTCGAGGCAGTTGCCTATGCCCGCTCTCTGTGCGACGACGTCGAGTACTCGCCAGAGGATGCCGGCCGCGCCGACCTCGAGTACCTCTTCGAAACGCTCGAGGCGGTGATCGACGCCGGCGCTACCGTCGTCAACATCCCCGACACGACCGGCTACACCCTTCCCAACGAGTTCGGCGCGCTGATCGCCTCGATCCGCCAGAACGTTCGCAACATCGACCGCGCCTTGATCAGCGTGCACTGCCACAACGACCTGGGCCTGTCGACCGCGAACAGCGTCGCCGCCGTCTTGAACGGGGCACGTCGCGTCGAGTGCACCGTCAACGGCATCGGCGAGCGGGCCGGCAACGCCTCGCTCGAAGAGGTCGTGATGATCCTGCGCACCCGCGAGAAGTCGCTCGGACTGCTAACCGGCATCGATACCACACGCCTGGCGGAGGTCAGCGCCCTGGTCTCGCGACACACCGGGATTCCGGTCCAGCCCAACAAGGCGGTGGTCGGCGGCAACGCCTTCGCCCATGCCTCGGGCATTCACCAGGATGGCGTCCTCAAAGACAAGCTGAACTACGAGATCATGCGGCCCGAAGAGGTGGGGATGGGAGAGAGCCGGATCGTGCTCTCTCCCCGCTCCGGCCGCCACGCTTTCCAGTTCCGCCTCGGCGAGCTCGGCTACCACCTGTCCGAGGCGGACTTCGGCCGAGCCTGGGAGCAGTTCCTGGCACTGGCCGACCGCAAGAAAGACATCCTCGATCGGGACCTGGAGGATATCGTGCGGAATACTCGCAGCCTCGCTGCTTCCCCTCCCCCGCTTGCGGGCGAGGGTCGAGTGGGGATCGTTGCCTGATGGCGATCGAACCGCTGATCCCGCCGGACACCGCGCCTCCGCCGACGAAGGCTGTCTACGGCGGCTTCGCCTACTTCAAGGGGGCGATCGTTCCCTTCGGTGAGGCAAACGTCAGCATCGGAACCCACGCGCTGAACTACGGGACCGCCTGCTTCGAGGGGATCCGCGGCTACTGGAACCCCGAGCACCAGGAGATCTACCTGCTCAAGCTCGCGGAGCATTACCAGCGGTTTCTCAAATCGACGGCGCTGCTCAAGATCAAGCTCGAGGAGAATGTCGAGCGGCTCTGCGAGCTGACCCGCGAGATCGTCCGCCGCGACGGCTACCGTACCGACGTCTACGTCCGGCCGATCGCTTACAAATCATCGGCGATGATCAAGGTCGATCTGCACTCGTCCGAGAATGCCGTGGCCATCTTCGCCATGCCGATGGGGGCGTACTCGCCCATCGACGGGCTGAGGGTCACGATCTCGTCCTGGCGGCGGATCAGTGACAACAGCATCCCAGCCCGAGCCAAGATCACCGGCGCCTACATCAATACCGCGCTGGCCACCGAGGACGCCAACGCCGCCGGGTACGACGATTGTCTGATGCTCACCGAGGACGGCCACATCGCCGAGGGGAGCGCGGCCAACTTCTTCATGGTCCAGGGCCGATCCCTCATCACCCCGCCTGTCACCGACGACATCCTGGTCGGCATCACCCGCGCCGCCGTGATGCGCCTGGCGCTCGACTTCGAGCTGGACGTCGTCGAGCGGAGCATCGACCGCACCGAGGTCTACCAGGCCGACGAGGCCTTCCTCTGCGGCACCGGCGTCCAGGTGGCCCCGATCGTCGAGGTGGACGGGCGCCCGGTTGGGAGCGGCCGGCCGGGCACGATCACGCTGGGACTCCAGGAGGCATACTTCCGCGCCGTGCGCGGGGCGGACCCGCGCTACCGGCAATGGTGCACCCCCGTTTATGGGGGAATACCGCGAATTACCTAGTCAAGTTGCAAGGCGGAGGCAGGGACTGTTAGGATTTTCCGACAACTGAATAGCGACGATTATCAAGAGTGGCGGAGGGACCGGCCCAGAGATGCCTGCCAACCTACCGGGTTACCGGCAAGGTGGAAAGTCCGTCAGACGAAAGTCTGAAAGATGATGCAGTCACGGACAGCAAGACCGGCCCCTCTCCGCAGGGGCTTTTTTTATTTCCCTCTCCCGCTTGCGGGGGAGGGCAGGGTGGGGGCGACCAAGCGTCGAGGAGGAATTCGGTGAAGCAGTTGCGATGTCGGGAATGCGGACGGTTGCGGGACTTCGAACCCGCCTACGTCTGCGAGCACTGCTTCGGACCGCTCGAGGTCGCCTACGACCTCGACGCCGTGCGGCAGCGGGTCAGCCGCGAGTCGATCGCGAAGGGCCCCAACACCATCTGGCGCTATCGCGAGCTGTTGCCGGCCCCCACCGGCGAGCCGATCGACCTGGGAACCGGCTTCACGCCCCTGGTGAAAGCGCCCAACCTCGGGAAGGTGCTCGGTCTCGACCATCTCTATCTCAAGAACGACACCCTGAATCCAACCGGGTCGTTCAAGGACCGCAACGTCGCGGTCGCCACCAACTTCGCGCGTTCCTATGGCTTCGACACGCTCTCCTGCTCCTCCACCGGAAACCTCGCCGGCTCGGTGGCGGCCTACGCCGCGCGCGCCGGACTTCGCGCCCTGGTCTTCATTCCTGCCGGCCTGGAGCCGGGCAAAGTTGGCGCCGCCAGCGCTTACGGCGCGACCGTCGTCGAGGTCAACGGCACCTACGACGATGTCAACCGGCTGTGCGTCGAGCTCGCTGACCTCTACGGCTGGGCGATCGTCAACGTCAACCTCCGCCCCTTTTACTCGGAGGGCAGCAAGACGCTGGCGTTCGAGGTGGCGGAGCAGCTCGGCTGGCGGGCCCCCGACCATCTCGTGGTTCCTGTCGCCGCCGGGTCGTTGCTCGCCAAGACCGCCAAAGCCTTCCAGGAGATGGTTGGGGTCGGTCTGCTCGATCGTGCGTCGACCCGCATCCACGCCGCCCAGGCGGAAGGTTGCGCACCGGTCAGCACCGCGATCCAGCACGGCCGGGACCAGGTCACGCCGGTGCGGCCGAACAGCATCGCGAAGTCGCTGGCGATCGGCAACCCCGCCGATGGCCGCTACGCGGCGCGGGCGGTGCGCGCCTCGGGCGGGTGGGGGACGGCCTGCCGCGAGGATGCGGTCCAGGAAGCGATGGCGCTGCTCGCGCAAACGGAGGGCATCCTGAGCGAGCCCGCCGGCGGCGTCGTCGTCGCCGGGCTCGCGGAGCTGGTGGCCAGCGGGCGCATCCGGCGCGAGGAGACGGTCGTGATCTGCATCACCGGCAGCGGCCTCAAAACCACCGAACTCTTCGAGGTCCGTGATGGGCACCGCCTGCAACTGGCGAAGGCTCGCGCGGCCGATTTCGAGCAGGCGCTGGCCGCCGCGGAAAAGGCGCCCGCCGTGGTCGCATGACCCAGAACCTGCGCGTCGGCGTCCTGGGAGCCACCGGCCTCGCGGGGCAGCAGGTGCTGGCCGCGCTCGAGCGGCACCCCTGGTTCCGTGTGGCCGCGGTGGGCGCCTCCGAGAGCTCGGCGGGAAAATCGCTCGGCGACGCGCTGCGCGACCCATCGGGTGCCAGCCGCTGGTTTGCCGAGGGCCGCCCCGACGCCTCGCTGCTCTCGCTGCCGTGTCTCAACGATGAGCAACTCCTCGCCCAACCGCTCGACCTCGTCTTCAGCGCCGTTTCCAAAGAGGTCGCGGAAGTCTGGGAGCCTCGCTTTGCGGAACGGGTGCCGGTCGTCAGCACCGCCTCCGCCTTTCGCTACGAGCCCGATGTCCCGATCCTGATCCCCGGCGTCAACGACGCGCACGCCGAGGCTCTCCACGACCAGCGCCGCGCGCGCGGCTGGCGCGGCTTCATCGCGCCCATCCCCAACTGCACGACGACCGGGTTGGCCGTTTCGCTGAAGCCGCTGCACGATGCCTTCGGCGTGCGCACGGTGATGATGACGTCGCTCCAGGCGGTCTCGGGCGCGGGGCGTCATGGCGGGGTGCTGGCCCTCGACGTGGTCGACAACGTCATCCCCTTCATCCCCGGCGAGGAGGAGAAGGTCGAGCGCGAGACAAAGAAGATCCTGGGCCATTGGGGGGAGCCCGCGCCATTCGCGGTCTCCTGTACCTGCACCCGGGTCAACGTGACCGACGGACACCTGGAAACCGTTTTCGTTGGTACCGAGCGCCCCATCGATACGGCGACCGCCACCGATGCCATGGACCGCTTCGGCGTCGACGGCCTCAAGGGTCTGCCCTCGGCACCCGATCGGCTGCTGCAGGTCACCACCGATCCCTTCCGGCCGCAGCCACGCCGCGACCGCAACGCGGGCGACGGCATGACGGTCACCGTCGGTCGCATGCGCGACGAGCCGGCACTCAGGGGCGTCAAGTACGTCGTCCTCTCGCACAACACCAAGCTCGGTGCGGGCAAAGGCGCGGTCCTCCTGGCGGAATGGCTGACGCGGGAGGGCTACATTGAGCGCGGAGGCTGAGTTCGTGGCTCGCCCCGTTATCGTCCAGAAGTTTGGTGGGAGCTCACTCGGTACGCCGGAACGGATCAAACGGGCTGCCAAGCGCGTCGCGGCCAGCCAGCGGGCAGGCTATGACGTCGTGGTCGTGGTCAGCGCTATGGGCGATTCGACCGACCGCCTCCTCACGCTCGCGTCGCGAGTGGCGAAAGATCCGGCCGCGCGCGAGCTCGACCAGCTGCTCTCTACCGGCGAAGGCGTCTCGGCCCCCCTGATGTCGATGGCCCTGACCGAGCTCGGTGTTCCGGCGGTGTCGCTGCTCGGATTTCAAGCCGGCATCCAGACCGACCGCCGCCATGCGAAGGCGCGCATCGTCGGGCTGACGCCGGGACGGATCGAGCGGGAGCTCGCGGCCGGGAATGTGGTGGTCGTGGCCGGCTTCCAGGGCATGGGCGAAGAGATGGAGGTGACGACGCTGGGACGCGGTGGCTCGGACACAACGGCCGTGGCGCTCGCCGCCGCGCTCAAGGCGCAGGCCTGCGAGATCTTCACCGACGTGCGCGGGATCTACACCGCGGATCCACGATTCGTGCCCAATGCGCGATTGCTGCCCCATATCGCCTACCCGGAGATGCTCGAGCTGGCCAGCTCCGGCGCCCGCGTGATGCATCCGAGGGCGGTCGAGATCGCCGAAGCCTACGCCATGGAGCTGCACGTTCGGTCGAGCTTCCATGCCGGGGTGGGTACCATCATCTGTTCGGAGGAGGCGATCATGGAAGACCGAAATCGGGTGCGCGGTATTGCCCACGAAGAGCATGTCGCCCGGCTCTCGGTCGTTGGTGTGCCCGATCGCCCGGGGATCGCGGCCGCGATCTTCGCGCCGCTGGCGGAAGCCGACATCGCCGCCGATGTCATCGTGCAGACCGCCAGCCACGAAGGGGTGACGGACATGTCGTTCACGGTGTCGTCCGGGGACGGCAAGCAAGCGGAGCGCATCCTCCAGGGCGTCGCGCAACAGATTGGCGCCCGCACGGTGCTGGCGCAGAACGGTCTCGCCAAGGTGTCGGTCATCGGCAGCGGCATCCGTGGACAACCTGGCGTGGCGGCGACCATGTTCCGGACCCTGTCCGACCACGGGATCAACATCGAGATGATCTCGACCTCGGAAGTGCGCATCACTTGCATCATCGATGCCAGGCGGGTGAAGGACGCGGTCTCGGCACTGCACGAGGCGTTCAAGCTTTAGCTGTGCCCAAAAGCGCCGCGGTGCGGGTGCCGGCATCGTCGGCCAACCTCGGACCCGGCTTCGATGTTCTGGCGCTGGCTCTCGACCTGCACCTGACGGTCGAGGGGCGCGCATCGGCGAAGACGACGATCAGCTGGGCGGGCGAGGGCGCCGCGGAGGTGCCGCTCAATCGCAGAAACCTGATCGTCCGCGCGGCCCAGGAGCCGTTCGACGGATGGAGCCGCCCGCTGGATGGCCTCGAACTTCGCGTCAGAAACCACATTCCTATCGGCCGCGGCCTGGGCAGCAGTGCCGCCGCGATCATCGCCGGGATCACGCTGGGGGCGAAACTGCGCGGCCTGCGAATGCCGGCGCAGCGGATCCTCGAGCTTGCGGTCCCACTCGAAGGCCACGGTGACAATCTGGCGGCCGCCCTCCATGGGGGCTTCTGCATCGCCGTCATCGAGAACGGCGGGGTGCGGGTCCACCGCCTCGATTGGCCGTCAGGCTGGCGGGCCGTCGTGTTCGTGCCGAAGGGCCTCTCCCCCACGCACGAAGCCCGTCGCCTGGTGCCGCGCCGACCGGCGCGCGAGGATGCTGTCTTCAACCTCGGCCGAGTCGCCGAGTGGGTGCTCGCCTGTTCCCGGAAAGATCGGTCCCTGGTCGCGAGCGCGATGGACGACCGCCTGCACCAACCGGGTCGGGCGCGCGCCTATCCCTATCTCGACGACACGATCGCGGCCGCCAAGCAGGCGGGAGCCCTGGGGGCCGCGCTCAGCGGCGCCGGAGGGAGCGTCGTCGCCATCGCGGATCGGAACCTGGCGGCCGTGGGCACCGCCATGAGCCGGGCGGCAGGCGCACACGGAGTTGCGGGGCGGGTGGTAACCCTGAAGGCTGCCGCCCGAGGCGCCAGCCCGCCCTCGCTGTAATCCTTCTGAAAGGTTCGCCGGGGCAGACTGAGCCCAGTGTGGAGCCGTCCATTTCTCCATGCTTGCATTTCAGATGAGAAGGAGGTGAGAAGCATCACTCCAACGCAACGCGTTATTACGATTGCCGGCGTCGCGGGATCGCTGATCGCGGGCGGCGTGATCGGTGCCACACTGGCCGGTCCGCTCGCGGCGGCGGCGGCCAATACCGGTTCGCCGACCCAACTTGCTGCCGCGTCAGCCAGTCCGAGTGCGGCCGCCGGGACGTTCAAGTCCAACGAGGCCACGGCCCACGAGGCCGGTGAAAGCGCCACCGTCGAGGCCCAGGAGAATTCGGGCCAGCGGCCGGGCGGCGGATCCGGAACATTCACGCCGAACGAGAACGCCACGCACGAACAGGGTGAGAGCGCCGCGCGCGAAGCCCAGGAGAACGCGGGCCAGCGCCCGACGGTTCCCTAACAACTCGCGACACCAACAAAACTGGGCCCGTACCGTGCGGGCCCAGTTCTTTTTAAAGCGGGAGGAGCGTTAGCTCGCGGCGGCTCGGAACTCCTGCAGCAGCGGCGAACTGATCAGCACATCCGCGGTGGCGATGTTCGTCGCCAGCGGGATGTTGCAGACATTGCAGATTCGAAGCAAGGTCTGGATATCGGGATCGTGCGGATGCTTGTCCAGCGGATCCACCATGAAGAGGACGGCATCGATGTCGCCCTCGACGACGCGGCTGGCGATCTGAACGTCGCCACCGTGCGGTCCGGCGGTCACGCGCTCGACGTCGAGCCCGACTTTGTCGCGCAGCAGGTCCCCGGTCGCGCCGGTGGCGACGATGTCGTATTCCTGCAGACGGCTGCGGTTGAACGTGGCAAACGCGACCAGGTCCGCCTTTTTGCCGTCGTGGGCGATGATGGCGATCCGCGGCCGCTCACGATTCGAGGCTAACTTCACCTGCGAAAGCATACTGTCCCAGTATTTCGAAAGCATCGGACGCTGGCTACAAAAGTGTGAGGGTGTGTTTGAACAGGTCGCACACCCTAACTCAACACCCGAATCGCCGCGCCTATTCCGCGATCGGATCACGCACAGTGGCGCGCGTATGACGCCAGGCACGGGCATCCTGCAGAAAATTCGCCAGCAGCTGGTGGCCATGTTCGGTCAGGATGGCCTCGGGATGGAACTGCACGCCGGCGAGTGGATGCTGCCGGTGCCGCAATCCCATGACCGTGCCATCCTCGGTCCAGGCGGTGACCTCGAGGTCGGCCGGCAGGTCGTCGCGCTCCACGACCAGAGAGTGATAGCGGGTTGCGGTAAACGGGCTGGGTAACCCGCGAAAGACGGATTGTTCCCGGTGAAGGACGCGCGAGACCTTTCCATGCATCACCTGCGCCGCCCGCCGCACCTGGCCGCCGTACGCCTCGCCCAGGCACTGGTGGCCGAGGCAGACGCCGAGCGTCGGCAGCGTGGGACCCAGCTCGAGGAGCAGATCCTTGCAGATGCCGGCGTCGCCCGGTGTTCCCGGCCCTGGTGAGAGAACGGCCGCAACCGGCTCCAGGTCAGTGACTTCCCCGAGGCTGATCTCGTTATTGCGGCGGACGACCACCTGCTCGCCGAGCTCACCGAGGTATTGCACCAGGTTGTAGGTAAACGAGTCGTAGTTGTCGATCACCAGCACGATGCCCCTGGACTCCATTTCAGCCAGCCGCCGCGAGCGCTTGGAGGAGCGCGGACGCTTTGTTTCGGGTCTCCAGAAACTCCTCCTCGGGGATGGAGTCGGCGACGATGCCAGCGGCTGCCTGGACCGTGGCGAGACCGTCCTTCACGACCATGGTTCGGATCGCGATGCAGGTGTCGAGATCACCCGTGAAGCTCAGATAACCGATCGCCCCCGCGTAGACGCCCCGCCGCTCCTGTTCGAGCTCGGCGATGATCTCCATTGCCCGGATCTTCGGCGCGCCCGTCACGGTGCCCGCCGGGAACGTTGCCCGCAGTGCGTCCATTGGACGACAATCGGCTCGCAACCGGCCGGTGATGTTCGAGACCAGGTGCATCACGTGCGAGTAGCGTTCGACCGTCATCAATTCGGTCACCTTGACGCTGCCGATCTCGCAGACGCGCCCCAGGTCATTGCGTCCGAGGTCGACGAGCATGACGTGCTCGGCGCGTTCCTTTTCGCTCGAGCGGAGTTCGTCCTCCATGCGCTGGTCCGCGGCGGCATCGCGGCCCCGGCGCCGCGTGCCCGCGATCGGGCGGTAGCGCACATTGCGACCCTGCACCGTGACCAGGATTTCCGGCGAGGTGCCGATGATGGTGGTGGCGGGCAGCTTGAGGAAATACATGTAGGGCGATGGGTTGAGCGCTCGTAAGAGCCGGTAGACATCGAAAGCCTCCGCCTGCAGCGGGGTTGTGAACCGCTGCGCGATCTGTACCTGGTAGATGTCCCCCGCCAGGATGTGCGACTTGGCCTTCTCGACGGCTTTGAAGAACTCCGGCTGGGAGACGTGACCCTCGAGGTTCACGTTCGACGGCCGGTCGGCCGGCTCGAGCGCGCGCAGGCGGACGGTACGGTTCAGCCGGCGGGCCAGGTCGTCGATCCGCGCCACCGCTTCGGCGTAGCGCGATTCGATCGGTGGCCGCTGTGTGCGGACATGCGTCACGAGCTTCAACCGGTGTCGGACATGGTCGAAGCAGGCGAGCGTGTCGGTGATGACAAACACGCCGTCGGCCACCTGCAGCGGGTCTGTGTCGGGCAGCGGGAGGCGCTCGAGGTACCGGGCCGCTTCGTAACCGAGGTAGCCGACGGCGCCGCCGCAAAAGCCTTCGGGAAGGCCGTCCGCCGGCTCCGCGACAAATGTCTGGAGGTACGCCTCCAGCGCGCGCAGCGGGTCGGTTCCCTCGAGATCGCGCCGCCCACTGGCGTCCTGCACCGTGGCGCGACCGTCCGCGATCGAGACGATCGCCATGGGGTCCGCCGCAACGAACGAATAACGCCCGAGTTGTTCCCCGCGTTCGACGCTCTCCAGGAGATAGGCGGGTCCATCGGCGGCCAGCGCCGCGTACGCCGTCACCGGTGTCAGCGCGTCCGAAAGCATGTCGCGGAAGATCGGGACCATCGGCGCGCGCCGAGCGCGCTCTTTGACCTGATCGAGCGTCAACGAGACAGTCACCTGGTCCTCGCCGTCATGCCGCAGGATAGGGGGCTGTAGGCCCGAGGGGAACGACGGTGACCGGCGACGTATCCGCCAGAGTCGCGAGCAGCGACCCGGCCGATGCCGGCACGCCTTTCGCCGCCCGAATCAGGTCGGCGAGCACCGCGCTGGCGGCGGCGTCCGGGCCCGCGCCTGGTCCTTCGAAGATCAGCGATCCGGCGTACTCGGCATCCAGCGCGATGGCATTCATCGCGCCGTGGACGCGCGCCATCGGCGCATCAGCGGGAACCAGTCGCGGACGGATGTCCGCTTCGATGCGAGCCCCGTCGTGAATCGCCGCCGCCGCGATCAGCTTGATGACGAATCCACGCCGGCGTCCATCCTCCATCTGCCCGGGTCCCAAATCGCGGATCCCCACCCGCGCGATCTGGGACGGGTCGATGCGCCGTCGGAAGGCCAGCATCGCGAGGATGGCGAGCTTGGCGGCTGGATCGTGGGCATCGACATCCGCGCTGGGGTCGGCCTCGGCCAGGCCCCGCCGCTGGGCATCGGCCAGCGCATCGGCGTAGCTCGCACCGCCGGCCATCGCGGCCAGCATCGAGTTCGTCGTGCCGTTGAGAATGCCCATGATCGAGCCGATCCGGTCCGCACCGAGGGCGTCCGCGAGCGTTTCGACGATCGGGATCGCGCTGGCGACCGAGGCCTCGAAGCGAAGCGGCCCGAGACAAGCGAGCGGCGGACCCTGCGCGGCGACCAGCTGCTTGTTGGCCGTGATCACCTGCCGGCCCGCCTGCAGCGCGGTACTTATATAGGTAGAGGCCGGTTCGATGCCGCCCATCACCTCGACGATGGCATCGAGCTGCGGCTGCGCCAGCAACTGCACCGCGGGCCGCAGCGGCGCGGGCGCCCGACGGCCCTCCGGGTGCGCGACCGCGATGCCTTCGAGGGCGATCGGCCGGCCGGCGGCCAACGTGATCCGGTCCGCATCTTCCACCAGCCGCCTGGCGAGGGCCCCGCCCACGTTGCCGAGGCCGAGCAAGGCAACCCGAAATGGGGCACGCATTCGGGAACGCTACCATCACCGCCATGGCTGCCGGCATCATCGAACGCTACGCGGCCTATCTCCCGGTCACGCCGGCGACGCCTCGCATCACACTTGGAGAGGGATCGACGCCACTGGTGCGGTCGTCGAGGATCGGCCCGGCGATTGGGCTCGACCAGCTCTATTTCAAGTACGAAGGCCTGAACCCGAGCGGATCCTTCAAAGACCGCGGAATGGCGCTCGCCACCGCCCGGGCAATCGAGGCGGGGGCCCAGACGCTTCTCTGCGCCTCGACCGGGAACACCAGCGCCTCGGCATCGGCCTATGCCGCCCGCTGCGGACTGCGCGCCGTCGTGGTGGTGCCCGCGGGAGGCGTCGCCGAGGGAAAGTTGGCGCAGGCGTTGGCGTATGGCGCGAAGGTCGTCACCGTCACCGGATCATTCGATCGCGCGCTGGCCTTGGTGCGCCGCCTCGCCGATGAGCCGGGTGTCGCTCTTGTGAACTCGGTGAACCCGTATCGCATCGAGGGCCAGAAGACCGCCGCCTTCGAAGTCGTCGAACAGCTTGGCCGCGCCCCGGCGCGGCTCTTCATCCCGGTCGGCAACGCCGGCAACATCTCCGCCTACTGGCGCGGGTTCTGCGAGCTCGCGAGCCGCAGCGGCGCGTCACTCCCGACGCTGCACGGCGCACAGGCCCGGGGGGCAGCGCCATTGGTGCGCGGCCGGCCGGTCTTAAGGCCGCGGACGGTCGCCTCTGCGATTCGGATCGGCAACCCCGCCTCCTGGAGCGCGGCCATCGCGGCGCGTGACGAGTCGGGCGGCACGATCGAGGCCGTCGGCGACGACGAAATCATGGCGGCGCATCGACGCCTGGCGCGCGAGGAAGGTCTCCTGGTCGAGCCGGCCTCGGCTGCCGCCGTCGCCCTCCTCCTGAAGAGAGCAAAGGCCGGGAGCCTGGATGGCGCCGAGCCGGTTGTCTGCGTGCTCACCGGTCACGGACTCAAGGACCCGCAGGCGCTCACGCGTGGTTTGCGGGTTCCTCGCGCCGTCGAGCCGACACTCGTAGCCCTCCGACGCATCCTGAGCTAGCGCAGCGCGCTCACGATCGCGTCGGCCATGGCCGCGGTCCCGACCGGCTTCTCGCCATCGCGCACGGTATCGGCGGTGCGCAGTCCGTCCGCCAGCACATGTGAGACGGCGCGCTCGATCGCCTGCGCCGCATCCTCGCGGTTGAGAGACCAGCGAAGCAACAGCGCGGCGCTCAAAATGGCGCCGATGGGATTCGCGACCCCCTTACCGGCGATGTCCGGCGCCGACCCGTGGATCGGCTCGTACAACCCCGCCGTCCCGGCGCCGAGGCTCGCGGAGGGCAGCATCCCGAGCGCGCCCGCCAGCATGGATGCTTCATCAGTAAGGATGTCGCCAAAGAGATTCTCGGTGAGCACGACGTCGTAGGCCTGCGGCCTGCGGAGCAGGTCCATCGCGAACGCGTCCACCAGCATGTGGCTCAAGGCGACGTCGGGATAGCGCTCCCCGACACGGCCGACGACCGCGCGCCAGAGCCGGGAGGTCTCGAGCACGTTGGCCTTGTCGACCGAGCACAGCGTGCGGCGCCGGAGCCGTGCCAGTTCGAAGGCCCGCACCGCGACCCGTTCGATCTCCGGTGTGCTGTAGCGCATGGTATCGACGGCGGCATCACCGCGCGCCGTCGCATAGCGCCGCTTGGGCCGGCTGAAATAGAGACCACCGGTCAACTCCCGAACCACCAGGAGATCGACATCACGCACCCGCTCGGGCCGCAGGGCCGAGGTGGCGACCATCGCCGCATCGACGCGCACCGGGCGCAGGTTGGCGAAGAGGCCAAGGCCCTTGCGAAGTCCGAGCAGCGCCGAGCCGGGCCGAAGCTTGCTGTCGGGCGCGGCATCATCCCATTTCGGTCCACCCACGGCGCCGAAGAGGATCGCATCCGCTGTCTTACAGAGTCGCAGCGTCTGCGGACGCAGCGCGACACCGTACGCATCGACGGCCGCGCCGCCCACCACATCGTCCACGTAGTCGAGCGCGATCCCGGCGCGACTCGTGGCGGCATCCAACACTCGCCGGGCCGCCGCGGTCACCTCCGGCCCGATGCCGTCTCCAGGGAGCACGACGATACGCGCGGCTGCCACCCTAGACTCTCGCATCTTCCATGGTCCGCACGATTCTAGGGTGAGCCCCCCCGACGGCTATGCGTCAGACGACGTTTATTTAAATGTAAGGATGCCCAGTCATCTGAGTTCCATCGGTTTCCCGGCTGTCTCGAAAGAGGAAGTCATGGCAGTCATTCAGAGGGCTGCCCGCGAGGGGTTACCAATACCGAGTCCCAAGGGCGAGTATGTCCTGTGGGCACCGGGTGGCGGGCCAGAACTTTGGGTCCAAATCGAAACAAAGCAGAAGGGACAACGGACGCTTGCCGGCTTCCATCCGCACTTTCGAGGCCAGGCACGAATGAAGTTCGGC
>Ga0209806_1001100_pt1 | contig 18080 bp, 18 predicted proteins | sample GraSoiAngelo_152_FD_186166 | JGI IMG/M metagenome (GOLD analysis project Ga0209806, IMG submission 186166) | Grasslands soil microbial communities from the Angelo Coastal Reserve, California, USA - 14_1009_12_30cm (SPAdes) (version 2) | ecosystem: Environmental > Terrestrial > Soil > Grasslands ... | reverse complement strand
GTGAAGGTGCGCGTAATGTGGTGCTCGTCCACCACCGTCCAGTTAGGAAGCTGATGGCTCAGGTTGTGCAGGTTGGCTCCCTTGAGAGCAGGCACGTCGCCACGGCAGGGAACGCAGGTCTTGCTGGCTAAGGTCGACATAAAGCACCCCTCCCGGAATTTTATCGCATGGATGGCAGGGGAGAGTGGTGGAGAAGGTGTGCGGTGAATGCGGCCGTGTGCTTCAGTTCATCGTGCGCGCATTGATTAGAACGGAATATCTTCGTCCGTGATGGGCGATGCTCCCGCGTGTTCTGGTTCGGGCGGCGCGGATTGATCGAAGTGATTAGCTGCGCCGCGAGCGCCTCCGCCCTGAGCTTCGCCACCACCGCCGGCTTCTCCGCGTCCGCCGAGTAGAACCAGATCGTTAGCTATGACTTCCGTCATGTATTTCTTCTGGTTGGTCTGCTTGTCATCCCAGGAGTGGGTTTGCAGGCGGCCTTCGATGTAAACCTTCGAACCCTTCTTCAGGTATTCACCGGCAATCTCCGCGAGGCGTTGCCAGAGCACGACGTTATGCCACTCGGTGCGATCCTGCCAGTTTCCGCTTTTATCCTTGAAGCGTTCGTTGGTCGCGAGCGTGACTTTTGCGACGGGGGTGCCTTGCGGCGTGTATTTCACTTCCGGATCTTTGCCAAGATTGCCTATGAGAATGACTTTGTTCACGCTCTTTGCCATGAGTGGGACTCCTTCGGAAGCTCAATATAGCAGAAACGGATAGGTGGAAATTGTGGTATGTGGACAGGAGGAATGTGACGGGACGAGGGCCTCGGGATCGTGTCGTCCCTATGGGACCCTGTCATCTTCCTGGAATTTTCCCAGCGCTTACGCGCTGGGCTAATGAATGTCGCCGCCTGCGGCGCCTTGTTTCCTCGTGGTCGAGGCGGCGCGGCTTCCCTTAGGAGGATGGCGGGTTTTTCGGTATAATCTGAACAACTTATGCCCGCTGAAACCACCGGAAACAAAGCTGCCGGGATGGTCCCGGATGAACTCAAATTTGAGCCCAAGTCCACTGGGCTTACCACTCCACGCAAGAAGAAACCGAAAGAACTGGCCGTCATCACCGAGTGCTGCACGGGATGTGCGGGCTCGCCGGCGTGTGTCGAGTATTGCCCGGTGGCGGACTGCATGTTCTGGGTTCCGGATGAGGATCATCCGCCGTTTGGGCGCATTCAGGTTGACCCGATCCTGTGTATTGGGTGCAAGAAGTGCATCAGCAAGGGACCGGATGGGTGCTTCCTGGATGGGTGTCCGTGGGATGCGATTGCGATGGTGGATACGACCGAGGTGGAGAAGGAAGTGGGAGTGATGTCGATCTAAGGACGGTCGTTGGTTTTGGACGCGCGCTTCGGCGCGCGTTTTGTTTTTGGGCAGAGAGCCGCTGCCTAAGAATTCAAAAGCTAACCGCAAAGGACGCTAAGGAGTCGCGAAGGACGCAAAGAAAATCTTTACCACAAAGGGCACTAATGAGAACGCACCAATGACACGAAGGAAGCGATCGGTATCTCTGTTTCTGGCTTTGCTGAATTAGTGTGCCGTGTTGGCGCGGTCGTGGATCGCTTTGTCCGTGAGCAGGGCTTGCTTGCGGATGTGGTCGGGAATTTCGGGGAGCTCGCGTTCGTACGGAGTGATAGCCGGGAGGTCGTCGGGCTGGCCGATGAGGTAGAGAGCGCGCAGGGCTTCCCAGACCTGGTCGACTGCGGGGTCGATGGTCGCGAGTTCCGCTCCGGCTTGGACGGTTTGCCCGGTCTGCGCGAACAGGGTGCGGATGCGCCCGGAAATCGGGGAACGAACCTCGATGGTTTGCTGATCGTTCTGCAGTTTGGCGATCAGGCCGCCTTGACGGATGGGGGTGCCGGGGCGATCGGCATCGACGACTCGACCGGTGATGGACGCGGAGATTTTTCTGGATTGCAGGAGTTCGACGATCTGCGGACGCCCGGTGGTGTCACCGTAGCGGACCAGCGATAGGGCTGCGTTGCCGCGCACCAGCGGCGACGGATCGTTCAACATCTTCAGCAACGCTTCATGAAAACCCTGGCCGCTCGTATCCTCGCCGAGCACCCACGCATCGGTGTTACGGACTTCTTCGACCGGGTGAGCCGCCAGGCGGACCAGGTCGGGGTACCATTGCTTCGCCGCTGTATCGTGATGCGATATTCGTTCACTCATCTGTACGAGAGCCTGCTGGATGTGGCGTGGGTGGCGGTTGTCCTGAAGATATTCGGCGATCTGCTTGTCGGAGAGATGACGTCCGAACCAGGTGTTCCACCAGAACAGGAATGGCATCAGGGCGATCAGCCAGGCCGTCAGGAAGAAGAGCAGGCGCTGGCGCGTGGACATGCCGCGCTTGGCGGGTGTTTCGGCGGTCGAGTCGGTTTCAATGGGAGCGGCTGGGGTCATGATTCGGTCGTTGGTCGTTGGTCCTTAGTCGTTGGCGAGCAACTGCACTTGTTGGGAACTATACCTCAATCCACTACGTCGGCGTCGAGCACGCGGGCTTGCTCGAGATAGTGGGAGACGGCGTACTGGGCGAGTAAGGGAGTCTGCAGCGTGATCTCGGCGCCGATCCATTCCCCCTTTGCGTGCGGTTCTCCGGGCGCATTCTTGCTTGGCCCGCTCGAGCCGAATTGCGGGCCGAAAGCGGCTTTCTGGATGGGGTCAAATTGCTGGAGATTCTTCCAGGCTTGGTCCCCGACCGTGCCGGAGACATCGATTCGGAGTCGTACAGTGGCCATGACGAGTATTTTAATCGTTGGAGAGTGTTGTGCGATGTGGGGTGCTTGCAGACCGTCTCGGTCGGGCAAAAGCTTTTAACCGCGACGATCGCGAAGAAAAGCCGCGAAGGACGCGAAGAAATGCGTTGACGATGGGAAACCCCTGCGATCAAAGTAAATTGACGGCGCGAGCATCGGTGGTGACCATGGACACAGAGGAATGAGAGTCTCTGAGGGTGCGGGCCCCTTTGCGGCACGGACAAAAAGCTTTTAACCGCGATGATCGCGAAGAAAGGCTCGCGAAGGACGCGAAGAGAGGCTTGAAGAGTGGAACTTCCTTCGCAATTAAAGGCTTTTCCTGCCGATTTTTATCAAACTGCGAACCAGTGGTAGAGCATGAAGTAGACGAGAACGCCGGTGACCGAGACGTACAGCCAGAGCGGGAAGGTCCAGCGGGCGATGGCGCGATGGCGATCGAAGCGCTCGCGCAGGGCTCGGGTCAGCGTAACAAGTACCAGCGGCACGATCACTACCGCCAGAATTACGTGCGAGATCAGGACGGTGAAGTAGACGGGACGCGACCATCCTGTACCTTGAAAGCGTACTGATCCAACATGGGCGTGGTAGTAAAGATACGACGTCAAGAACAGTGTTGAAGTGACCACCGCGGTGATCATTGCTGCACGATGAGCGGCGACGCGTCCCTTGCTGATGAACCAGCGGCCAGTTAGCAGCAGGACCGTGCTGGCGCCGTTCAGGCTGGCATTGATGACGGGGAAGATGGCGTATTGTGGGGACACGGACATAGCTTTAGGAAAGCTCTCGAAAAAGTACGACGAAAAAGAAAACGTTGGAAGAGCGAGATTTCAAGCATCATGCTCCAGCGCCTTGTTTGTAGGAGCTCCTAGGTAGGGTAAATCACGCCGCCGGCTTTGTCGTCCTGCGATTGGCCACCACAAACGCCAGCCCGAACATGAACAGCGAGAACAGCACCAGCGTGGCCATGGATGATGCCAATGAAAATTGCGTCGGACTTTGGGGATAGAGCAGGGCGCGCAGGGCTTCGACGCCGTAGGTTAGCGGGTTGAGGCGCATCACGATGCGCAGCCAGCCTGAAGCTCCCGAGAGCGGGAAGAGCGCGCCGGAGAGCAGCCAGAGCGGGATCAGGAACAGGTTGATGATGGCGTGGAAGGCGGAGGTCGAGTCCATGGGCCAGGCGATCGCGAAGCCGAGCGCGGTCAGGGCGAATGAGACCAGGAAGACTGTCAGGACTACCAGCAGGAACGCGCCGAAGCCGATGCGTACGCCTACTAAGGGCGCGAATACCAGGAAGATCAGGCCTTGTGCGGCGGCGAGCGTCGTCCCTCCGAGAACTTTTCCGAGGACGATCGCCGAGCGTGGCACAGGGGCGACCAGGACCGAGAGCAGGAAACCTTCCTTGCGATCTTCGATCACCGACATCATGGTGAAGATGCTGGTGAAGAGCACGATCATGATGAGCGTGCCGGGGTAGAAATAGTCCAGATAATGTTGCTGTCCTGCAGCGCTGCCGGAGCGGAAGGATGTACCGAAGCCGGAGCCAAGCACGACCCAGAACACCAGCGGCGAGGCGATCACGCCGATGACCCGGCTGCGCTGCCGGTAGAAGCGCACCAGTTCCCGCCACCAGAGCGTGAAGGCGGGAAGCGTCATGCCTGCCGAGGCCGGAACGCGGAGAAGGGTTGCTGTTTGGGTCGCCAAGGGCTTATCTCATTTCTTCGCCGGTGGGGCGTTTTTTTGCTTGCTCGGGATGTAGCCACAGTCGCGGCATTCCCAGAAGGCGTTCAGAAAGAAGAATCCCGAGAGCGCTAACAGGATCAGGCTCATGAACAGGCCGTCCACCGTGGTGATGGTGCCGTTCATGAGGGTCCAGACAATTCCCAGGAGCGGGAGGATGCCTAGCACAACGGAAAGCGCGAGCATCATGGGTTGCACGTTACCTCCTTAGGGGCTGAGTTTCCGGCAAACGAGATTCCTCGCTGCGCTCGGAATGACAAGCTTTAAAGGTCACAACAAGCTTCAAAGATCACGCTTCAAAGATCACAACAGGCTTCATGTATCGGCCTATCTTCACGAGCTCTCAAAATTCCAATGTCTTCGATCCCTGCTTGGACGGGGGAGGACGCCCGTCGCTCCATCATCAGTTTTTCGCCTCTTCCTCCGTTTCGGTCCAGAAGCGGTGGCCGGTGCGATGGATGAAAACGTCTTCGAGCGTGGGCTTGCTCACGCTGACCGCTTGAATCTCGCCGGGAAATGCTTCCACCAATCCCGTGATGAAGCGATGGCCGTTTTCGAGTTCGATGCGCACCTGATTGCCTCGGGACTTGTCGCCCATGACCGCGGCATCGACCTGGAAGCGTGCGCTGATGCGCTGGACGAGGGACTCGGCGTCGCGCGTGGCGTCGAGCAGGATCACGTCGCCACCGATTTCGTGCTTGAGTTCCGTCGGCGTACCCAGGGCGACCAGCTTGCCTTCGTTCAGGATGGCGAGGCGGTCGCAGCGCTCGGCTTCTTCCATCAGGTGAGTGGTGACGATGACCGAGACGCGTTCCTGATCTCGGAGGATCTGCAGGTATTGCCAGAGATCGCGACGGGCGCCCGGATCGAGGCCGGTCGTAGGCTCGTCCAGCAGCAGGACCGATGGATGATGCAGCAGACCTTTTGCGAGCTCGACGCGGCGAGCCATGCCTCCCGAAAAAGTCTCGACCAGTTCCTTCATGCGATCGGCTAAACCCACGCGGTCCAGAATTTCGTTAATTCGCGCCTTGAGGGGCGAGCCATGTAATCCGTAGAGGTGGCCCTGATGCCAGAGATTCTCGTAGGCAGTCAGCTTTTCGTCGACGCTTTGCGCCTGGAAGACAACGCCGATCTGCCGACGGACGGCGGCGGGATCCTTGGCTGTGTCAAAACCCATGATCAGGGCGCGGCCGGCGGTCGGCACCATCAATGTCGAAAGAATGCGGAACAGGGTGGTCTTGCCGCTGCCGTTGGGGCCGAGTAGGCCAAATAATTCGGCCGGGCGCACGTCGAAGGAGACATGGTCGAGCGCGCTGCGGCCATTGTAGCGGTGCACAATGTCCTGCACCGAAATAACCGGAGTCGCGGTGCTTTCTGATTCGGGGCCAGCTTCCGCGATGGCGGGGAGTTTCGAGGGCACAGGCTATTTTACGACGAGATGCGGTTCAGCATCATGAGAACGAACAAGAGGGGCAAATAGAGTACTGTGGCCTGCAACAGTTGGCGGGCGCGCTGTTTGGAGCGGGGCGCGCTGAGAGGAGCCCTCAGCAGGGTAAGTCGTGATCCAACGTACAGGAGCGTTACTCCCAGCAGCAGGGCGCCGACAAGGTAGATGCGTCCGGCCATACCAAGAAATGATGGAGCGAGGCTCACCGGGATCAGCAGCAGCGAGTAGAGAATGATGCGCACGGAAGTAGATTTGCCGTCGGGCTCGACTACCGGGAGCATGCGGATCTGGCCGGAGGCGTAGTCATCTCGATAGAGCCACGCGATCGAGAAGAAATGTGGAAACTGCCAGAAGAAGACGATGGCGAACAGGACCAGGGTTTCCCATTCGAGGCGACCGCGGGCCGCGGTCCAGCCGAGCACGCCGGGCATTGCGCCGGGGAATGCGCCCACGAAGGTGCAGACCGGATGAACTTTTTTCAGCGGCGTGTACGCGGCGAGATAGACGAATGCAGTCAGCAGGGCGAGTGTGCCGGTTAAGGGATTCAGCGTGAGATCGAGATAAAGCGCGCCGCCGACGGTCATGAGCAGCCCGATGATGGTGCCGTGACGCAGGCTCATGCGGCCCGTGGGTAGCGGACGCTGCGCGGTGCGACGCATGTGGCCATCGACATCGTGCTCCATGACCTCGTTCAGGGCAGCGGTTCCACCGGAGACCAATCCGATGCCAAGCAGGGCATGGAACAGTCCCCAGGAGAGGGAAGGGAAGCCGGACTTCAGAGAGCCGAAGTAATAGCCGCACCAGGCGGTCAGCACCACGAGAGTGGTGACGCGCATCTTGGTGAGTTCGGCGTAATCCCGCGCCAGCATGGCGAAGGCGCTGCGCGAGAAGTTCAAGGGCTGAGTGACGGCGCTCATACGGTTTGGGGAGTCCGTTCTGTGCCCGGAACGCGCTCCGCAAAGGCGACCGGCACATGTCGCCAGACTTGAATTGCGAGTACCACGGTGGTGGCCAGCAGCAAGGCTCCAACCGCGACGTGAGCCACGGTCGAGACCACCATGGGAAGTTCGGGCTGCACACTATCTTTGCCCCAGGCCACGCGCGTCAGGAAGGCGGCGAAGCCGAGACAGAGTTGTGTGATGAGAAGCGAGAGCATCATGATGGCAGGCTTGCGGACGGCCTCGATCTTCGAAAAAACAGAGAGGGCGCGAATTGCGGTCCATGTGAGCACGAAGGCGACGAGGGCGGCATGCACGACGTGCGGCCACCAACTCATGCCCCGATGGCGAAACATTCCGCCGAGGATTAATTGCACATACAGCACGAAGATGGAAAGCAAGGTCAGCGTGAAGAGGCTGGGGCGGCGGGTGTCGTGTTCGACCTGGGGAACTTCCTCCACCCATTTGCGCCCGGTAAAGATGGCGATGCAGACGGCTATGCAGAAGAATGTTTGCGCCACCGCCGCATGTGCGGTGGAGACCGCGGGCGGCTGGAGATAGAGAACTGTCATTCCTCCGAGGATTGCTTGTGCGACCACGGTGGCGAGGGCAGCCAGCGCGAGCTTGCGGAGCCAGGAACGGCGTTCGACGAAGAAGGTCCAGGCGGCGATCGCAAGCGTGAGGATCACGAGCGAACCGGCCACCATGCGGTGGCTCCATTCAAAGCGCACGCCTCCGACCAGATGCGGCACTTTTACCAGATAGCCGAACGAGGTCGGCCAATCCGGCACAGAAAGACCCGCATCGTTGCTGGTGACCGACGCGCCAAACATGATCACAAGGAACGTGAAGCACGCGGTGAACACCGCGAACGCGTGGTGCGCGCGATGATATGGAGTAGCAATAGCCTTCAGAGCGTGCTCCTTGGTCTCGTGAACCCGGCTGTCTCGGAGAGGAACGAACTTCTCTCACAGTTTGAGATGCCGAGGACAAGCCCCTGGGTGCGTGTCCTCAGGAAAACGAAGCATTCTAGCAGAGCAAGCTAGGAAGCGCCGCCAGCCTTGAACGTCTGGTCGACGGTCTTGGCTTCTTTTGGAGCGATGGTCACTTTCTGATCCTGCTCGGGTAGCTTTTCATGCACGAATGCGATCGTGTAATCGCCCGGCGGCAGGCCCTTGATTTCGTATTTGCCGTCCTTGTCGGTGACTGCGTAGAACGGGCTCTTGACCACGTTGATGTACATCTTCATCCACGGGTGCTGGTTGCACTTCACCGGAAGCATAATCTCTTCGCGAGCGAAGTTTTTCTCGAGGGGAGCAGCCTGCGGCGGTTGCGATTCGTTCCACTCGCGATTGTCTTTGGGAGTGGGATGGATGTTGTGGGTAGTGGGATCATCATTCTTGATCTGAACGGTCTGGCCGGCCATCACGCCGAGCACATGGGGATGATAACGGCAGCCTTGCTGATCGAGCACGACCGGGTCCTTGGGAACATCGAAGGTGCGATTGCCGACGCCGTCTTTCACATAGACGAAAACATTGGCGAGGTCGCCTTTATCGACGATGAGCGCTTCGTTCTCATTGGCGCCTTTGCAGGCGGGGTCCTGCGACATGTCGATCTTGGCCGGCTTCGGAGCCGTGCCATCGTACTTCACCGTTCCGCTCAGCGAGCCTACCGTGGCCGGATCAATGGGCGTGGCAGCGGGGGCGGGAGCGGCGGAAGGAGAGGTGGATTGTTCAGTGTTTTCTTTCTTGTTACAAGCAGCCAGCAACAATAAGCCGGCAAGGGCTAGCAGGAGGAGGAATGCTAACCGGGAGTTCTTCATGATATGGGCACCTTTCATGTAGTTTTAGATGGCACACCAAAACCCTTTATTCTAACGCGAACCTCCGGCCGATGCGCCCGACTTCGAGGCAGGTGGACGACTCGGGCCGGTCATAGATTTCTTCGTACGCTGGGGTGCGTTCGAGGCGGTCGATCGGCCCATGGAGGCGGCCACACGCTTCTGCTCTTCCGGAGTGAGTTGAAAGATGTAATCCACGAGCAGCTTGGTGTGATCCTGGTCATAGCCCTGGAACGATGGCGGCGTCGGTCCGGCAAACACCCAGTGGTCGTTGATCTTGGTGAACAAGCCGGAAGGCATGGAAGTGCCGGGACTGATCGCTTGTGGATCGGTGATCCAGCGTTCCACCCAGTCGGGCTTCAGACGTTCTTTCGCGAGCAGGAAGTTCGGTGCGGTAGCGTGCGCATCGTGCTGCGTGTCGCCGGTAGCGTGACATTTCAGGCAAGGAGCTGCCGTACTCGAGAACAGGGCACGCGCCATCTCGGTTTCTTTCGAAGTGAGTGTGGGCACCTGCTCGGGAATGTACGGTATCGGCTGTTGAGAAAGCGCCTGGAAGAAGCGCACCAGCTTGCGCAACTCGTCGTCGGAGAACGAGAAGGTCGGCATGCGGACTTTTAGATAGTTCCGGACGCCGTTACGGTTGGTATCGGTATCGTTCAGAGCGGGATTGCTCAGGAAGCGGCGCAGCCACTCCGGATTCACGCGCGCGCCTTCGGTGTAGAGCTTGGGCGGCAGCTGTTCTTTCCAGTCTGGGTCCTGGTACTTCTTCATCTTGATCAACACAGAATCCTGGCCGGGGAAGAACTGGTGGCAGCCCACGCAGTTGTACTTGGTCACCAGCCACCAGCCTTCCTGGATGTCGCGGCGGGTGTCCTGCGGTTTGTACTGGTAGTTGGCGGGCAGGCTACTTTCCTGGCTGCCAAGAAGGAACGTGGTGAGGGCCTGCACCTGGTCCTTGGCGAGATGCAGGTTGGGCATGCGGAGAGCCTCCGTCTCCGACTTGATCATGCCCTTGTCGTAGATCTCAGGCTCGGCGAGTTTGTGTTCGAAGAAGCCCTTGTGGTCGTACCAGGATTCCTTCGCGGGACCTTCAGGCAAACGCGCGAGATCTTCGGGATTGCTGATGGGTTCTTTGCCGCGCTGGGCGGATTCGGTGAAGAGGGCGAAGTCCAGGCGCTCGATCGGCTTGCTGCCCTCAAAGGTGAGTTCGGTGCCGATGCGGCCTTCCTCTTCCATGCCCCCGATTTCATGGCAGCCCGCGCAGCCATAGTGGCGCACCCACTTCTTGCCTTCCTCCTTCAGCTTGGGATCGTCCATGTAGGACGCGTCCGCGTAGGCAGAGGGCTCCTGCTTTTTCTGCGTCAGCAAATAGGTGGCTATGTCCTGCGCATCCTCGACGCTGAGGCGCAGGCTGGGCATGACGGTCATATTCTGGACCTGCAGTTCATGCCCGTCGTTCGGGCACTTGCTGTGGCCCAGATCGAAAACATAGGGAAGCTTCTTCTTCGCGTAGTCTTCGGGGCCGATGTCTTTCTTCTCGTACGGGCAATAGGGACGCGTGCGCTCGCGCGCGTTATGAATCCAGCGGACGAGGTAATCGTAGTTGGCCTTCTCGCCTACGCGCGTGAGGTTCGCGGCAAAAGTTCCGCCTTGCTGGTCGTCGCCTTCGCCGATGGAGTGGCACGCGAGACAGCCGCGCGTCTCGAATAGTTCTTTGCCGTGTTCCGCGTTGCCGGGCTTCTGGTGGGGCAGGGGATCGGTCAGGCCGGATTGCCAGATGTACGCCGAGATGGCTTGAATCTGCGGATCAGTGAGGCGGAAATTTGGCATCTTCGTGCCGGGACGAAACTCGCTTGGTTTTTTCAGCCAAACCGGAATCCAGTTCTTGTTCAGCTTGAGGCGGGCGTCCTTCAGGTTCGGTCCGACCTTCTTCATGTCTTGCATCAGACTGTGCGAGCGAAAGTCGATCTGCTGCAGCCGGCCATCGATCCTGCTGTTGGCGACGCGAAGGCCCACCGCTTGATCATTCAGCCGATTGGCTTCGTCATTGCTCTCGGCGGCATCGGCCTGCTTCATCATGTAAGCGGACTGCTTGGTATTGTCGAGCCTCTCCGTTTCGAGCGTCTTGATCTGCTGGTTGAGCGACTGCAGCTCTTCGGGTTCTTTATCGTAGCCTTCATAGCGATGGCAGCCCATGCAGCCGCGCTGGCGGAAGAGGTCTTTGCCCTTGCTGATGGTCCAGCCCACCTCGCCGCTGATCAGCATCATGTCGGCGGCATGGCAGGTCTGGCATCCGGCTTCGAAATTTTGCTTCGTGTAGAGCGGCCAGAGCCAATGCTCGTAATTGCCATGTGCTTTTTCGATGCTGGTGGTCGCACGCCCATTCCCCTGGTGGCAAGGAGAGCAGCCGAATTTCTCGGGATCGTGAATTTGCAGGAGGTCGGGATTGGGATGGCTCACGAATGCTTTTGCGTAATCGTCGGGAGCCTTGGCGCCCTTCGCCGACATCGAAGCCGGAGTCAGCTTTACCGGCTCGCGAATACCCAAATGGCAGGATTCGCAGCGATCGACGATATTGGCTTCCGCGACATTGATCTGCTGGATCGACGGGCTGAGTTCGTCAACTTTCTTTTCCAGGCCTCCGATCTGCGTCGGGGTCAGATCGATCATGTGATTGGCGACGTAATCGTCGAGAGCCGTCTTCGCCTGCGTGACCGGCTTGAGCGTGTCACCTAACTCGGCGTTCAGCTTGGCGCGCTGATCTTTGAGGCTGTTGTAGGCTTCTTCCAGTTGCTCGAAGTTGTATTTTTGCCTGCTGCCGTCGGGGTATTCGACAGTAGCGGTCTGCGCCTTGTAACCGGCGAGGTCCCTCTGAATGCTTTGTTTGGATGACTGGCTGGTGCTGGTTTCGATCTGGTAAGTGAGCGCGTTGACGTAGGCGCGGCGATCCGTGAAGACTGCCTGCACGGAGAGAATCTTCGAGTTGAGGTCGCCGATCTGCTTCTGCAGTTCGCGCATGTGCGGCGACGCCTGCTGCGTGGCCTCTTCGAGGTTCTGCTTGAGCTTCTGGTAATCAGAGCTGCCCTCGACTTCCTTCTGCGACGCAGCGGACTTGGAGCGAGCCGACAGCAGGAAAGCCGTGTAACGGTCTTTCCAGACATGCTGGTAGGCCTTCCACGGACGCATTCCGAAGGCTTCATCCCAGAGGGCCCACAGCAGGGTTGCCATCAACAGGATGACAGCAATCGCATAGTGGGCCGCGTACGACTTGGAAACTATCGGGTCGCTGTCGGGGACTGGTTTGTCGGGCACGGAACCTCCGAAGTCGGTCGTTAGCTATTGGTCGTTAGTCGTTGGCAAAACCGTTTCCGCAACCACTTTTGCCAATGACCACAAGCTACCAGCCATGAGCTAGATGTTGAACCACGGCGTAATCCACACGTACTTGATATGCCAGAGCAGGCGCAGGAGCATCTTCAACGGCAGCGCGACCATGATGAGCAGGAACGCTTGCGTGATCGAGAACTGCAGCAGACTCATGCGGCTGAAATCTTTCGCCATGTAGCGGCGAAACAGCGAGTAGACCAGGAATCCGCCGAGAGCGAAGTATCCGCCCACGATGACCAAGCCGAAGATGGCTTTGCCCAGGTTCGAGGTGATGCCGAAGATATCCGGCAGGTCACGGTTCACCTCGTAAATCAATCGATTGTGATCCCACGTTTGCCCCGGCCAGAACCATTGCCAGCCAGGCCCTCTGATAAAGGTGCCGATGATGATCATCGAGACCCACAGAATGATGAAGCCGAACAGGAATGTGGAGATCGCAAAGCGGCGCTGCTTCCACGTGTAATAGCCGCTGCCCTTCGGGTTGGTGTCTATGTATGGAATCACCATTAATCCGATGATGATGAGGGTCGGCATGACCACGCCAGCGATCCATGGATCGAAGTAAACCAGCATTTCCTGCAAGCCGAGGAAGTACCAGGGGGCCTTGGCCGGATTCATGGTCAGGTTCGGATTGGCGGGTTCTTCGAGCGGTGCGTTCAGTGTGATCGACCAGACCATCAGGATGATCGTGACGATGATGGCGGCCAGAAACTCGATACGCAGGAGAAAGGGCCAGACGTGGACTTCCTTTTGCCAGCCGGGCTTGAAGGGCCACGTCTTGCGGTGATGCGTTTTTGCCATCGCCGGATCGGTTTCGAGCTGGGCGACGAGTTGATCGTTAGCGTGCGCCTGTTTCCAGGCGAGATAGATATAGAAAGCCAGGAGCGGAATCAGGCCGACGATCGGGACGTTATCGGGGGCGGAGATGATTTCCCACAGTTGACGCCAGTCCATTGGTGCTCCTTGTAGCGCCGGCATCCTGCCGGCTGTCCAGAGGGCGTCCTCACCCTCTCACCTTGAAATCAGACAAACCTCAGGCTCCTGCTGCAGTTGGACCTCTCCTCGGTTTGTCTGCCTCCGACTCCAGCATGACTTGGGCTGGACCGGAGATGCCTCCGTCTTTTCTTACGCGCCAGAAATGCACGATCATCAGCACCGAGGCGACGATGGGAATACCGATGCAGTGCCAGATGTAGGAGCGCAGCAGGGCATTGGCGTCGACGATCGAGCCGCCTAAGAGGCCGAAGCGAACATCGTTATACGGCGTCATGCCGAGCAGTGGTCCGAACGGGCCCTCGTGTCCTAACAGCGGAGTGGCGCGGGCCATGTTCGTGCCCACCGTGACAGCCCAGAATCCCAACTGATCGTCAGGCAGCAGGTATCCCGTGAATGAGAGCAGCAGGGTGAACACCAGCAGCAAGACTCCAATATTCCAATTGAACTCGCGCGGCTTTTTATACGAGCCGGTGAGGAATACGCGGAACATGTGCAGCCACACGGCGATAACCATCAGGTGCGCGGCCCAGCGATGCATGTTTCGCAGCAGCTTGCCGAAAGGCACGTCGTGCTCGAGGTAGAGCACATCGCGGAAGGCCTGCACCTTGGTGGGGTGGTAATAGAACATCAGCAGCACGCCCGTGAAGGTGAGCACGATGAACAGGTAGAACGTGATTCCGCCCATGCCCCAGGTATAGCTGTAGCGGACGGCGTCGCGATTGATCTTCGCGGGGTGCAGATGCAGGAAAACGTTGGAAAGCACGCCCAGAGCGCGATTGCGAGGCGTCTCGTCGTGCTTGTGGCGGAAGATCGAGGTATAGACCTGGGTCTTGGTCGGATCCTTGAGGCCTTCGATCTGCTCTTTGGCTTTGGTTGGGATGTCGGTCTTGAGCGCCTGAACGTCGCCGGTGATTTTTTCTTTGACGCGATCGAGCAAGCCAACCTTGCCGCCGTTCTTTCCGTTTTTTTCTTCAGCCATTCGGTCCTCTGACTTCTTCGAAAAGCTTTTGGTTCGCGCGCTGCGAGGGCGAGACGCCCTCGCGACAGCCGGCAAGATGCCGGCGCTACATCTTATGTGGGCAAGAATGCTCCGGGATCGTTGAACTGGCTCGGTTGTCCTTTCGGCCAGGAATACAGTTTCGAAACGTCGACGATGATCTGACCATCGGGCGCAGTATCGACCTTGGCGCGGTCCATGGGGCGCGGGGCTGGGCCTTCGAAGTTGATGCCTTCGCTGTCGTAGCCGCTTCCGTGGCAGGGGCACTTGAACTTGTTTTCGCTGGGCTTCCAGTCGGGCGTGCAGCCGAGGTGCGTGCAGCGCGCGTAAATCACGAACAGGCGATCCGGTGTGCGATCAACCCAGATGCGGTATTTCTGTTGCCATTTGGTATCGACGCCAAGCGCGTAGTCCGAGGGATAGCCGATCTTGAACGACGTGCGCGGCTCGAACAGCGTGCGCGGCAGGAAGAAGCGGAAGAACGCCAGGAACCATGCGACCAGGAACGCGGTGATGCCGACCCAGGCGAGACGACGGCGCCGCCGGTCGACTTCTTTATTCTCCGGGCCGACCGCCGCGATGCCGCCCGCGGCTGCGGCCTTTGATGTCCCGACGGCGGGAGTGCCGACATACTTGGTCGCCGGCGCATTGGGAGCGTCCTTCTTTGTCTCCGGAACTTGCTTGACCGCATCGGTCTCCGGACCCGCCATGTGTGTACCTCCTGATTACCTGTGATGCGCCTGTCCTCTAATCCGCTGCCATCCATGGGGCAGGGATGCTGTGCGGATCGGGCAGGACGACCTGTTCGTACTTACCCGCGGCCTGCAAGACCAGGTGAGCCAAGGCATTTATAAACTTGGGTGAATCGTTCAAACCGGCCGTCATCTCGAACTGGCGGAAACCCAGTTCGGCGGCTTCTTCGCGCGCTTCGTGGTCAATCTCGCCCAGGGTCTCGACGTGGTCCGACACGAACGAGACGGGCACGATACAGACGTCGCGAACTTGGTCGGCGGCGAGATCGCGCAGTGTGCGATGCAACGAGGGCTGCAGCCACTTACTGGCCCCGACTTTGCTTTGATAGCAGAGACGATGATGATTCGGCCAGCCTCCGCGCTCCATCAGCAACTGGACGGTCTCTTCGATCTGGCGCTGGTACGGGTCGCCCTTGTCGATGATCGATTGCGGCAGGCTATGCGCACTGAAAACAATTTCGGGACGGCGCGAGACCGGGAAGCGGTCAAGGGCTTCCTCGATCTTCTCGATGAGCGCGTCGAGGTAGGCTTCGTCGTTGTAGAAGCTCTTTACCAGATGCACGGGCGCCGGAGCACGATAGTGACGGTTCCACTCATTCAGGCTGCTGCCCACGGTCGTGCTCGAATAATGAGGATAGAGTGGCAGGAGAACGACCTCGTCGCAGTGCGCGTTCTGGAGCTGGGCGACGGCCTCGGCGGTGAAGGGATGCCAGTAGCGCATGGCTACGAAGCAGCGGGCGTTTACGCCGAGCGCTTGCAGAGCGGCCTCGAGCGCGCGGGCCTGACTCTCGGTGAAGCGCCGGATGGGCGAGCCGCCGCCAATCACGGAATAGTGGTGCTGGACTTTTTTGGCGCGCGTGCTGGAAATGAGTTTGGCAAGCGGGCGGCGACTGATGCGAGCGAACGGGAAGTCGATGATGTCGGGATCGCAGAACAAATTAAAAAGAAAAGGTTGGATGGCTTCCAGCGTGTCGGGACCGCCGAGCTGGAACAGAACTATCCCCAAACACCTCTCAGTTCGAGACATCCCTTCAGGTTCCCCAGAGAGCGACCGGATGTTAACTCGTTTCGGGGCAGCGCGTCAAACGCGCGGACGTAAATTCTGAACGTGGAAGCCGCGAAATCACGAGACGGAAGCTTCTCCGGCAGGCTCCGCCACGGGCGCAGAATTCATTTCCTCAATGACCGCGTCGGCGAACTGCGACGTGCCCGCCTTGCCGCCGACATCGCGTGTGAGCCGGTCGCGCGTGCGATAGACGCGCTCGAGGGCAGTCCTCACCCGTAACGCGGCCTCTCGCTCTCCCAGATGGCGCAGCATCAGTAGGGCGGATCGCAGTAGGGCAGTGGGATTCGCGAGATCTTTCCCGGCGATGTCAGGTGCGGAGCCGTGCACGGCTTCGAAGATGGCGCAAGCGTCGCCGAAATTCGCGCCGGGCACCAGGCCGAGACCGCCCACAAATGCGGCGCACAAGTCGGAGATGATGTCGCCGTAGAGGTTTTCGAGCACCAGCATGTCGTACTGGTAGGGATTCATCACCAACTGCATGCAGGTGTTGTCGACGATGTGCTCGCCATAGGTGATCTCGGGATATTCCTTCGCGACGGCACGGGAGCAGCGAAGGAACAAACCATCGGAGAGCTTCATGATGTTGGCTTTGTGGATGGCATGGATCTTCTTGCGTTTGTTCTTGCGCGCATAGTCGAAAGCGAAACGCGCGATGCGGGTGGAGGCTTTCGCGGTGATGATCTTCAGGCTCTCGACCACGCCGGGAACAACTTCATGCTCGATGCCGGAATAAAGGCCCTCGGTATTTTCGCGAATGATGATCAGGTCAACATCAGGATAGCGAGTAGGAATGTGCGGAAGATTGCGAATGGGCCGGAAGTTTGCGTAGAGTTCGAAGCGCTTGCGCAACTCGACATTAATGCTGGCAAAGCCGCCGCCGATCGGGGTGGTGACTGGACCCTTCAAGCCGACGCGCGTCCGCTCGATCGAATCGTTGAGCTCCTTTGGAATGTATTCCTTGTACTTCTCGAAGGCCTCCGCCCCGGCCATGAATGTTTCCCACTCGAACTTGATGCCGGTGGCCTCGAGAATGCGGACCGTGGCATTGGTGACCTCGGGGCCAATGCCGTCGCCGGGGATGAGGGTGATGCGGTGCGTCATAGGAAACTGATCCTAGCAGGTGCGTGGACTTCTACTTCGCGCCGACTTTCGTTTTCGGCTCGGGCTCTTTCACCTTGATGAGGTCCTTCAACTCAGACATAAACTCCTGGACGTCTTTGAAATCCAGATACACCGAGGCGAAGCGGACGTAGGCGACCTTGTCGTAGCGACGCAGGCGGTTCATGATCAACTCGCCGACTTCGCTGGTTTTGCGCTCGCGCTCGGGTGACTCGATCACGAACGATTCCGCATCATTGACGATCTGTTCGAGCTTGCTGATGGGGACTGGGCGCTTCTCACAGGCGCGCAGCAGGCCGTTCAGCACCTTCTGGCGGTCGAACTTCTCGCGGCGGCCGTCTTTCTTAACCACCATGTAGGGAATCTCGTCGATGCGCTCGTACGTCGTGAAGCGCTTGCCGCATTTCAGGCATTCGCGGCGGCGCCGGATCGACTCGGCTTCCTTGCTCTCACGCGAATCGACGACTTTGTCTTCCAGGAACCCGCAAAAAGGACACTTCATGGCGCTCGAATCGGTGTTAAGCCTTTATTTCAGTGAAGTTTGATTGTATCAGGGGAAGCAGCGGACGAAGCTTGCGGGAAACTCGGCGGTTATCAGCGGACTCAGGCCACAGGCGTGGATGCAGTCGATTCTTCGGCTTGGTGGCTCTCCGAAGAGAGTTTGCGCAGAGAAAGACGTTCCCGGTGCGCAAGCAGAAGTCCGACCGGCACGATGGCGATGAAAGTCACCAGCCAGAGCATAATGCCGCAACTGGTGGCAAGCTCGGGCGGAACACCAAAGATGTGGTGGAGGGCTTCGATGGTGGCGAACTGTGATCCGCCACCCACGCCGGGAAGTTGCACCAGCGAGCCCACCATGCTGGAAGCCATCAGCAGAAAAATCTGAGTCTGCGGGATTTCCAGCTGCGGAGCGGAGTAAGCGTGCGCCACTTCTTTGTACGCGACCGCGATCATGGCCCACATAAGGACCGAAACACCAATCAGGGCCAGCAGAAAGGACGTGC
>Ga0209806_1001099_pt1 | contig 18083 bp, 18 predicted proteins | sample GraSoiAngelo_152_FD_186166 | JGI IMG/M metagenome (GOLD analysis project Ga0209806, IMG submission 186166) | Grasslands soil microbial communities from the Angelo Coastal Reserve, California, USA - 14_1009_12_30cm (SPAdes) (version 2) | ecosystem: Environmental > Terrestrial > Soil > Grasslands ... | reverse complement strand
GAGCTGTCAATATCAATATAGGTTTCGCCCAACACTCCGGCCGTAGCCAGGGACGTGACCGAATCCTTATGCATCATGGGACGATAGCGGCTCGTCACCTTCATCGTGATTTCAACCGGCGTGAGCGGCTTGTCGGCCACCACGCGAACATGCGTGACGTTGCCGACATCCACACCCTGCAAGCGCACTGGCGCGCCGTTTCGAAGGCCTCCCGCATTGTCGAAATAGGATTTCAGGGTAATCTTGGGGGTGAACAACCCAGTCGTCCCGCTCATCAGGAAAATGAGCACGCCCAGAGTGATGCTGGCGAACAGCACGGTCAGGCCCACTCGCAGTTGTGACCACTTCAGCTGCTTCTGGCTAGGCACTCGTCCCTCGCCCGGACCGATTCACTGACCGGCCCCAGCATCCAACCAATGCCATCCACACCTCACAACACATAGCAGGTCGAATTCCGCTGATCATAGCAGACTGAAAGGGGCGACTTCACGCTAGGAGCGGCGGGGTGCCAGTGTTGGAAATAACACCAATGACAGCAGGTACGCGGCCGCGCCGCAGGCCACTGTGATGTTCAATCCGAAGTGGATGGCGATCACCATGGCCAGTACCGAGCCCAGAACACTGGAGGCAGCGTTCATGGCCCATGCCCACTCGACCGCGTTGTCGTCGCTGTTCGCGGGTTCTCCGAGCTCGGAGGCGGGAAGTTCGACGTCCGCGATGTTTGCGATCGCGCGCAGACCAGTGGGGAAGGGCATGCCCATCGCAAATCCCAGGGGAACCAGCACCACGGCACTCACTACGAGTTTCACGAAAAAAGGGAGGCCAATGAGGGACGTCAGCAAGCTGGTAAGACCCCAGGTGTAGAGAGCGATGGCCAGCACAAGAATAACCAGTGGAATCCACCCTCGCGCGGTATTCGGTAGCAAGCGCCGCGACAACAAGCTTCCCGCGCCGCTCGAAAGCAGCAGTAGGAAGATGACCACCGTGAGCGCGTACGTGGGATGTCCAAGAAATAATACAAAGCGCTGGATGAACGCGATCTCTACCAGGATGTAACCCAGTCCGACCGCCACGAAGTACAGCAGCGGTAGCGCGCGTTGGCGGCGGCCACCTCGCAGAGCCATTGGTCCCACCAGAAACACGGCTACCGCAACCAGCGAGATCGCGAATACGATACCCAGCACCACCACCCCCAAATTAACTTTCCAGTCGATTCCGCGCTGCAGTCCGCCATCGTGCAGAACCTGATCCGTTTTCAGGGTGAAGAAGAAGAACGGCGCATTGTCGTCCACGGGCGCGACATTGTAGGGATAGGCATGCGCAAAGGCGCGCGGATCGTTGCGAGCGATCAGCGCCGAAAAAGGATTCTGTCCCGGCGCCGAGGGTGTGTAGAGTGCCACCAGATCCTCAGTGCCTTCAATGTGAACCTTGACCGCGGCTTCTTCTTCGGGAGTGAACGGTGACTTCTTCGCCAGCACCACCACCGGAATGCCGTCCTCATCCAAATCACCTTCGGAAACGACAATGAGGTGTTTGGCCGGATTCTGCACCCCAAGCTGATGCAGCGCTTCGGTCGCCACGGAAACCACGCGCAACGCCTCGCGCGGCTGCCGGAACTCCCAGCGCGTGATGGCGATCATTCCGTCCGGCTTCAGATGCTCGAAATATTCGCGGAAGGCGTCCACCGTATAAAGGCTGTTTTCGCTGAGCGCGAACGCCCCCGCTGCTGTCGACGCCCACGTATCGACGAGCGTCATCTGCACGACGTCGAACTCCTGCTTCGCATTGCGTACGAACGAGCGCCCGTCCGTTACGTGCAGATGCACCTCAGGCCGCTCGTACAAGTGATACGAGTAGTCGGCGTAGCGGTCGCGCATGATGGAGTTCGCGATAATCGGATTGATCTCAATTCCGGTCACGCTCGGACTGCCATTCGCAACCGCGCGCAAAACATCCACGCCGCCGCCAGGGCCGATAATGGCAAATTCGCCGTGCGGCCGCAGCACGTTGGCCAGCGCGGGCGGCGAAGCCATCAGATTTTTCTGCCACAGCGTTCCCTGCCAGGCGTGTGGATCCACGTTCATGATGTAGGTGGAAGCATCCGCATCAATCACAATGGCCTTACCGTCATCTCCCTGGCGATCGACCTCCACGCGCGAGATCGCGTTCCACCGCGCAAATTCCACCCACGACTTGTCGCGAAATATCCCCTTCGCATAAATGACGTCAATCAGCCGTCCTGAATGGTTGACCGCAATCAACAGAACCAGCACAGCGGCAATCACCCCGGTGACATTTCGGGTGCGGCGCGAATCAGCCCACATAAGTCCCGCGAGAGCCATCACCGTCGCTGCAAACAGAATCGCATTCGGGCCGCCGATCCAGTTCAACAGCGGAACCACCGAAAGGCACGCTAAAGCCCCGCCCAGCAAGTCCGCCCCGTACAGACGAGTAATCGTGCGCGTCTCCCGCGCGAAGACCACCGAAAACAAAACTCCGGTCAACAGAAAAGGAATAGCTGCCGAGAGATACAGCACGGTCAGCCGCAGCAGATTGGTCCAGGAAAGTTCCAGCGACACCGGAACGTGCAGAACGATTTCCAGAACGAACGGAATCACGATCGCATTGAGACCGCAAAGCCATGCTGCCAGCGGCCGAGTTCCAATACGGCTTAACTGGGTCTTACGCAGGTAAGCGAACACGCCTCCCGCGCCCAGGCCAAGTAACGCAATCGAGATCGCCAGGAACGCAAAGTGGTAGAACAACACCACCGAAAACAGCCGCGTCAACGCTAGTTCCAGCAGCAGCGCTGCGAAACTGCTCGCTCCGATGCCGAGGAGCAATGTTCGTGGTCCCGTGATAGCCGGGAGAGATAACGGAGGCGATGGAGAGACAATCGATGCCATGCGTGGTTGGAGGGTCAGTCTAGCAGAACGAAAAGGCTCACTTTTCGAGAATCACCTGCGCGAATGCTTGTTCCGCAGTGTGAGTGAGAGAAAGTGCGATGTTGGTGGCTCCGAGTTTGGCCGCGAACTCCGCCGCCTTGCCGTGCAGTACCAGAGTGGGGCGTCCACCCGGCTTGCGCGCTACTTCGATGTCGCGCCAGCGTACACCATGATTCCATCCGGTCCCGATAGCCTTCATGCCCGCTTCTTTCGCCGCAAACCGCGCGGCGTAACGTTCCACGCGGTTCGCCTTCGATTCGCAGTACTGAATCTCGCCTTCCGTAAAAATACGTTTCAGGAAGCGCTCCCCATGGCGCTCGATGGCCTCGCGAATCCGCGGCACTTCTGCAATATCAATGCCCGTACCCACGATCATGCTAAAACGTTAGCACAACGTAGTCTTCAGTCGTCAGTCGTCAGCGACTAACGACCAACGACCGAAGTCCCTCTCAGGTAAACAGCTTGTCTCCGGCGTAGTGAACCTTGTTATCCACCAGCCGCGCTTCCGCTGTCAGCCTATGCGGCCGAGGCGGAGCCTCCGCATCAATATGCAGCACCGTGTGCCCATGAGCCACCAGCCAGTCCGATACCAGCGTGCGATGACAGTGAAACCAGACGCGCTCCGCGCACATGTACGCGGTCCGCGATTGCTCCGCCAGCCGTACAAGCTCGCCGATCGCCGTCTCAAACTCCGCCGTCAGCATGTGATCCGCATAATTCCGGAAATTCACGTTGCGCAGCGCGGTATTCGGCGAGTCTTCGCGAATCTTCTTGCGATATCCGCCCAGTGCCTTCATCCATACATAACGGATACCCGCGTCCGGCAGAGCGGATTCAAGGGATTCGCGATTGAAATGCGGCAAACGTCGAGACACCGGAAAGGATCGAATGTCGACGAGAGTCTGGATGGTGTGCGCCTGCAAGACCGCGATCAGTTCCTGCGACGTGCGCGTCGAGTGTCCAATGGTATAGAGCGTCGCCAATTCGTACCCGTGTCCTGCTAATCACGAACCGTGCCGGCTGCTTCTTTAAGGCCACGAACCAACGCATCGTCCTGTTCTGCAGGCACCGTGCGCAAGTCCAGCACCACCCGCCCTTCCTGTACGCGCGCGATGATGGGCAACTCGAGCGCACGAAGCCGAACTTGCAATTGTTCGGCACTCAGTCCGTTCACAGTCACTGTAAGCAAGTGGGTCGGCAGAGTCGCTGAAGGTGCGGCCCCACCGCCGATCAACGATTCGCCATCGATTGCTTCCACCTTAATCCCGCTCGCCTGCAAATGGCCTGAAACCCTCGTAGCGCGTGCTTCAATCGCATCCTTCGACAGTCGCATCATGCTCAAGGCCGGAATCGCATCGTGCTCGCCTTTCACATACGCGAGGAGCGTTGCTTCCAGAGCGGAATAGGTGAGCTTGTCAACCCGCAAAGCCCGAAACAGCGAATTGCGACGCATCCGACGGATCAGATCGGCGCGCCCGGTCAGCATGCCTGCTTGCGGGCCGCCCAACAACTTGTCCCCGCTGTAGGTCACCACGTCCACGCCAGTTCGCAGACTCTCCCCCACACCGGTCTCGCCGGCGATCCCGACCGAACGCAGGTCCAAGATCGCGCCACTCCCCAGATCCTCCACCAGCGGAATGTCGCGCGCGCGCGCCAGCGCGACCAGTTCCTCCAGCGCGGGCTGCTCCGTGAAACCGGTGATCTCGAAATTCGAGCGGTGCACCCGCAGCAGCACGCGCGTTTTATCGCTAATGGCTTGTTCGTAGTCGCCGATGCGGGTACGGTTCGTCGTGCCCACCTCGCGCAAAATCGCATTCGATTGCTGCATCACGTCGGGAATGCGAAACGATCCGCCAATCTCCACCAGTTCCCCACGCGAAACGATCACTTCCCCGCCGGCTGCCAACGTGTTGAGCGCGAGCCACACGGCAGCGGCATTGTTGTTGACCACAATGGTCGAGATCGAGCCGGGGCCCTCCTGAAAAAGTTGCCGAAAGAGACGATCGACGTGCGCGTCGCGTTTGCCGCGTTCGCCGGAATCGAGATCGAACTCCAGGTTCGAGTAGCCCGCCGCGGTATGTGCAATGTTCTCGATCGCACTGCGAGCAAGCGGAGCGCGCCCGAGATTCGTATGCAGAATGACTCCAGTGGCGTTGATCACCGGTCGCAGAGAGTAGCCGATAGAGGTGCGCAATTCGCACTCAACCGCGTGCGCAAGGTCCGCTACCAGGAGGTCGATCGCGTCTTGATCGAGACCGCCCCTGCCGATTTCCAACCGGGCTCGCTCCAGAACGGCCCGCGCAGCTGCCGTGACCGCCGCCCGTCCATCACGCGCGATCGCCGCCTGCAGCTGCGCTCCGCGCACGAATTCATCCACGGAGGGTAGCTTGCGGTAAAGGTCCGACTTGGATACAGGGTTCACGCAGAAATTATCCCACGAGGCCATGGGCAGGTCGTCAGTCGCCGTTCGTTCCTGGTCAACGGACCGTGGCGGATCGACGAGTGAACGAGAGCTGACAGGCGCGAATTTTGCATAAGACACAGCCGAAACACGACTGGTTCTGAGCGACAGATCTTTGGCACGTGCTGAAGACTGACGACTGGAGACTGAAGACTGACTCAAAGCGTATGCATATACGCCAGCAGATCCTGCAGTTGTTGCTGATCGAGCGTTTGCCCGAATGCTGGCATTTTGCTCCGGCCGAGGCGAACGATCTCGCTCACTCGATCATCATTGGCCGGGAGGCCGCTCACCGACAGATATTCTTTTTTGAAGACCCCTTTGAGCCCGGGACCCTTTTTGCCGCTCGAGGAATACGGTTCGTGGCACTGGTCACAATGTCTGTCATAAATACGGCGTCCGGCGGCCTGTTGTGTGTTGAGGCCAAGTTCCGCATCGGACTTCCGGCGCTCCACATTGCAGCCGGCGAAGCAGCCAACGGATAGAAGAACAGCGATTACTCCGCGAAGGTAACGTGTTATTCGGCGCATTGGGCTCGCGCATGACTTTGAGTGCAGCAGTTTCTTCATCAGTTCCTCAACATCCATGCCCATGTTGCGACTTGCCCGCACACGGCTCCGCGACGGACGTACAATAATAGAGCAAAGCCCATGGCAATTGGGGTCAAACGCGTCTACGACCAACCGTCGCGCAAGGACGGCACGCGCGTGCTGGTCGATCGCCTCTGGCCTCGCGGGCTCACGAAGAAAGAAGCCGCGCTGGATGCCTGGTTGAAAGATCTCGCTCCCTCGAACGAACTGCGTAGCTGGGCACACGCGCATCCCGAGTCCTGGCCAATGTTCCGCAAACGTTACCTGAAAGAATTGGCTCAGCCGCAGGCTAGTGAGGCTTTGCAGGAACTGTATCGTCTGGCCAGCCAGCGGAAGGGGCTGACCCTGCTTTACGCGTCTAAGAATGAAGAGCACAACAATGCAGTCGTTCTGAAGGATCTCCTGGACGGCATGAAGAAGCCCCCGACCGGTACGGGACCAGCCTCCGTGGGAGCTACGCGTGTCCGAAAAGCGGCTCGCCGCCCGGCGTGACTAAGCGCACCACAGGATCACGAGCAAATTTCCTCATCTGCTCGCTTCGCTCACGATTGCGGAGCATGCCGACTTCGGCTATTTTCTTGGTGCCCCGTCATCAACAATTTTCACGACAATGTCGTCAATCGCGTCGGTTACTTTCTTCGCCGGAACATTGAAGTTGTTCGTGAGGATGGCGAATGCAATCTGCTCGCCTCGATTGGTGGTGACATACCCGGAGAGGGTTTTCACGCCGCCCAAAGAGCCCGTCTTCCCATAAACTCGGCCTTGGGCAATTGTGCCACGGAGCCGCTCGGCAAGCGAGCCGTCCACTCCCGCCAACGGAAGCGTCTCGCGGAAATCGGTTCCCCAGGTTTGCCGTGACGCATATTCGAGCAGCGACACAATGGCATGCGGCGTCACCAGATTCTGCCGGGAGAGCCCCGAGCCGTCATAAAAAACATATTGATCGCCGGGCACTCCCGCCTTGGTCAAGAAACCGCGCAGCACCTCGAGTCCACTATCAATCGTGGCCGCGTTGCCCTTCTCCCGGCCAAGTAATCGCAACAGAATCTCGGCGTGCAGATTTTGGCTCACCTTGTTGATGACGCGGATATCTTCCAGCAGCGGCTTCGACTCAAATGTCGCCAGGACCATGGACGGGCTGAGCTGACCAGGTCGAGGCATATCGCCCTCGCCGCCGCGCGCTTCCGCAGTCGCGGTCACACTAAACGTTGCCAGTCCTGCCAACTCGGTGTGATGCGTTCGTTCCCGGCCATACACGGTGATGCCACGCTTCTCCAGCAGACTCCTGAACAACTCAGCCGCAAATGCCGCAGGATCTTCGATCGCGAGCGCCTCGTTGGCGCCTTTATCGTCGATGGGCATCTCGCCCCAAAGGGTGAGCGCAGTCGAGCCAGGCTCGCGATTGAAAAAGATGCGCCGTGCTGTGCCCGCGGGCGTGGTCATGATTCGATTATCGATACGGTAGTAGTCGGCAAATGGAACGATGGTGACGAATGCTCGTTCGCCGGCGCGGTCTGCGGGCAGAATATTCACGAACACCACGTTGTCATTGATGGTGAGCGCCGAAACCGGAGCGCCGTCGCCCCATACCAGGTCATCCTGGCTCCAGCCTTCGCCATAGCGCTCAAACGCGAAGTAGGAATCATCGGCCACCAGGTCACCGTCAACGTACTTCACGCCCTTCTGTACCAGGCTGTCGGCGAGGTCCTCGAGCACCTTGATGGGATGGTCATTGCGCTGGGTGCGCAGATCGTAGGGCAGTTCGCGTCCGGAGAGATTCGGATCGCCGCGTCCAACCAGCCGAAGATCGCCGCTCAACCGGCCATGCTTGTCGAGAAGACCATTGGTCTCGACCGTCGTTCTGAATTTGTAGTCGGGCCCGATGAGCGCCAGCGAGGCCGCCGTCGTGAACAACTTAGTGTTGGAGGCCGGAGTAAAGAGCTTGTCGGCATTCTGCGAAAACAGAACCTTGCCGCTGGTGAGCGAGACGATTTCGATCCCCCAGAAGCCCCGTGCCATCTCGGGTTCAGCCAGAACTGCGGAGATCCGGGCCTCAAGATTTTTCTTTTTCGCTGCTTCAAGAGGAGACGCCAGCAGCAAGCACAAAGTCGCGGCGACCAGAAGGCGTGAACGAAACCGGTGCATAGGTATGTTCAACCAGATTTTAGCACCGAAAACCGGGCGAAGCCGCGTTCCACGACCGCGAGGCGCCCAATCTGACAGTCACGATTCCTTTGGACACTCCCACGGCCCATAGAGGCATTTCCAGCACAAACCGTCCCGTTTTTACCAGATCACAAACGTGCGATGCCCCTGATTTAGAATCCCCTCCCATGCGCTCAGTGTTTGAGTGGAATATCGGGTCGCGCGTCCTTACGCTCGGCAAGCGCACCTTGATCATGGGCGTCGTGAACGTCACGCCAGACTCCTTCTCCGACGCTGGTCAGTTCCTCGACCCCGAGAAGGCGTTCGCACAAGCCCTGCATCTGTTCGACGAGGGCGCCGACATCATCGACATCGGAGGCGAATCCACGCGCCCGGGAGCAAAGGTCAGCGGCTCCGGTCCAACGAAGAAAGGCGAGCCGCCCAAAATCGTCAGCGAGAAGGAGGAACTCGAACGCGTCCTGCCTGTGATTCAACGCATCAAGCAGGAGCGCCCCAAGGCCGTCATCTCCATTGACACGTATAAAGCGAACGTCGCCCGAGCAGCCGTTGAAGCGGGCGCCGAGATCGTCAACGATGTGAGCGCGTTTCGCTGGGACTCGAAAATGGCGAAGACCGTCGCCGACCTCAAATGTGGCGCCGTCCTCATGCACATGCGCGGACGCCCTGACGAGTGGCGCACCCAACCTCCCGTGCCTGACGTCGTCGTTCTGGTAAAACGCGAACTTCGCGACTGGGCAGACGCCGCGACCATGGCCGGAGTGAAGCGCGAACGCATTGTGCTCGATCCCGGCTTGGGCTTTGGCAAGAACTTCGAGGAAAACTATCCCTTGCTGCGCCGGTTCGACGAACTCCACCAACTCCGCTATCCGCTGCTCGCCGGGGCGTCGCGGAAGTCGTTCGTCGGACGGATGCTGGCACGCAATGGACACGACGCCCCGGTCGGAGAGCGCCTGTATGGCACGCTGGCCACCGAGACTGTGCTCATTCTCAAAGGCGCACACGTGATTCGCACCCACGATGTCCGTGCCTGTATCGATGCGGCTCGTGTCGCCGACGTGGTCGCCTGAAGGTTTCCGAGGGTGCTCCCAAGCTCCGCTCTGGCGGGTAGCGCCGGCGTCTCGCCGGCTTTACGACGGACATCTCGCCCGCCGTTTTGGCGCGGCAAACATGCCGGCAAGATGCCGGCGCTACGCCATCAACGACCTACAATACATAGGCAAAACGGAATTTATCTTGGGTGAGGACTTCGAATTCACAAAGTCAAAAAGTCTTTTCCGAATCCAGCAGTATGGTCACAGGCCCATCATTCACAAGTTCCACGTCCATCATTTCCTGGAAGCGGCCAGTTTCACAACGCACTCCGGATTCCCGCACGCGGCTGACGAATCTCTCATACAGCGTGCGCGCCATCTCGGGGCGCGCGGCGTCGTCGAAGGACGGCCTCTTGCCTTTGCGAACGTCTCCGTACAGGGTGAACTGCGACACCGCCAGAACCGCTCCGCCGACCTCCGCCACCGACCTGTTCATCTTGCCCGCATCATCCTCGAAAATTCGCAGCCCGACGATCTTGTCTGCAAGATAGTTAGCCCCGGCTTCCGTGTCCGCCCGGCCGACTCCCAGAAGCACGAGCAGTCCCTGACCAATTTCGCCGGTGATCTCCCCGGCGACGGTAACTTTCGCCCGGCTGACTCTTTGAACCACTGCGCGCATGTAACAAAGTGTCCAGGTTTGTTTTGTTCATGGCAAGCTCGAATCACTTTCCATGCCCGCACGTTTGACCCGGATTTAAAGCCCGCCTACAATCGCACGGCGTTCCGGGAGGGAGCCGCAAATGAGTCGTAGCACGACCGTATGGCAGCTGTTATTTGTGGCGACGTACGCTTGCCTTGCCGACCGAGCCATCGCTCAGCAGGCCCCTGCGCACAGTGATGTGGTAATTAAAAACGCCATCGTCATGACCGCGACCCACGGCAATCTGAAAAACGGCAGCGTTTATATCAAGGATGGCAAAATCGCCGCCGTGGGCGTTTCCGTCGATGCTCCTCCTTCGGCAACCGTGATCGATGCCGGCGGAAAATATCTCACTCCCGGCATCATCGATTCTCATTCCCACCTCGCGCTCGATGACGACGTCAACGAAGCTACCAGCCCCGTCACCCCGCAGATGATGATGCAAGATGCCTTCGACTATCAGGACAAGGCCATTTATCGCGCGCTGGCCGGAGGCGTGACCACTTCCCTTCTATTGCACGGGTCCGCCAACATGATTGGCGGGCAGGCTGTCGTCATCAAGCACAAGTACGGTGCAGGCCGCGATGCCATGCTGTTTCCGAACGCGCCCCGTTCCATCAAATTTGCCAGCGGCGAAAATCCCAAGCGCGTCTACGGTTCCCGCCACGAACTGCCCTCCACCCGGATGGGCAATTTTGCCGTGCAGCGGGATGCGCTGGTGCAGGCGCAGGACTACATGCGCTCCTGGGATGAGTACAGCGCCAAGGTGAAGCGTGCCGATAAGGATGCCACGGCCCCGAAGCACGACCTGAAACTCGAAGCCCTCGCCGATGTCTTGCGCGGCAAACTGATGGTGCAGATCCACTGCTATCGCGCCGACGAATTCGAAACTGAGATTGCGATGGCTAAGGAATTCGGATACCACATCCGCGCGTTCCACCATGCGCTCGAGGCTTACAAGGTTCCCGAGAAACTCGCTGCCGAAAACATCGGCATCGCCACCTTTGCCGATTGGTGGGGCTACAAACAGGAAGCATGGGACGCCATTCCGTGGAACGCTGTGATGGCGATGCGCAAAGGCGTTCGCGTCGCCATCAAGAGTGACTCGAATGATTTTGCCCGCCGACTCAACCAGGAAGCTGCAAAGACTATGCGCTACGGTGGCGCCACCGAAGAAGAAGCCCTCAAAATGATCACGCTGAATGCCGCCTGGATCATCGGCGTGGACGACAAAGTCGGATCCATCGATGTCGGCAAGGACGCCGACCTCGTTCTCTGGGACGGCTACCCGCTTTCCAGCGCCGCCGTGCCCAACAAAGTCTTCATCGACGGCGACGTTTACTTCGATCGCAGCCTGCCTGGCTACGGCATGCCGCATTACACGGAGGGCCAATGAGACGAGACTTGTCACCCGCCAAAGGAAGGGTCTCCATTGTCTCCCGCAAGTTCGCCCATCGTGCGCTCCTCGTTGCCGTCGTTCTGTGCTCGGGAATTCTTGCCACCGCCCAGCAACAACCCATCGTCCTCAAAGGCGGAAAGCTGCTCACGGTCTCTCATGGCGTAATCGATAACGGTGTCCTCGTCATGGAGAGCGGCAAGATCAACGCGCTCGGCACAACGTCCTCCGTCAAACTTCCGAAGAACGCCAGAGTCATCGACGTCACCGGCATGACCATATATCCGGGACTCATCGATTCTGAGACCGCGCTCGGCCTGACCGAGATTTCAGCCGAAGCCAGCACCAACGACCGCATCGAACTCACCGACGAGATCATGCCGCACATGCATGTCTATGAGGCGTTTCATGCCGAGTCGGAACTGATTCCCGTCACGCGCCTGAACGGCGTCACCAACGCGATCGTCGCGCCTGACTCCACCGACACGCTTCCCGGGCAGGACTCCTTCGTCCAATTAGCCGGACCATCGGCTGCCGAAATGCTGCTGGTGCGCGACATTGCCATGCCCCTCAACTTCACCGGCGAGCAGCGCCGGAATGAATCGTGGGAGAAGCGCAAGTTTCCGGAGACGCGCATGGGCATGGCCGCGCAACTTCGTCAGGCTTTTCTCGACGCGCAGGACTACCAGCAGAAACTCACCGATTACCAGCAGAAAAAAGCCGATGCTGCGCGCGACAAGAAACCGGAACCCTCCGCTCCCAAGCGCGACCTGAAGCTGGAAGCTCTCCTGCCGTATCTGCAGGGCAAGAAGCCGATCGTGCTCGCAGCCCAAGGTCCCAGCGATCTTGAGACCGCCGTGCGCCTGGCGCAGGAATTCAAACTGAAATTCGTGCTTAACCACATCAGCCACTCGCGCGCTGTGCTCGATTACGTTGCCAGCCTCCAGGTGCCGGTCATCGTGGGTCCCATCTACGAAACTCCCATGGATTACGAGCGTTTTGATACGGTCTACAGCCTGCCCGCGGAGCTTTACAAGCGCGGCGTGAAGATCGCCTTCGCTTCTTTCGACGCGCACAACTCCCGCAATCTCCCTTACCAGGCAGGATTCGCCACCGGCTTCGGCCTTCCGCCCGAGGAAGCACTCAAGGCGATCACGCTAAACGCCGCCGAGATCTGGGGAGTTGATCACGAATTAGGATCGCTCGATATCGGCAAGACCGCGAACGTGGTCGTCGCTACCGGCGATCCACTCGACGTAAAGACCGACGTGAAACGGGTATTCATTGACGGCGAAGAAATCCCCTTGACCAGCCGCCAGACTCGCTTGCGGGACGAATACTCGACGAAGTAGTGAGCATCGGCCCGCTCCTATGCGAGATTGCTCACGATCCAAGCCGCGCACCAGCGCCATTCATTAGCCCCAGCATAGGTCATGGAGGGACGCCCGCTTCTCCAAAGTCGCAGTGCCTCGTTGACCCGCTTCCGCACCAACGATTAGGATGCTGAAGGCATTCCAAGACTTGACGGTGAGGCGCGCTCGCGTCGCGACCACCCATTCGCTTTACACACATTCGCGAGGACCATTAGACTAATCATTCCCAATCAAGACTTTGCGGTCGGAGGAATTCCTATGGCAACAGGCGACAAACTGAAGGAAATCACTGAAAAGGTAAAGCAAATCATTTCCGAGCAACTCGGCGTGGAAGAAGCCGAAGTCACGCCCACCGCGTCTTTCGTCGACGACCTCGGCGCCGATTCGCTGGACACCGTGGAACTGGTCATGGCGCTGGAAGAAAATTTCGACATCGAGATTCCCGACGACGCGGCCGAGAAGATCCGCACCGTCCAGGACGCCATCGACTACATTGACAAGCATTCCAAGGTCGGCAAGTAAAAACTACCGCAGCCAGGCCGCCGGGTGCGGCTGAATGAGGAGACCGAATGGCAGCCGTTGACGAAAAGGTAAAACAGATCATCGTCGAGCAGTTGGGAGTCGACGAAGGCGAGGTTACGCCCAACGCTTCCTTTGTGGACGACCTGGGCGCCGACTCGCTCGACACCGTCGAACTGGTCATGGCCTTCGAGGAAGCCTTCGACATCGAGATCCCCGACGAAGACGCGGAAAAAATCCGCACTGTGCAAGACGCCGTCGACTACATCGGCAAGCACTCGAAAGGCGGGAAGTAGTTTTGACAAGGCGGGTCGTCGTCACCGGCATCGGCCTGATTTGCGATGTCGGCAATACCACGGATGAAGTCTGGAAGAATCTGCTCGCGGGCAAGAGCGGCGTCACCAGGATCACCCAGTTTGATGCCAGCGCTCACGCTTGCCAGATTGCCGCCGAAGTCAAGAACTTCGATCCCCTGAATTTCGTCGAGAAAAAAGAAGTCAAGAAGATGGGCCGCTTCATCTACTTCGCGCTGGCGGCCTCAGAAGAAGCAATGAAGTCCAGCGGCCTGAAAGTTACTCCCGAAATTGCCGAGCGCGTTGGAGTTCATATCGGCTCCGGCATCGGCGGTTTCGACGTTATCGAGCGCGAGCACCGTGCCCTCCTCGAAGGCGGTCCCCGCAAGATCTCGCCTTTTTTCATTCCCGCCGCCATCGTGAACCTTGCCGCCGGTCACGTATCTATGCGTTTCGGAGCCAAAGGCCCCAACGAAGCCACCGCGACCGCGTGCACTACCAGCGCCCACTCCATCGGAGACTCACTCAAGATCATTCAGCGCGGCGATGCCGACGTCATGATCGCAGGCGGATCGGAGGCGGCCATCACTCCCATGGGTGTGGGTGGATTCGCCGCGATGCGCGCGCTTTCCACCCGCAACGACGATCCGGAGAAAGCCAGCCGGCCCTGGGACGCAGGCCGCGACGGCTTCGTCATTGGTGAAGGCGCCGGCATTGTGATCCTCGAGGACCTCGAATTCGCCCAGCGCCGGGACGCGCCCATTCTGGCCGAGTTAGTCGGCTACGGCATGAGTGGCGACGCCTACCACATCACGCAGCCCGCACCCGAGCACGAAGGCGGCTTCCGCGTCATGAAGAACGCGCTGCGTGACGCGAAGCTGCAGCCCGCCGACATCGGCTACGTCAATGCCCACGGAACCTCGACGCCGATTGGCGATGTACTCGAAGCTCACGCAATCCGCAGCTTCTTCGGCGATCGCCGAGTCCCGGTAAGCTCCACCAAGTCCATGACCGGCCATTTGCTGGGAGGCGCTGGCGGACTCGAGGCCGGAATTTCAGTGCTAGCTCTACGTGACCAGATTCTGCCCCCAACCATCAACCTCGAAAACCAGGATCCCGACACGAAAGACATGGACTTCGTCCCCAACCAAGCCCGCAAAGCCAGCCTGGACTACGCGCTCTCCAACTCCTTCGGCTTCGGAGGAACCAACGGAGCCATAGTCTTCAAGCGCTGGTCGTAATCCATTTGCGTAGGGTCAGACCCCCTCACGTAGGGGCAGACGCCGTCGTCTGCCCAAGCTCCGCGATATAGGCGCGCGTGCCTGACCGGAGTCGCACCTTTTGCAAGACCCCGAAGGTAACCCGTCAGCCCACCGTTTGTAATGACACTTTTGTACCGTGAAAACGCCCCAAGAACCTTTGCCAAACCGGTTTTCACAGGCCAGAATAGGTCTGGAAGCGAGAATCGCCACCCGCCCATGGATACTGGTTTTGGTACTGCTCTGGCCCCGATCCCCCAAACCAAGAAGGCCGCCGCTCGTATTGCCTTGGTCGATCTCAAAGACGGCACACGCACCATCTTAAGCGAGTGTTTTAAACAGTTTGGGATCGAGTCGGTTGTGATGTCGGCAAACGCCGCCGAGCGCCTGAAAAAAGAGAAGTTTGAGGCATGCGTCGTAAAGCTGGGTCCGGGCGCGCAGGCCGTCATGGAGGCCGTCCGTACCTCTTCTTCCAACAGCCGCCTGGTGCTCTACGGCCTTGGAGGCAGCGCCCAGGAAGCCATGCGCTATTCGAAGTACGGCATCAACGCCATTTTCCAGGAGCCGGTGGAGCGCTCTGCCGCGCTGAAACTGGTGCGCGCCACCAACATGCTGGTGCTGCACGAGTTCCGGCGCTACGTGCGCATTCCGGTTGTGACCGAGGTCCAGGTCCAGGGGGCCAAGAAGTTCACCGCTACCACGCTCGAAGTCAGCTCCGGCGGAATGTCGATCAAAAGCGCCGAAGAGGTCGGCCCGGGCCAGGCGGTGGAGGTATCATTCGCGCTGCTCACCCTGCCCCGCATTTGGGTCCGAGCCAACGTCACCTGGCGAAAGCCGAAGCACTCCTTCGGAGTCCGTTTCGACAACACCGACGACCGCCGCCGCAAACTCAAAGAATGGATCGACGCCTACCTCGAAAACTAGCCGGGTGGAACTGAGACTCCAGCAACCACAGGATTCGCGAGCGCCGGTGAGTGCAATGCCCTGTTTACAGGAGTTACTACTGGCCTGAGATTCGAGCATTTGTTACGCCGCTCCCGACTCGGGCCCTGAGCCGTTGGGCACGAGCACGATCTTGCCTACCACGCCTCCATTGCCGAGCAACTCTTGCGCCTGTCTTGCTTCGGCAAGAGGAAAGCGTTGCGCGATGATTGGCTTGATTTTCTGTTGGTGAAGAAGGTCAAACAGTGCGATTAGATCCTGTCGAAACCATGCCGGTTTCAGCCGCTTAAGTGTCTGGATGCTGTAGGGGACCACCCGCTTCCGGCCCGGAAGGAGCCAGCCGCCAGCGATGTACAATCCGAAAATTGCGATTGCACGATAACGATGACGACCACCACCACGACCTGAAGCCAATCGTCCTCCGCGGAGCGAGCCCGTGAGGCCATAGGCCACGACCCTCCCGCCGGGACGGAGCGCCTTGCGGGAACGCCAGATATGGGTGCCCCCGATGCTGTCAAAGACGACGTCTACCCCCTCACTCGTGAGGCGCTGAATTTCTTCTACGAAGTCTTGATGCTGGTAATCGATGGCGATACCGCCCAATGCGGAAACGGCGGACGCGCCTCGCGACGAACAGGTGCCGTACATCTCTAGCTCCGCCAGTCGCCCAAGCTGCAAGAGTGCCGAGCCGACCCCGCCTGCGGCGCCGTGAGTCAGCGCGCGCTGGCCCGGTCTGACCTTAGCGGAACGATACAGCATCTGGTACGCCGTGATGTAGTTCAGCACGAGGCTGACAGCCTCGGCGGCGTCCAACCCGGATGGCACGGGAACCAGTTCGCGTCGCGGCAGGCAGACGAACCCCGCATAGGCGCCGCTGATTGGCATCGCGGCAACGATCTGGCCTGGCTCGATTCCCGAGACACCGTCGCCGAGCCGATCCACCATGCCAACCAGATCCCATCCTGGTGTGAAGGGTACCAAAGGCGTCTCGGGATGAACGCCCTCCCGGGCCATCAGGTCAGGCAAGGAGACACCTGCAGCCATCACTCTGACCCGCACTTCACCAGCCTGAGGCTCTGGGCGCTCCTCTTCAACCACCCGCAAGGCGTCTGGTCCGCCGTAGCGGGTGACGATGATTCGCGTGTGTTTCACGAAGGGGCACTCGCCGGATTGGGGCCCGATTATGTGGGAAGCATGTCACTGTGTCTGTGATCTGAATCACACCCAGTCATCAGGATGATTTAAGGAAGCTCGAATGGACCGACTGGTGAGTAACTGTCGCAAAATCCCGATATCACTCAAAATGCCCGGGCGGTCGCCCCAGAACTTTGGCGGCGACCTTGACGCCAGCGTAGGCCGCTAGATTCCCCAAAATTACGCCGATGCCGAGGACGAAGGCGAAGGCTCGAAGAGCCACTCCGATGTTATGAAGCAAGTAGGCGATCAACGCCCAAGTGCCATTTACGCTGACATAGAGGAATTAACCGACACTGCTCTGCCCCCGAACCCAAGGTCAAGGAAACTCTTCGCGCATACGTCCGAGACAATGAAGGCTAGACCTTCATTCTGATCCGCTCTGAAACTCCGATCTCTTGCGAGACAACTCGAATCGTAGGCTCTTTATGGTATAGCCGATGCAGCTTCCCATGAATCCATCGGCCTGTGGGGTTATCCCCAGGCCGGAGCATGCGCACATCAGTCCCGGAGGCCGGCCATCCCAGAAGGCCTCATCGAAAAATAGTTGTCCTATCTCGATGTGGTGAGCTTCGTGGGTAAAGAAGATTCCGCCGTCCGACATCAGCGGCCAGAGGTATCTGAGGCACGTGCGGACGGAATCCCTCAGGTCGGCATCGCAAAACACGAATGCGACCCGCTCGGTGAAAGCGGGCAACGTGTCCTCAAAATAGCCTTTTTTGAATTCGCATACTCTAAGTGATCCGTATTTGCCGACATTGGCCTTAACCAGATCGAGGGTTCCACACCAGTCTCCGCGCTTGTACGTATGGATCTCATTAGCTATCAGTACAGTATGTTCTCTGTCTGACTCTTCCGGCTCGGGAAGCCCTTCAAACGAATCAAAGACGAAAAATTTTCTCTTAAGTCAGTTCGCAGGCAAGCGAAAGGTTCGCCGCACTGCCACCCTGGTAAGTTCCGCATTCCACAACTACCCCAGGAGCGTCTAGTTTCAGCAATGCCGTGATCATCACCAATTGCTCGAAAAACCCGGTTGCGGAGACGATCCGGCGCTTGTTCCTGGCAATGCGTCAGAGCAATAACAACTTTTGTCCCAGCGGCCAAGGGCTCGCGAGGTAAGCGCGAAGCACCGGCAGAGAGCAAGCAAGACGCATGAGGGCAGCCATTGGTGATCCTCAACTATGCCAAATGAGATTTTATAGCACGAGAACGCT
>Ga0209806_1001098_pt1 | contig 18093 bp, 17 predicted proteins | sample GraSoiAngelo_152_FD_186166 | JGI IMG/M metagenome (GOLD analysis project Ga0209806, IMG submission 186166) | Grasslands soil microbial communities from the Angelo Coastal Reserve, California, USA - 14_1009_12_30cm (SPAdes) (version 2) | ecosystem: Environmental > Terrestrial > Soil > Grasslands ... | reverse complement strand
AAGCTCCTTACGGGGATTTGTGCGTGCCGCTGTTGGCGATGGACGCCGAATTGGAGATCGCAGGTGCGGGAGGGCGCCACACCGTTCCGCTCGAGCAATTCTTGAGCCGGCGCCTGAAGAACGACGAGCTCGTGGTGAGCATTCAGGTGCCCAAAGCCCAAGGTCGCGGAGCCTATCTCAAGCTCGGACGCCGGCAGGCGAACACGCCTTCCGTCGTCGCGGTCGCGGTGCAGGTGGTGCTGAACGCCGGCGGCCTGTGCACCGATGTGCGGATCGCGCTGGGGGCGGCCGCGCCCCAGGCCGTGCGCGCCAAGAAAGCCGAGGCCGCGCTCATCGGCCGGCGCCTCGAGGACGTCAGTATCAAGGCGGCGGCTGAGTCAGCGCTGGCGGAATGCAATCCGGCGACCGACTCGCTGGCGAGCGCCTGGTACCGGCGCGAGATGGTCGGCGTGTTCGTCCACAGGGCGCTCGACGAAGTCGGACGGTCGACCTGATGGCGACACAGCTGGCGACGCATATCGTGGGCTTTCAGTTGAACGGGCGGCCGCACGCGGTGACCGTTGCCCCGCTGACCACCTTGCGGACCGCGCTGCGCGAGGAACTGCACCTGCACGCAACCAAAGCGGGCTGCGGCCAGGGCGGCTGCGGCAGCTGCACGGTTCTACTGGACAACGAACTGGTCCTCTCGTGCCTGGTTCCGGTGACCCTTGTCGACGGCCGAAGCGTGACGACGCTGGAAGGCATTGGCCGACCGGGCCGCCTGCATCCGCTGCAAGAGGCCTTCCACGACCACTTCGCCGCCCAATGCGGCTACTGCACCGCCGGCATGATCATGGCCGCGAAGTGGCTGCTCGACCGCAACCCCAACCCGACCCGCGCCCAGATCCAGACGGCTCTTGCAGGCAATCTGTGCCGGTGCACCGGTTACCTGCCCATCATCGAGGCGATCGAGGACGCCGCGCGGCGAATGTCCAAGGGAGAGCGCCGATGAAGCAGCTCGGAATCGTCGGGCAGTCGGTCAAGCGCAGCGACGGCATCGGTCATGTCACCGGCCAGACCGAGTACGTAGACGACGTGTTCTACCCCGGCATGCTCTGGCTGAAGATGGTCCGAAGCCCGGTGTCTCGCGGCCGGATCCGTCGAGTCGACACGTCGAACGCCGAGCGGCTTCCGGGCGTGGCGGCCGTGGTGACCGCCAAGGACGTCCCCAACAACTGGTACACCATCCTCTGCCTCATCGGCATCGAGCCCAACGACGAGCCGGTGCTGGCCGATGAAGAGGTGATGTACGAGGGTGAGCCGATCTGCGCGGTCGTCGCGGAGACGGAGGACATCGCGCGCGAAGCCGCCAGCCTGGTCAAGCTGGAGATCGACGAGCAGGAGCCCGTGCTCGACGTCGAGTACGCATTGAGCCCTGACGCCCCCGCCATCAAGAAATGGGGCAACAACACCTTCATGTATGACGGGATGAACCACCGGCGCCTTCGCTTTGGTGATGTCGACCGCGGTTTCGAGGAGGCCGACCACATCGTTGAAGGCACCTACCAGATGACCCCCATCGAGCATGTGCCGATGGAGACCCAAGTCTGCATCGTCAAGCCAGAGCCCAATGGCCGGCTCACCATCCACAGCAATACGCAGGCCCTGTACTTCACGATGGACAACACCGCCATCATCCTCAAGGTCCCCAGCAACCGCTTGAGGCTGGTCGGGGGCACGGTCGGGGGCGGTTTTGGCGGCAAGGTGGACGTCATCACCGAGCCGGTCACAAGCATCGCCGCCATGAAGACGGGTCGCCCCGTCAAATGGCGCTGGACGCGGGAGGAGGAGTTCCGGCGCTCGTCCGTGCGGGGAGCCTGCAAGATGGAATACCGCGACGGGGTGATGAACGACGGCCGCATCGTCGCGCGCAAAGTGCGTTCCCTCCACGACGCCGGCGCCTACCACCGCCACTCGCCATACGGCGTCCAGAAGAACATGGCGAACCTTACCGGTCCCTACAGCATCCCGAACGTGTGGGTGGACTGCTACTGCGTCTACACGAACCGCCAGCCCTCATCGGCCATGCGCGGCTTCGCCGTCACCGAGGCCACCTTCGCGGTGGAGGTGCAGATGGACAGGATCGCAAGCGTTATCGGAATGGACCCGTGGGAGATCCGCATGGTCAACGCATACCGCAACGGCCAGATGAAGCCGGTCCGCAAGGTGGTCGAGGATGCAACGTTGCTCGAGACCCTCAAGGCGGCCGCGCAGCTTGTCGGCGTAGCGCGCGGCGCGGATGACATGGCCGAAGGTGGTGTGCACGGTATTCGAGAGCCACGCCATGCTCGAGACGAGCTTCGCCTGCTCCCACGTCTTGGCGCCCGGCGCGGCGACGAACAGCATGAGGTATCGGGCGGGCGCCTGGCCGGTGTTCATGATGTTGTACCAGAGACCGGCCGGGCCGGCGTACGACTGTCCCTCGCCGTGGTACTGGATCCCGGAGACGCCGATCGGCCCGCCCTCGGTCTCGATCACGAGCGTGCCTTCGAGCACGTAGATGAACGACGGGGCGAGGTTCTTCTGCTTCCCGCTCTGGCCGCCGGGCGCCAACTCGACAACCTGGCCGGAGAGAGCAGCTGGAACCGATACCGCGACGCTGGCAATCGCCCCGGTAGAGCCCACGAGGCCCCGGCTCTTGACGCCCGTCGGCTGCGCCGGCTTCGCGTCCTGCGCGTACGCGCCCCCCACGAGAATGAGCAGCCCGACCACGACTGCGACCGTGCCCTTGAGTTTCATCGATCTCCTCCGCCAATGCCGCATGCACTCCCCGAACGCGTCACTTGATCACGGCTCCCGTGATGCCCGTGATGAACTTGTCGAGGAAGAGGTTGTAGACGATCGCGACCGGTACCCCGACGAGCAGCGCGCCCGCCATGAGCGAGCCCCAGAAGTACACGTCGCCTCGGATCAGCTCCGTCGCCACGCCGAGCGGCACGGGCTTCTGCTCGGAGATGGAGACGAAGGCGAGTGAGTAGAGGAAGTCCTGCATGGACAGCGTGAACGAGAAGATCACCGACGTGATCACCCCCGGCCAGCTCACCGGCAGCACCACGCGCAGGAGCGCGCCGAACTGGCCGCACCCGTCGATCATCGCCGCCTCCTCGATCTCAAACGGCACCGTCTTGAAGAACCCCATGAGGAGCCAGGTGCAGAACGGGATCGTGAAGGTCGGGTACACGACGACCAGCGACCACCAGGTGTCCTGGAGGCCGAGCTCGCTCACGACCCGCGAGAGCGGGATGAACAGGATGATCGACGGCACGAGATACGTCATGAAGATGGCGATCCCCAGGTTTTCGGCGAACGGCAACCGGAGCCGCGCGAGCGCGTAGCCCGCGGGCACGGCCGTCAGCAGCGTGATCGCCGAGACGAAGAGGGAGATACTCAGCGTATTGACCAGCCAGTCGCCGTAGAACGTCCGCTGGAACAGGAACTCGAAGTTCTTCAGCGTCGGCGGCAGGTGGAACCAGAACGGCACGACGTCCATCCGATAGAGGTCCGGTTCCTGCTTCAAGGCGGTGATCAGCATCCAGAGGATCGGGAACACCGCGATGACCAGGTACGGGGTCAGCCCGACGTAGATGAGGGTGTGGCGACGGATCTCCTTGGCGCGGCGGCTCCAGGGCGCCCGTTGGGCGACGACCGCCATCAGTACTGCCTCCGACGGAGGGTGCGGAGCAGGAGGACCATGGCCGGCAGCAGCAGCGGGAAGAGGAAGAGCGAGATCGCGGCCCCCCGGCCGAGCGCGCCACCGCGGATCCCGGTGTTGTAGGCGAGCGTCGGCAGGATCTCGGTCGCGCCGTCGGGCCCGCCGTTCGTCAGCAGGTAGACGATGCTGAGGTCGGAGAGCGTGAAGACCGTGTCGAACGCCGCCCCAACGAAGAGGATCGGCGCGATCATCGGCACGATGATCTTCCGGAAGCGCTGCATGAAGGTGGCCCCGTCCACCTTCGCCGCGTCGATGATCTCGGGGCTCACCGAGGTCATCCCCGCCAGCAGGACGATCGCGCTGAACGGGAAGCTCCGCCAGACGTTGACGAACATCACGGACGCGAGCGCGAGCATCGGCTGCCCGAGCCACACCGGCCAGTCCGGGGTCCCGTATTCGCCGATGAGCCCGAGGCCGCTCAGCGCCCAGTTGAGGACGCTGAACTGCGAGTCGAACATCCACTTCCAGCCGAGGACGCTGATTGCGATCGGGATGGTAAACGGGATGACCACGAGGCCGCGCACCACGCGCCGGCCCTTGAACGGCTGCACGAGCAGGAACGCGAGCGTGGTCCCGAGGAACCCCTTCATCACCGCCGCGCCGACGGTGAAGACCAGCGTGTTGCGCACCGCGGTCCAGAACACCCCGGTCTCGAGCGCGGAGGTGAAGTTCTCCAGGCCAACGAACCGGGCGACCGGCGCACCGACCGACGCGTCGCTGAGGGCCAGGTAGAGCGAGAAGAGGAAGGGCGCGCCCACCAGGACGCCGACGTAGAGCACCGCCGGGGCGAGCAGCGTGTAGCCGAAGAGGTAGCGGCGAACGCTCGGGGTGCGCCACCAGGGCAACGCCTTCGCGCGGCCGCCGACCGGCACCGAGAGCGAAGCCCCGGGCGACCTGCCGCCGCCCGAGGCGAGGTGCCCCATGTGGTTACGTGGCCTTGTGCTTGGCGTAGATCCGCCGGATCTCCCCCACGCCCCACTTCATGGTCTCGTCGATGCTCGCGCCGCGCGCCACGCGCGTGAACATGTCGGGGACGATGAACGTGGTGAGCACCTCCTGCGCGGCGGGCGTCATCGGCCCGGGGTGGCCGAAGAACGCTGTGATCTTGTCTTGCTCCTGGAGCGTCCCGAGCTTCGCGTCCTGCCCGAGCCCCGGCATCGGCTTGTCGTACCGGCGGCGGAGGAACGGCATGTTGTAGCCGCGGCTCGCCCCCATCGCCTCCTTCTGGCTGTTCGCGACGGCCAAGATGAACTCCTTGGCCGCGGGGACGTTCTTCGAGAACTTCCAGATCGCCCACACGTTCGGCTCACCGACGTTCCAGGTGCCGCCCGGCCCCGCCGCCTCGGGCAGGACGTACGTCTCCTTGAAGACCTTGGGGTTCGTGTCCTCGGTGGTCCGGAACGCCGAGATCGCGTCGTGGATCCAGCTCGCGACCCCGGACGCGAGGTACCGGTTGTCCGAGGCGTCGTCCCAGGAAAAGACCTCCGGCGTCATGCCCTCGTCGTACAGCGCCTTGGCGAAGCGGAGCGCCTCGCGCGTCTCCTTCGAGTCCAGCTCGATGCTCTGCCCGGACGCATCGGTCTCCTTGGCGCCGAAGCAATAGAGCAACGCGCGCCAGTTGTGGTTCGCGTCGTTGCAGTGGGAGAACTGCATGCCCGTCGGATGCCCCTTCGGCCGGAGCAGCCGCGCCGCGACGCGCAGGTCGTCCCACGTCTTCGGCGCGGGGCGCCCGACCGACTCGAAGAGATCTTTGCGCCAGAGCACCGGGATCGAGATGAAGTAGTCCGGGACGGCGTACCAGACGCCCGCGACCTGGGCCGCGCTCTTCGCGCTCGGCATCCACGGGCCGTACCGCGTGCCGAGGTCGTTGGCAAGATCGGAGAGGTCCACGAGGTGCCTGTAGTACTGGCCCGTCAGGATCTGGCCCGCGAAGTAGATGAGGTCGTGTCCCGCGCCCGCGGCGAACTCTGCGGCGTAGCGCGCCGGGAGCTCGAGGTGCGGGATGTGGTCGATGCGCACGGTGGCGCCGTTCTGCTCGCCCCACTTCTTGGCGAAATCGTCGATCCAGGCGTCGTAGGCCGGAACGAAGTGGGACCATAGGATCACGCGGAGCGAGGTCCCCTTGAGCTGCGCCGGCGCTTGCCGCGCATCGAGCATCGCGAGGAGCGCCCCTCCCGTGGCGCCGGCGCCGGTCACCTTCAGGAAGCTCCGGCGGGTCACGGTGGGGCGGTCGGCCTGCACCAGTCGCGAATCACTCATCGTCGGCCTCCATCGTATTCGTGGGAGCGGCGGCGAACTGACGATACTCGACGACAGAAAAGGCTAGTCTTTTTATCCGTTTGGGAGCCAGTTTGTCAAGCGGTATTTCCGCCTTATCCTCGACGCCATGCGGCGGCCGCTCCTGGCCCTCGTCCTCGCGATCGCGGCGATTGGCGTCTTCACGGCGGGCCTCGCCGCGCTGCTCGACACGCCGCGTCCGCCGCGCGGTGCCTCGCGTGGCGAGCGCCTCTACTACGGGCTCTGCGTGACGTGCCACGGCCCGGACGGGCGGGGCTCCTGGCGCGCCTCCCTCTTCCTGATCCGTCCCGGGAACGTCGCCGACGCCGCGCGCCTCGATCAGCGCTCGGACCAGTACCTGGTCGACATCATCAAGAACGGTGGCGCGCCGATCGGGCGTCCCGGCATGCCGGCCTTCGGCGCCGCGTTGTCGGACGAGGAGATCCGCGAGCTCGTCGCCTACGTGCGCGGACTCAGCCGCGCGCGCTGAGTCAGGGGATCCGCTCAATGCGGAGCAGGACGAGCCGCTCGCCGGTCGAACGGACGGCAAGCCTGACACGGTCGCCGGGCGTCGGGCCCACGGCGTCGAGCAGCGCCGGCTCGGCGGCGATCGCCATCAGCTCCATGGCGCCCATCCCGAGCCCCTGCACGGCGTCGTGGCTGACGAGGACGAGATCCGGCGCGGGGCGCGCCACGATGGTGCCCCGCACCTCGTACGCGGCGGGCCGAAGGACGGTGCCCCAGATGCCGGCGGCGAACGCCGCGAGCAGGGCGATGAAGAGCAGCGCGACGAGAACGCGTCGACTAATTCGACTCGGGGCGCTCGCCGGTGCCGAGGATCCAGTCGGTCCCCCTGAGATCCTTGGCCGTCAGGATCCACTTGCCCCCGCACCCTTCCTTGAAGAAGGCCACGGAGCCCTTGTAGCCGGCGCCGAGCGTGGCGAGGAGCAAGCCGCCGCCGACGACCATCCCCAGGACGCAGGTGATGGCCTTTCCCGGGACGTACACGACATTCAAGACGGTGGCACCCATCGCGTACCACGCCGTCCCCTCGGAGGGCTCCTCGAACGTGACCGGCTCCTGCACGACCTGCGGCTCTCCGGCGGCCGTCGGCGCGGGCTGGGGCTGTGCGGCGGGCTGTGGTGCCGGCTGCGGCGCGGCCTGTGCGGGCTGTTCGGCGGGCTGCACGGGTGGCGGCGCCGCTTGCGCGGCCTGCTCGGCGGGCTGTGGCGCGGCCTGCTCGGCGGGCTGCGCCGGCTGCTCGGGCTGTGGCGCCGGCTGCTCGGCGGGCGGCTGCGCCGGTTGCTGCGCGCGGGCAAACGTCGCGAGCGGACCCGAGCCGAGCAGCGACACCACGACCGCGAACGCGATCGACCGAGTCGCGAGCCTCATCGGATGACCTCCTGGTCGCGGGTGAGCCTTAGCATCTGGAGACACCCAGCATATCTCAAACGGCTCGCGGCGCGAAAATTCGCGAAAGGCTATAATTGGCCACTACTTCTGTCTGGAGGCCGCTAGCCATGAAGCTCGTCCGCTTCTCCACCAACGAACAGTCCCCCCGCCTCGGCGCGCTTCGGGGCGATCGCATCGCCGACCTCGAGGCAAGCCTTGCCGCTACCCTCACCCGGCGCGGCGTCGTACGGGCTCGGGAGATCGCCGCGGCCCTGGTGCCGCAGAGCACGCGCGGCTTCCTCGAGGGCGGCGCCGCCGCCGAGGAGGCCGTCCTCTCGATCAGCGAGTGGGTCACCGTACCCGCCGCGAGCGCTCGCCTCCACGCGCCGATCGCCGATCCGGGGAAGTTCATTTGCATCGGCCTCAACTACCGGGATCACGCCGAAGAGACGGGCAACCCGATTCCCAAGGAGCCACCGATCTTCGCCAAGTGGTCGAACTCGATCCGCGACCCGGGCGAGCCCATCCTGAGGCCGCGCGGCTCTCAGCAGCTCGACTGGGAGGTCGAGCTGGGCGTGGTCATCGGCCGCACGGCGCGTTTCGTCGCCAGAGAGCAGGCGCTCGACTACGTGTGGGGGTACACGATCATCAACGACGCGAGCGCGCGGGACTTCCAGTTCATCACGAGCCAGTGGATGGCCGGGAAGATCTTCGAGACTGCGGCGCCCGTCGGCCCCTACATCGCCGACCGGAAGGAGATCACCGACCCACACGCCCTCGAGCTCCGGACCTGGGTGAACGGCAAGCAGATGCAGAGCGGCAACACGAAGACGTTCATCTTCGACGTCCGCTACCTCGTGAGCTATCTCTCGGGGCTGATGACGCTCGCGCCCGGCGATCTCATCGCCACCGGAACGCCGCCCGGCGTCGGGCTCGGCAAGAAGCCGCCCGTGTACCTCCAGCCGGGTGACGTCGTCACAATGGAGATCACCGGGCTCGGGCGGCTCGAGAACCCGGTGAAGGAGGCGTGAGCGGGCGCGATCGATGCTGGAGCTGATCGCGCCGCTCGTCGTCCAGAACACCACGAAGATCGTCGTGCTCTCGCTCGACGGCCTGGGGGGCCTGCCGCGCCCCGAGACCGGCCGCTCCGAGCTCGAGACCGCGCGCCTGCCGAACCTCGCGGCGCTCGCCGCCGAGTCGGCGTGCGGTCTCATCCGCCACGTGGCGCCGGGGATCACGCCCGGCAGCGGGCCCGGGCACCTCGGGCTCTTCGGCTACGACCCGCTCCGCTACCAGGTCGGGCGCGGCGTCCTCGAGGCCCTTGGGATCGAGTTCGACCTCCGCCCGGGCGATGTGGCCGCGCGCGGCAACTTCTGCACCGTTGACTCCACCGGTCGCATCACCGACCGGCGCGCGGGGCGCATCCCCACCGAGGTCTGCGTGCGCCTGACCGAGCGGCTCCGGGGGATCCCGCTACCGGGCGTCGAGCTGTTCGTCGAGCCCGTGAAGGAGCACCGCTTCGTCCTGGTCCTGCGCGGCCGAGGCAAGGCGGTCGGACTCTCGGGCCGGCTCTCCGAGACCGACCCGCAGGCGCTCGGCCGGGCCCCCCTTCCCGTGAAGCCGCTCGAGCCGAAAGCGAAGGCGTCGGCGCAGCGGGTGAATGCGTTCGTCGCCGGCGCGCGCCGCCGGCTCGCCGACGCGGCGCCCGCTAACATGGTCCTGCTGCGAGGCTTCGACCGGCTCCCCAGGCTCCCGCGCTTTCCCGAGGTCTTCGGTCTCCGCCCCGCGGCGATCGCCGCCTATCCGATGTACCGCGGGCTCGCCAAGCTCGTGGGCATGGAGGTGCTCAAAACGGGCGGCACGTTCGGCGAGGAGCTCAGGACGCTCCGCGAGCACTGGGACGCGTACGACTTCTTCTTCCTGCACTACAAGGACACGGACAAGGCGGGCGAGGACGGCGACTTCGGCGCCAAGGTCGCCGCCCTCGAGCGCCTCGACGCCTCCGTCCCCGACATTCGGGCACTCAAGCCGGATGTCCTCGTGGTGACGGGCGACCACGCGACGCCGTCGGTGCTCGCCGCGCACGGCTGGCAGCCGGTGCCCGTGCTCCTCTGGAGCCGCTACTGCGGCGCGGATCCGGTGACCGCCTTCACCGAGCGGGCGTGCGCGGCCGGCAGCCTCGGCGTCCTCCCGTCGCACCACCTGATGCCACTCGTCATGGCCAACGCGCTCCGGCTGACCAAATTCGGCGCGTAGCGAGGATCCGCCGAGAGCGCGACAGCCTCGGCGTCAAGGACGTCCCGGCGCGGGCGCTCTACGGCGCCTTCACCCAGCGCGCGCGCGAGACGTTCCAGCTCTCCCGGCGCGCGCCCCACCCGGCGCTGATCCGCGCCTACGCGCACGTCAAGGCGGCGGCGGCGCGGGCGAACGCGAGGCTCGGCCTTCTCCCCCGCGGGTGGGCGCGCGCCATCGTCTGGGCGGCCGCTCGCGTCGCCGACGGAACGGTCCCGGACGTCGCCGTGCTCGACCCGTTCCAGGCTGGCGCCGGCACACCCACCCACATGAATGTGAACGAGGTCATCGCGAACCTGGCCAACGAGCGGCTCGGCGGCCGGCGCGGGCGCTGGGCACCGATCCACCCCAACAATCACGTGAACCTCGCCCAGTCGTCGAACGACGTGACGCCTACCGCCATCCGTCTGATGGCGCTCGAGCTGCTCCCGGCACTCCACGACGAGCTCGGCGCCCTCCAGCGCGCGCTCGCCCGGCTCGCCCGCCGCGAGCGGGCGGTCGTGAAGGTCGGGCGCACCCATCTCCAAGACGGGGTCCCGATCACGTACGGGCAGGTGTTCGCGGGCTGGGCCGAGGCGATCCGCGCCGCCGGAGCCGCGCTGCGGGCCACCGAGGCGGAGCTCGACGCCGTGGGCCTGGGCGGCACGGCGGTGGGCACCGGGCTGACGGCGCACCCGCGCTTCCGCGTCCTGGTCGTCCGCGAGCTCTCCCGGATCACGGGCCGGCGCCTGCGCCCGGCGCCGAGCGCGGTCACGGCGACGTGGAGCTTGCGGCCGATCCTGGCGTGCTCGGGCGCGCTGCGCGCCCTCGCCGTAGACCTCGGCAAGATCTGCTTCGACCTGCGGCTTCTCGCCTCCGGACCCGCGGCGGGCCTCGGCGAGCTGCGTCTCCCTGAGGTCGAGCCGGGGTCGTCGATCATGCCCGGCAAGGTCAACCCCTCCGTGGCCGAGGCGGTCCAGATGGCGTGCTTCCAGGTAGCGGCCAACGACCACGCGATCGCGCTGGCGGCCGCGGCGGGCGAGCTCGAGCTCAACGTGATGACACCGCTCTGCGCCACGAACCTCGCCGAGAGCCTCGAGCTTCTGACCCGGGCGACGCGGTTATTGCGGACGCGGTGCATCGCCGGGCTCCGGGTGGACCGCACCCGGGTGGGCGAGCTCCTCGCGCGGAGCCGTGTCGAGGCCACGGCGCTCTCGCCCTATCTCGGCTACGACGTCACCGCGGAGGTCGTCAAGCAGGCACAGGCGCGGGGCGTCGCGGTCCGCGACGTCGTGCTCGAGCACGGGTTGATGACGCCCCGGGAGCTCACCCGGATCCTGGCTCCGCCGGCGCTCACCGGGCCGCGCGCGATCGACCGGGCCCTCCGCCGGCGGGTCCAGGCGAGCCGCGCCCTCAGGAATTTCCGGACGAGGTTCCTCGGATAAATCCGCTTGTCCCGCGGCGCGGGCGGAGCATACTTCTGAGAGCATGCGTGAACGGACATCCTCGCGCGCCTCGGCACGGAGCCGGACGGACCGGGTCCGCAGCCACTTCGCGTCCGCCGACCGGGTGCTCATCATGATGCAGGACGACCCGGACCCCGACGCGATCGCCTCGGCGCTCGCGCTCCGGACGCTCCTCGGGCGGACCAAGGCGGCGGCGCCCATCGCCACGTTCGGCACGATCACGCGTCCCGAGAACCGGGCGATGACCCGCATCCTCGACATCGACGTCGAAGAGATCAAGGGGCACGCGATCGACGAGTACGACATGGTCGCGATGGTGGACGCCCAGCCGAGCTTCTTCGAGGAGGCGTTCGGCGAGGTCGACCTCGTCATCGACCACCACCCCGAGGAGACGCCCGCGCGGGCGCACCTCCGGGACATCCGCCCCTCGTGGGGCGCGACCTCGACGATCATGACCGAGTACTTGCGCGCCGCGGACGTGAAGATCACGCAGCGCCTCGCGACGGCGCTCCTCTACGGCATCAAGACCGACACGCTCCACCTCGAGCGGGGCGCCACCAAGGCGGATCTCGAGGCGTTCGCGTACCTGCACCCGCTGGCAAACCACTCGGCGCTCCGGCGTATCGAGCGCCCCGAGCTGCCCAACGAGGCGCTCGACGTCCTGGCGCTCGGGATCGCGCGCCGGCAGCTCACGCACGGGGTCGTCTTCTCGCACCTCGGGCCCGTCGCCTACCCCGAGCTGGTCGCCCAGTTCGCGGAGTTCTTCCTTCAGATCGAGGGCGCGGAGTGGTCGGTCGTGTCCGGCACCGTGAACGGCGAGCTCCACATCAGCGTGCGCAACGTGGGGTACGTTCGCGCCGCGGGCGATGTGGTGCGCCGTGCGTTCGGCGAGGTCGGCCGCGCGGGCGGCCACCGCGCGATGGCGAAGGCCGTGATCCGCCTGCGCGACTGGGAGGCTCGCGTCGGCGAGCCGGCGGGCGAGGGGCTGCGGAAGGCGATCGTGGCGCGCTTCCTCCAGGCGCTCCGAGGCTGAGATGGAAGAGACGGCACAGGCACAGCTCACGGAGGCAATCCGGGAGTTGCTCGAAGGCGGCCGCGAAGAGCGCCTCGCGGATGTCCTGGCCGGGGCGCATCCGGCCGACGTCTCGCGCGTGATCCGCGAGCTCCCGCTCGAGGATCAGGTCCGCGTGTTCCGGCTCCTCACGCCCCAGCAGGCCGGCGCGGTCCTCGCCGAGCTCGACGATCCGATCCTGCGCGAGCTGATCGGCTCACTCGACGAGGCGGAGGTCTCGCGCGCCCTCGACCGCATGCCCAGCGACGAGGTCGTGAACGTCGTCGAGGAGCTGCCGAAGGAGCAGGCCGAGGAACTCCTCGACCTCATGGAGGAGGAGAAGGCCGAGGAGGTCCAGGAGCTCCTCGAGTATCCGGAGCGCACCGCGGGCCGCCTCATGTCACCCGACTTCGTCGCCGTGCCCGAGACGGTGACGGTGGCCCGGGCGATCGAGCACATCCGCAAGGCGAAGACGGGCGACGGCGCTTTCTATGTCTACGTCGTGGACGACCACGACCACCTGGTCGGCTTCGTCCCGCTCCACCGCCTCATCACGGCGGACCCGGCGGCGCCGATCCGGACGATCCGCACCGAGGACGTGGAGAGCGTGACCGTGGACACCGACCAGGAGGAAGTCGCGCGCCTCGTCCAGCGCTACAACGTGATCCAGATCCCCGTCGTGGACGCGAACCGCCGGCTCCTGGGCACGATCGGCGTGGACGACGTCATCGACGTCCTCCGCGAGGAGGCGACCGAGGACATCCAGCGCCTCGGCGGCGTCGGCGGCGACGAGAACGTCCTGGATCCGCCGCGGTCCGTCCTGCCCAAGCGCCTCATTTGGCGCTTGGTCAATCTCGCCACGGCCATCATCGCGGCCTCCGTCATCGGGCTGTTCGAAAAGACGATCGCCCATCTCGCGGTGCTCGCCGTGTTCATGCCCATCGTGGCCTCCGAGGGTGGGATCGCCACGACTCAGACCGCGACGGTCGTCGTCCGAGGCATCGCGCTCGGAGACCTCACCCGCAGCGTCCTGTGGCGCGTGCTGTGGAAGGAGATGTGGCTCGCGCTCGCAACCGGGGCGGTCAGCGGCTTCGCGCTTGCGACCGTCGCGTACGCGTGGAAGGGTAACCTCCTGCTCTCGCTCATCTTGGGCGTCGCGCTCATCTTCAACATGCTGGTCGCCGCCGTCGTGGGCACGCTCATCCCGATCGCGCTCAAGGCTTTTAGAATAGACCCCGCGATCGCGTCCAGCGTGATCATCACGACCTTCACCGATGTGTGTGGATTCTTTTCGTTCCTCGGCCTGGCCACCCTGTTGATACGGTTCCTGCTCTAACGCAAAAGACTCTTGGCAACGGCTTCGGCCAGCGGGTAGAATACCGCTAGCAAATCGATCTGCCGTTCGCCGGCCTCGAATCCAAAACCCAAAATGCTGGAGGGCTCTGAGTGGACGCGGCGTTGGAGAAGAGGCAGGTCGAGCGCGCCTACGAGCTGTACGCCCCGGTCTACGACTTCATCTTCGACTGGATCTTCGCCCCGGGCCGCGTCGCGGCCGTCAAGCACCTCGACATCCAGCGCGGCGACTCCGTGCTCGAGGTGGGGATCGGCACCGGCCTGAACCTGCCCCTCTACCCGCCCGCCTGCCGGCTGACCGGCATCGACCTCTCCGCGGAGATGCTCGACAAGGCCGTCGAGCGGGTGCAGACGCTGGCGATGCCGAACGTGACGCTCAAGGTCATGGACGCCACGTCCATGGACTTCGCAGACGACGAGTTCGATAAGGCCGTGGCGACGTACACGATTTCCGCGGTCCCCGATCCGGTCGCCGTCCTTCGCGAGATGCGCCGCGTGGTCAAGCCAGGCGGCGTTCTCGTCACCCTCAACCACTTCCGCAGCGAGCGCCGGGTCGTGGGGTGGCTCGAGGACCTGGTGGCGCCCCTCTGCACGCGACTCGGCTGGAAGTCGAACCTCGCGCTCGGGCCGCTCCTCGCCGCGGTCGGGCTCGAGCCCGAGGTCGTCGCGCGGGCGAACATGTTCAACGGGTGGCGCCTCGTGAAGTGCGTCAACCGGAAGTAGTCCGGCTCGCCGGCCTCCTCCTCGCGCTCGTCCTCTTCGTTCCCGTCGCGCACGCCGGTCGCCGCACGCTGTGGGCCGGCGCGTTCCTCGTCGAGTTTCTGAGCCAGGGCCGGCTGGCGCCTCTGTCGGCGCTGACGCTCGAGCCGACGCGCGAGCCGCTCGCGGTCGCCGGCGCCGCCGTGGACCGGTACGTTCCGGCCGGGCTCCCAGGCAGCGCGCCCCTGGTGCTCGTCCATGGCTTCGCCCCCGAGGGCAAGGACGACGCCCGGGTGCGTGAGGCGGCGACGCTCCTGGCGCGCTGCGGCTTTGACGTCGCCGTCCCGACGATCCCCGGTCTCACGCGCGGACGCCTGGGGTCGAACGACGTCGCACCCGTCGTGGCGACGCTCGCCGCGCTCGCCAGCCCTTCGGTCGTCCTCGGCGTGAGCGTCGGGGCCGGGCCCGCGCTCCTCGCGGCGGCCGATCCCCGCGTGCGCGAGCGCGTGCGCGCGGTCGTGAGCCTCGGCGGTTACGCCTCGGCGCGCGAGGTGCTCCGTTTCTGGCTCACGGGCGCCTACGAGTACGGCGGCGTGCGGGGCCGCGTCGTCCACGACCCGGAGCTGGTGCGGTCGTTCGTCGCCGCCAACGCCGACCTGCTCGAGCCCGCCGCGCGCGCCGAGCTCATGGCCGCCGACGCCGACCGCGCCGCGCGGTTCCTCGCCCGGCTTCCCCCCGCGCTCGAGCGCTACCTCGACGAGCTGTCGCCGCTGCGCGTGGTGGGCGAGATCCGTGCACGTCTGATCTTGATTCACGGCCAGAGCGACCGGGCGGTCCCCTACACGGAGAGTCTCCGGCTCGCGGCCGCGCGTCCTGAGCGCACCGCGCTCGTCCTGGTCGGCCTGGTGGAGCACGTCGAGGGCGGCGGCGGCGCCGGCTGGGGGGCGGCGCGCGACGTCCTCGCGCTCTGGCGCGTCGTGTACGCGCTGATCAGCGCGTAAGGCCCGGCGCCCCGGTGCGCGCAGGACGTCGTGGCGCCGGAGACGATCAGGGTTCTGAGGTTGTCCGACGTGTCTGGGGGCACCAGGCCCTTTCCTCGTGGGCGTGTTGGGGATCTTCCGCGTTCGGTTTGCGTACTTTGCCGAATCGCCGAGGGTCGCAGAGATGTGGGAACGTGCGACCCACGTGCGCTCGCTCGGGTGAGCGGCACGGAGGTGAGTCCGGCGAATCCAGACGAAAACGCGTAGGGAGCCAACGTGCAGCAGTCAGTAGGCTCCAGGGGGATGGCGATGCGAAGAGACCCGATGTTCCTGACGGTCGCGCTGTCATCAGCAGTGTTATTTCTCGCGGCAGGGCACGCCCAAGCCCAGGGATCGAGGACCTATGTCTTACGATCTGGCGTGGTCACCGTCGCACCAGAGACGCGAGGTGACGTCCAAGTCTTGTGTCACGGGTCCGACTTTGCGACCGGCGGCGGTCTTGTGACCAGTGCCAGTGAGTTCCATGCTGAAAAGATGACCGTCTCCGACTCTTTTGCCATCTCCGACGCTTCGGGCGAGGGGACGTTGGACAACGCCGGCCCTCACGGATGGAGAGTCATCGTGTTCAATCCCCTCCCCGCAGAAACCCTCGAAAGCCTCGACGTCCAGGCATTTGTCGTGTGCACGAGCGCGTCGGAGCTCACCGTCAGCGCGACGGGCAGCGGCACCGTGAGTTCGAACGAGGGGTCGATCAGGTGCCCGGCCACCTGCACGGCGACCTACAACAGTGGCACGAGCGTGACGCTGACGGCGAGTCCGGACATTGGGTCTGTCTTCGGTGGTTGGAGCGGATGCGATACGGTCGCAGACACGACTTGTACGGTGATCATGAGCGCGGCGAGGTCGGTCACCGCCGCCTTCAACGCGCAGCCGTGAGCACGGAGAAGTCGGTCACGCGGAGGGGAACTCGCGCGCCCGGCGGACGCTGAGGGGCCGCTACAAGCTCAGACTCCGCCCATCCGCGCTCGCCGGGCGCTGGATGCCCCAGGCGGTGAGCTTGGCGAGCACGGTGTTCCTGTGCACGCCGAGCACGCGCGCGGCGCGGCTCATGTTCCACCCGACGCGCTCGAGCACGCGCAGGATGTACTGGCGCTCGAACTGCTCCATCGCCTCCCGGAGCGGCGGGCCGGTGTCCTCGGCGAGGCGCGGGCCCGTGTCCGGCAGCGCGACGTCGAGCGGGACGTCCTGGAGCTGGATGACGTGGCTCTGCGCGAGCACGACCGCGCGATGCATGACGTTCTCCAGCTCGCGCACGTTCCCCGGCCAGTCGTAGCGCGTCAGCACCTCGAGCGCGCCCGCCGACACGCCCCGCACGTCGCGGTGGCACTCGCGCGCGGTCTTCCGGACGAAGTGCTCGACGAGGAGCGGAATGTCCTCGCGCCGCTCGCGGAGCGGCGGCACGTGGACCGGCACGACGTTCAGGCGATAGTAGAGGTCCTCACGGAACTCGCGCGTCCGCACCGCGGTCTTGAGGTTGACGTTGGTCGCGGCGACGACGCGCACGTCGATCGCGACGGGCCGCAGCCCGCCGAGGCGCTCGATCTCGCGCTCCTGGAGGGCGCGGAGGAGCTTCGTCTGGAGGTCCAGGCGCAGCGAGCCGATCTCGTCGAGGAACACCGTCCCGCCGTGGGCGAGCTCGAACTTCCCGAGCTTGCGGGCGTGGGCGCCGGTGAACGCGCCCTTCTCGTGGCCGAAGAGCTCCGACTCGATCAGCGTGTCGGGGATGGCGGCGACGTTCACGGCGACGAACGGCTGGCCGCGCCGGTCGCTGCGGGTGTGGATCGCGCGCGCGACGAGCTCCTTGCCGGTGCCGCTCTCGCCCGTGATGAGCACGGTCGTGGGCGTGTCGGCGATCTGCGTGATCAGCTGGTAGATCTTGACCATCTCGGGGTGGCGCCCGACGAGGCTCTCGAAGCCGGGACCCGACCCCGGCTCGGGAGCGCTGCCCGCCAGGGCGGAGCGCAGACACAGCACCTCGCGCTCGAGCGCCCGCTTCTCCAGCGCGCGCTGGGCGAGCAGCAGGATGTCGTCCACGTCGAAGGGCTTGGTGAGGTAGTCGTAGGCGCCGCGCTTGAGCGCCTCGACCGCCGTGCGCACCTCACGCACGGCCGTGACCAGCACGACGACCGTGGTCGGGTCCACGGCCAGGACGCGGGGCAGGACCTCGATCCCGGGCTCTCCTGGCATGCGCTGGTCGAGCATGACGAGGTCGACCTCGTGGACGCGGAGCAGGTCGAGCGCCGCGGCGCCGTTTTCCGCCTCGAGGACGTCGCACGTCTCTTCGAGGATCACGCGGACCGACGCGCGCACCCCCTCCTCGTCGTCGACGACGAGGACGGTGCCCCGGCGCGCGAGCTTGGGCGTCTCGGCGATCACGGTTGGCGCGACCGTTCCATGACGAGGTATTCGGCACGCCCGCCACTCGACGGGCGCTGGACGAAGACGAGGACGCGGTCGCCCGGCTTGAGCTGCGCGAGCATACGGAAGAGCGCGGCGGGATCGGCGACGGGCTTCTTGCCGACCTCGACGATGACGTCGCCGCGGCGGAGGCCGGCCCGGTCCGCCGGGCCGCCCGTCACGACGTCGGTGACGAGCAGCCCGCCCGCGATCGTGAGCCCGAGCTGGGCCGCGGCCTCGCCGCTGAGCGGCTCGACGCCGAGCCCCCAGCTCTCCTCGTCCGGCGCGCCGGCAAGCACGGGCTCCTCGGCGGGCATCTCGGTGACCGTCACGCTGAGCGCCACGGGCTTTCGCTCGCGGATCACCTTGAGACGCACGGGCTGCCCGGGCGCGACG
>Ga0209806_1001095_pt1 | contig 18144 bp, 19 predicted proteins | sample GraSoiAngelo_152_FD_186166 | JGI IMG/M metagenome (GOLD analysis project Ga0209806, IMG submission 186166) | Grasslands soil microbial communities from the Angelo Coastal Reserve, California, USA - 14_1009_12_30cm (SPAdes) (version 2) | ecosystem: Environmental > Terrestrial > Soil > Grasslands ... | reverse complement strand
CAATCTGGATTTGTTTGACCGAAACCCGCTGCGGATGGCGTATCGCTACATGCGCAGCCGCAACAGCTTCTTCGACAGCCGCTATCTGCGGACGCTGGCGGCGATGAATCTGCCCGCCACCTTCGACCAGCTGACGCTGCCCTGCGCGGTCATCGCCACCAACCTGACCCGCGCCCGAAAAGAGATCTTCACCACCGGCAGCGTGCCAGACGCGGTGGCCGCCTCCTCGGCGATCCCGGGATTGTTCAACCCCTACCGGATCGGCAACGAAGAATTCGTCGATGGCGCGGTGGCGGAGAATGTCGGGCTGGCCGAGGCCATCCAGCTGGGGGCGACGCACATCATCGCGATCGATAACAGCACCTCGAACCCGCGCCGGCCGCCGAACCACACCCTCACCGGCATCCTGGCCCAGAGCATCCAGATCATGCTCGGGCAGCGAACCCTGGAAGAGTACCAGCGCTTCTCTGAGCAAGCGGAGATCTGCCTGCTGGTGCCCAACGTCGAATTCGGTACGGCCGGCACGGACTTCAGCCAGGTCGATCGCCTGATCGAGGAAGCGTACGTACGCACCAGCGCCTTCCTCCAGAACGGCGGACTGGATCGGCACGGCCGGCTCGAGCCGGGCATTCACTACATGCTGCCGCCGCGCCGCCCGACGATTGTGTCCCTGGCCCAGTGACGGCCGCGGCGAAAAACCCTGGCCGCCGGTGGCGGTGGCTCCGCTGGCTCTGGCCGCTCGGCTTGCTGGCGATCGCCTGGCTCTGGGCCCCACTGCGGGCCGGTGCCGCGTATCCCGGGATGCCCTGCACGGCGCAGGCCGACACCGTCTTCAGCTGGGCGTCGTACACGCTGCTCTTCATCCCGGTGGCGGCCATCCTGTTGCTGCTCAGCCGCCGGCTGATTCCCGCGGCCCTGCGCCGAGGGTTGCGAGCCTGGGTGGCCGGACTGAGCGCGCTCGCAATCGGGACCGCCATCGTCTTTGTTGCCTTTGCGGGCGTCTCGGCCGACCGAAGGCCAGGTCGGGCGAGCGAGCAGACGGTCAACTGTCCCCATCTTGGGGCCGGACTGCAAGCGCTTCATTGCTGGCAGGACGCCGGAACCCTCGAGGTGAACGCCTACGGCCAGCGCCCACTCGATGCCAGCGCGATGCAGTCGATGGCCACGGCGCTGCGATCGAGCAAGCAGGACGCCACCCTCTACGAAGCGTTCGTCCTGGATACCACGGACCCGAGCATCGCCGGCTACTCCAATGCGCGGCTGTTCATCCTCCAGGGTCCGGGACTCACCGACTTCGCCGACCTGTGCCTTAACGAGCACCAGGCGAAAGTACGCGAGGTCCAATCCCATCGGATTGGGTTTTATCGCTACAGCGCCCGCCAGTCGCCGCCGGTCGACGCGTTTTTCCTGCAGGACAACGGCATGGGTGGCGATGTCGGCTACGAGGTGATCGACTTCCTTCGTGGACAGGCGGCGCTACCGTACGTGCGCCCCGCCGACATCAAACCCGAAGAGTCGAGCTATCTCGACCGGGTCGCGAGCGATCTGGGGCAACTGAACCTGGACCTCAGTCGCGAGACCCAATCGCCCGCGCCACCCGGCGCACTCGCCCAGATGCGACAGGATTTCGACCGGGTGACCGCGGACCTGCTCGGCGGCACGCCCCCCAAGCGGCTAACGTTGTATCGCGACACGCGGGTCAAGGGATTCCTGGCGAACTTCGACCTGATTCTCTCCGCTGAAGAAAGCGCCGCCCAGGGGCAGAACGCGCAGACGATCCATTCCAGCGCCTATGAGGACCACCGTCGTTACTACTACCAGGAGGCCCGGGTGACCCGACTGATCGGCTACCTCTACCTGCAAGTTCCGAACCAGCCGTTCTCTGACGATCAGCTCTCGACGGTGAACTGGGCGGTCTTCTGATAATCCCTCCCAACCTGCGGGGAGGGTCGGGTGGGGCCGTTAGGCGGAGAGCGTCATCAACGGCGCCCGGTTCTCCTCGCGGAGAATGGTCTTGATCGTATCGGTCCAACGAGAATCACCGTGATCCTCGCGCCACAGCCAGTACTCACTCCCCCAGAACAATACCGTGGTGAACCCGGCGTCCTTGAGGTTCGCGAAGATGCTGCGGATCGCCTGCGGGCTCGTGCTCTTAGGGTTGGCGTTGGGGCTTGGCGCGGATTCCCAGGGTTCGGCCTGGGCTTCGGTGATCCAGGCCTGCTTGCCCTGCTGTCTCGCGACGTCACGGACGCGCGCCAGCCGGTCCGGCCAATCCGAGTCGGCGTGGCTCATGTGGTCCTGGCCGAGGAATTGGTAGCCGATCGCCGTGTAGACGTCGAGACCAAGAACGTCGCCGCGGTCCAGCACCGCGAGCCCATCGCGCTCGGCGCTGTCGGCATCGAAGCCCAGCCACTGGCGAAGATCGAATCCCTGCCGCGCGGAGGCCTGGTCGAACACGAGGTTGAAGTGACTGAACGCATTGACGATCAGCGGGCGTCGATGGCTGTCGAGCTGTCGCACGCTGGTGATCTCATCCCGGAGGAATTCGGCATCGATCCATAACCGCTGCGGGCCGGCCCGGTTGAACGGTTCGTTCTCGATCTGCCAGCCGACCAGCGCGGGATTGTCCCGGTAGTGGAGCACAGTGTCGTCGACGAAGGCCAGCGCCGCATCCCGAAGGCTCGAGTCCGACGCCGCATCCTGACCACGCTGAAGGCCGCTGGCCGGCATGGCCGACGCCGGGATGAAGAACTCGGGCCAGCCGAGGGACTTCATGCCGACGGTCAGAACGATTGGCTGCCGGGCTCGCTTGGCCTCGTTCATCAGCCAGTCGAGCTGGTCATAGCCGGATTGGCTCACCTCGTCCCAGTAGGTGCTCAGCCGGATAACGCGAAAGTGCATCGCCTCCAGCCGGGTGAACGCATTCCGAGGGTCGAGCCCGAGGTAGGCGGCGCGACGCGGACTGAAGCTGATTCCGACCTGTACCGGCGCGGCGATCCCATGGGCCTTGGCCGAGGCCGGCATGAAGAGGTGCAAAGGGGCGACGGCCAGGAAGGGCACCAGCAAGGCGATCGCTACGGCCTGTACCCGCCGTCGAAGCACCAGCGATTGGATCCTGGGTAGGGTCATGGCTCAGCCGGCCGGCGATCGCCGAAACCGTTGCTGGTGTCACGGCCGGGTTAGAGATTTCTTGCGCGGGCCAGCCGATGTAAAAATCTCGCGACAGTTCACGTAGGATGGGCCGATGACCATCGCGCACGCCGAGAATCTCGCGGCGAAGCTTCGCAGCGGCCGCATGTTGCTCGGCGGTCACCGCGGAAACCCCGATGAGTTCCCGGAGAACACGCTGGCCTCCTTTCGATCCGCCATCGAGCTTGGCGTCGACGTCATCGAGCTCGATGTGCACCGGTCGGAGGATGGTGGACTGCCCGTGATCCACGATCACCTGCTCGACCGGACCACCGACGGGAGCGGTCTGGTCCGCGACCATACGATGGCGGAGTTGAAGCGCTTCGACGCCGGCAGCTGGAAAGATCCCGGCTTTGCCGGCGAACGGATTCCCTCGCTCGACGAGGTGCTGGCGCTGGCCCGGGGTCAGGTCGGGGTCGCGATCGAGATCAAGAACCTGCCACTCCCGTATGCCGGCATCGAGGAGGCGCTCGTTCAGGCCGTTCGCAACGCCGGGATGATCAACGACGTGGTCGTAATTTCCTTCGACCACCGCTGCATCAAGCGGGTCGCCGACCTCGAGCCGGAGATCATGACCGGGGTACTGGAGGCCTCGCGCCCGGTGGACGTGCTTCGAGTGATGGATGACGCCGAAGCCGATGTCTTCTGCCCGCACTGGGCTGCCATCGAACCCGAGACAGCCGCGGAGCTTCACGCCGCGGGGAAGCTGATCGGCGTTTGGACGGTGGACGACGCTTTTTCACTGGCCTGGTCGAAGGCCCTACCGGCGAATGCGATCTATACCAACAAGCCGCGCACGATCCGGCCCTGACTACTTAAAGGCCCCGATCCCGGTGATCTCCTCGCCGATGGCGAGCATGTGGATCTCGCTGGTTCCCTCGTAGGTCAGCACGGTTTCGAGATTGTTCATGTGCCGCATCACCGGGTATTCGAGGCTGATGCCATTGGCGCCGAGGATGGTGCGCGCATCGCGGGCGATCCGTAGCGCCTCGCGCACGTTGTTGAGTTTGGCCATCGAGATTTGCGTCGCCGACGCCTTGCCCTGGTCCTTCAAGCGGCCGAGCTGCAGCGCGAGCAACTGAGCCTTGGTAATCTCGGTCAGCATGTTGACCAGCTTTTCCTGGGTCAGCTGGTAGCCTGCGATCGGTTTGTCGAACTGGACCCGCGCTTTCGCATAGTCGAGCGCGCTTCGGTAGCAGGCGATGGCGGCACCCAGCACGCCCCAGACGATCCCGTAACGGGCCTCGTTGAGGCAGGAGAGGGGCGCCTTCAGGCCCCGGGCTTCCGGCAGTTCGTTGGATGCCGGGATCCTGACGTCGTCCAGAACCAGCTCAGAGGTGACCGACGCCCGCATCGAGAGCTTGTGATGGATCAGCCGTGCTTCGAAACCCTTGGTGCCGGTCTCGACCAGGAAGCCGCGAATTCCCTGTTCGGTCCGGGCCCAGATGATGGCCAGGTGGGCCACGTTGCCGTTCGTGATCCAGCGCTTGGTCCCGGTGATGACCCAGTCGCTTCCATCACGGCGAGCCCGGGTCGCCATGCCGGCGGGATTGGAGCCAAATTCGGGTTCGGTCAAGCCGAAACAGCCGATCACCTCGCCCCTGGCCATGAACGGCAGCCAGCGCTGCTTCTGTTCCTCGGAGCCGTAGCGATGAATCGGAAACATGCACAGCGATCCCTGGACCGAGACGAAGCTGCGCAGCCCGCTGTCGCCACGCTCCAGCTCCTGGCAGGCGAGGCCGTACATCACGTTGCTCATGCCGGCCGCGCCGTAGCCCTGCAGGTGCATCCCGAACACGCCCAGCCGCGCCAGCTCGCGGACGATCTCCATCGGGAACGTTGCGCGTTCGTAGTGCTCGGCGACGATCGGCAGGAAACGCTCATCGACGAAGCGGCCCACCGTTGATCGCACGAGAAGCTCCTCCTCGCTGAGGAGGTCGTCGACGCGATAGAAGTCGACAGACTCGGGCAAAGCGAACCCATTCTACGGGCGTATCGCCGCCCGTACCTATGATTGATAGCGCGTGCATGACGAATCCTCTATCCCTGTGGAACTTCTACTTCCGCAACAAGCGCAAGGTGCTGCCGGTGATCGGCATCCTGGCGCTCGCCATCCTGGGCGTCGTCGTCACCGACTCGCTGCTGGCATCGGCGCGCGAGACGGCGTACGCCACCTTCGGTAGCTACCAGAAACTGATCCTGGTCGCCCCGCGGGCGACGCGTGACCAGGACCTGGCCAACCCGTTGCAGGATTCACTGATGCGCCTGCACGACGTCCAGCTGCAGGTGGACACGCTCGACGGCCCAGGCGGCATCACCTCGTACTACAACGCCGTCGTCGCGCTGCCCGCCCAGGTTCGGGCGCAGCTGCCGGCGGTGCAGCGCCTCCAGGTCGATTCCGCCAATGCGCGCTATTACGCGGCACGACTGCGCGGTGACCTGGTTCCGCTCGGCGACCTGATCTTTCGGGTGCAGCGGCTTCAATCCGAGGAGCAGGCGTTCAACCAGCTGGTCAACCAGTTGACCCAGAATCCGAACGACCCGCGACCGCTCATCACCTATCTGCAGCAGCATCAGACCTTCCTGCAATCCGTGCTGCCGGACAGCGCCCAGCTGGGGCGGCTGCAGCTGGCCGTGACGAGCGCGTCGGCGGATGCCAACGGACTGCAGCAGTCGCTGCAGGCGATGAATCGGGACACCGCGAACCTGAACAGCGCCGGCCAGAATGTCGCCAACCTGCCGCTGCCACCGTCGCCGAGCGCCACCATCGACCAGTTCCGCAGCGCCCTGGATCGGCTGACCGCGAGCCTGGGATCGATCGAGCAGCCGCAACCCGGGCTCGACAAGCTGCTCGCCGACAGCGCCCACATCCCGGGGACCGCGCTCGTCAAGCGCGACGCCTACTCGAACCTGGATATCAATTTGCTGGCCGGCAACGCCCAGTTCGATCTCTACGGGATCGACCAGCCAGGGATGACGCAATTGCTCACCCTCTACGGGGATCGGGTCGTCGCCGGACGCCTGCCCCGGCAGAACGCCAGCGAGATCGCCGTATCCGAAGAGATCGCTCGCGCGCGCCACGTCAGCGTCGGCAGCAAGCTGGGCAACAACGTCGACGAGCTGGATCGGCTGCCCGATGCCTTCACCGTAGTCGGGATCATCGGCGGGCCGACGCGGCTCGGCGTGATTCCGCTGGACTACATGACGGAGCACTACCTGTTCGAGCGGCGCTACCAGGGCCTGATCGTCATTCCGCAGGCGGGCCACGCGCAGACGGTCCACGATGAGCTGCAACGACTCGTTGGCGATCAGGCGTTTCGGCTCTTCGACTGGCCCTACATCAAGGCCAAGATCGACAGCCTGATCGCCAACCTTGATTCGATCAACCGCTTCCTGATCCTGCTCGTCACCCTCGTCCTGTCCCTCGTGGTCGGGCTCTTAAACAACCTCTTCTTCCGCCAGCGCATGAACGAGTTCGGCCTACTCGCGGCGGTGGGCTACAGCCGCTGGGGTCTGATTCGGCGGGTCGCGCTCGAGTCCTTCGGGGTCACCCTCGCGGCCTGGCTGCTCGGCGTCGGTATCGCGGTGGCGGTGCTGAGCTGGTTCAACACCGTCTTCATGGTTCCCCATGGCCTGCTGATGAACGTCTTCGATTGGAACGTCCTGGCGCTGCACACGCTGCCGATCCCACTGATGGTGTTTCTCTTCGGCATGGGCACCGTCGGCTGGCAGCTGCTACGGCTCGATCCCATTTCGATCATCGAGCGGAGAGACTGATGCTGAGCGCGAAAGACCTCGCCCTGGACTATCGCACCGGCAGCAGCGTCGCCCATGCCGTCGACACCGTCAGCCTGAGCGTCGGGCGGGGCAGCTTTGTCGGGCTGATTGGCCCCTCCGGGTCCGGCAAGAGCTCGTTGATGTACCTGCTCTCCGGGCTGAAGCGGCCGAGCCGAGGGGCGGTGAGCTTCGAGGAGCACGACTACGCCAGCCTTTCCGGCGCCGGCCTGATGCGACTGCGCCGGCGGCGCTTCGGCTTCGTCTTTCAGCAGCACTTCCTGGTCAACTACCTGAGCGCCTTCGAGAACGTCATGGTCGGAGCGGTCGAGCGCGATCACGACACGGCCGCCTACGCCCAGGCGCTGCTCCACCGGGTCGGTCTCGGCGACAAGCTGTTGAAGCGCCCCTATCAGCTATCCATTGGCGAGCGCCAGCGGGTCGCGGTGGCCAGGGCGCTCGTCCACCGTCCGGCCGTCGTCTTCGCCGATGAGCCGACGGCTTCCCTCGACCAGGCGACCGGCCACGAAGTGGTCAACCTGCTGGCCGACTACCGGCGCAGCGGCGGGGGGAGCCTGCTGGTCGTCACCCATGACCCGGCGATGTTGAGCGACGCGGATCGCGTCCTCCAGATGCGCGACGGAAGACTGATGGCGGCCTGAGGCGTCAGGCGGGCGTTCCGGCCAGGCCGAGCGCGGGCGCGCTGTCCTTCATGGCGTCGATCACCAGCTGGATGTGCTGGTCGAGATCGATGCCGAGCTGCTCGGCGCCGGTGAAGATCTGCTCCCGGTGGACGGCCCGGGCGAAGGCCTTGTCCTTGAACTTCTTCTTGACCGCCGCCACGTCGACCTCGGCGACGGACTTGGTGGGCCGGACCAGGGCGACGGCGGCCACGAACCCGACCAGCTCGTCGACGGCGTAGAGAACCTTCTGCATCGGGGTGGTCCGGGGCGCGTTGGCGTAGTCGGCGTGGGAGAGGACCGCGTACCAGATCTCCTCGGGCCAGCCTCGTTCCTTCAGGATCTGGGCACCCTTGACAGCGTGCTCGCCCACCTCCGGATAGCGCTCGTAGTCGTAGTCATGGAGCAGGCCGACGACCCCCCAGGTCTCCTGGTTGCCGCCGTACTTCGGCGCGTAGGCGCGCATCGCCGACTCCACCCCGAGCGCGTGCTTGATCAGGCTGGGGTTCGTGGTGAACTCGTTGAGCGTCGCCCAGGCGTCCTCCCGGCTGCTCGGCATTGGTGGTCGAGTGTAGCAGTTGAGGTTGGGCATTTCGGCCATTGACGGACAGGGCCGATGGTCCTAGGCTCATGAGCAGGAGGTTTGGTTTCCATGGCACGCCATCTCCACCACTGGCTCGACATGGTGGAAGCGGTGCTGATCATCGGGATTCTGCTCGCCATCGCCTGGCTCTCCTGGCAGGCGCTGACCACGGCATATTCCCCGGTCTTCAACCTGCTGAATAAGTTCTAGCCACGGCGGGTTGAGACGACACCCCTTCCTATAATCGAGCGCGGGGGTGTAGCTCAGTGGTAGAGCACCTGCCTTTTAAGCAGGGTGTCGAGAGTTCGATCCTCTCCGCCCCTAATCCAAATACAAAGCGCACAGCCCAACTAATTTCCTGCCCGGCCGGCGCTTGAGGGAATTACTCGGCACCCATCGCCCGAGGACTACCAACCCCCGTGGTGTTTGCTGTTGGCGCGGTTGACACGGAGATGACGACCTTTCCTCGAGCGCGCCCGGTTTCGAGATAGCGGATCGCGTCTGCGGCTTCGCTCAGCGGATACGTCCGGTCAATGACCGGTGTGATCCTGCCGGCCTCGATCAGTTCCCGCAGGAACTGAAGGTCATCGCTACTTGCCTTCGCGACAAACGGCCGCATCGTCTGGCCCCCTATGAACGGCGACAACAGCATCGCCTTGATGATCCGTCCAACCGGCCCGATGACACGACCGGGGGAGTCACCGCTGCTGAGTACAAGCCTGCCCTTCGGGGTGAGGACGCGTCGGAAGGCCAACGGAGGGGTCGTTCCCGCGAGCTGAAAGATCAGGTCGTACCGTTGGCCAGTCCGCGTGACGTCCTCCTGGGTGTAGTCGATGACTTGGTCGGCGCCGATCGAGCGGAGCATTTCCAGGTTCCTGGTGCTGCAGACTCCGGTGACCTGCGCGCCATACCACTTCGCGATCTGCACAGCGAACGTCCCGACCCCACCCGACGCTCCGACAATCAGGACCTTTTCTGCCGACCGGATCTCTCCAGCATCGCGAAGACCTTGCAGGGCGGTGACGGCAGCGAGAGGGACTGTCGCCGCTTGCTCGAAGCTCAGGTTGGTGGGTTTCGACGCGAGGAGTCGTTCCGGAGCCGATACATACTCGGCGAACCCGCCTTCTCCCACAAAGCCGAAGACGTCGTCGCCCGGCCGGAACCGTGTCACCGCGTTGCCGACCGCCTCGACCTCCCCCGCCACGTCGCTGCCGAGAAGTGTGTGGTTCGGTTTGCGCACGCCCATTGCCGCTGGGCGCGCGATGTAGGGTACACCGCGCATGAAGTGCCAGTCATAAGGATTCGCGGAAGCCGCGAGAATCCGAACAAGTACTCTGTCACCCTCGATCTCGGGTTTGCGAACCTCTTTGAGCTCGAGTACATCAGCTGAGCCGTACTTCTCGTATGCGATTGCCTTCATTCTGTTTCCCTCCTGGTCATCCTTGACGGTGTACACCGTACACCTTAGTGCGAAGTGTAGGTGTACGGCGTACACTTGTCAAGAGGAAATACGGATGGCTCAGCAAATCAAGGCTCGGCGCCGCGTCCAGTTGAGTAGGGACCGGGTGCTCCGCGCCGCCGTCGCCCTTGCCGATAACGTCGGGATCGAAGCACTGAGCATGCGAAAACTCGCTGAGGAGCTGGGGGTCGTGCCGATGGCACTCTACAAGCATGTGGCCAACAAGGAAGAGCTCCTGGACGGAATGATCGATGTGGTCGTCGGCGAGATCGATCCTCCGGCCCCCGGAACCGATTGGAAGACCGCTGTCCGGCAGAGGATCCTCTCGGCGCGACGAGCGCTCTTACATCACCCTTGGGCGTCTCGGGTGATCGAGTCGAAGAAGAACCCCACACCGGTCGTGCTCGAGTACATGGACGCGATGATCGGAATGTTCCGGGCCGGCGGCTTCTCCGTCAATCTCACCCATCATGTGATGCATACCATCGGCAGCCGTGTGCTGGGGTTCACCCAGGAACTCTTCAATGACTCACGAACTGTCGATCCGGAAATGCAGGCGATCATGCTCCGCGAGTTGGCAGGGAAGTATCCCTACGTAGTGGAGATCGCCGGGGCGGCCTCCCACGAAGGCGAGTCGGTCGTCGGTCCAGGTTGCGACGATCAGTTCGAGTTCGAGTTCGCCCTGGATCTACTCTTGGACGGCTTCGAACGACTCAGACACGCGGAATCATCAGAGACGACGAAATCGCTGAAAGTACCGGTTGAAGGGACACCATAACTGCGGCGGTTTCGCTTGGCCTTCCAAACTCGGAGCTACAGCGCACAGGGCCGCCTAGCTTTTAAGCAGGGTGTCGAGAGTTCGATCCTCTCCGCCCCTATTCACCGCCTATTCTGATAACGGCTTGCGCGCTCCAACTGTTTCCGCCGCTCGGCTCAATCGTCTCAACGCCAGCCAACCACGTAGCAGAGTCGCATCACGAGCGAAGATCCAGGTGCATCCGCGAGCCGGAGCCGAATTCCGTAGGTACCTCACCGTCCAAAACAAAGCCGACTTTGGCATAGAAGGTCAGGGCGTTTGGGTTGGCCGTAACCTCAATGCGCTGCAATCCGCGCATGCGGGCGATCGCGACCGCATCATCGATCAACTCGCGGCCAAGCCCCTGCCGCATGGACTTCGGCTCAACGAATAGGTCCTCCATCTCTCCAGTTCCGTCGGGCCGGGGGATGACCGTTGAGAAGGCGACGATACGCCCATCGCTTACCAGGACTCGCACGTGGCCAGCTCGGATGGCTGCATCGGAGACACCAAAGATCTCAGGGTGTGCGATCAAAATTGCGCGGGTATCCTCGTACACCAATGACGACTGGCGATGGAGATCCTTGAGAACATCCGCATCGGCTGCTACCGCCACACGAATCTCGTAGCCCTTCATCACACTCAGATGGTACGCAGCGTCTAGATGAGCGCCGGGCATCTTCCACTCCGCTGGCCCTTATTGCAGCCGTCGGTTGCATTGCGGAGCCGACTGCATGGCTTTGAGCAGTGTGTCGAGAGTTCGATCCTCTCCGCCCCTATAGCTAAGGTCGATCTCCGGTACGCACCAAGTTCTGCCGTAGCCTCCCGCCCATTCAGACCGTATCATTGCTGCGCGCCGACAATCATCCGAAGGAGGGCATATGAAAGCGCAGACGTCGAAGCCAGTGGTCCTGCACGACGGCGAGGGCGACGCGACCTGGTTTATCGGCACGCTGATGACCCGGAAGGCGGGCGCGACTGACGGTGTCGGCGGCGTCGCCTTTCTCGACCAGCTTGCTCCCGCGGGATTCGGCCCGCCACTCCATGTCCACCACCGGGAGGATGAAGGTTTTTACATCCTTGAGGGCCAGGTGGATTTCGTCTGCGACGGGCAGACCTTCCACTTAAGCCCGGGAAGCTGGGTATTCCTTCCCCGCGATCTCGCTCACGCATACAAGGTCCGGGGTGCGCAGCCCGCTCGGATGCTGACCTTCACCTTTCCAGCAGGTTTCGAGGGATTTGTGAAAGAAGTCGGCTCACCCGCTCCACGACGGACCCTGCCCCCCGAGGAGGCACCCGACGTGGCCAGGATCGCGGCGGTCGGCGCAAAGTACGGCATGGAGATCCTGGGTCCTCCGCCCGATTAGCTGGCGACCCGCCTTACCGTCAGAGTGGGTTGTCAACATTCGGAGCTGTGGCCCGTTCGTTGGCGTGACCTTAGACAATAGAAGGGGTCATCAACCGGAGTAGATTTAGGACAGATCAACCAAAGAGGCTCACCGGCCTGCCAGGCCCGAGGGCTTAAGCCGCACTCGACGGGGCCGGGGACGTCCAGGAGGTAACCGACGTGCAGCTGGATTCAGGCGTCTGGGGAACCGTCTTTCCAGAATTGCGCGCAGTGTCCGGCTCCGCGGAGACCCGCCCGGTTGTCGGCTTCCGGGTTAGCCGGATTCACTTCATCGGTGCGAGGCGCAGCCTGGCTCTGACCGGCATCGGTCCCCGGACATACTTCTGGGAGCCTGGCAGAAATGTTGCTACTTGCAGCGGTCCTATTGGTGCTTTCGGCAAGCCTCCCCATGAGGCGCCCGCGGCTGGATGCGGGTGTGGCCTGTATGCCTGCCATGACATCGCCGAGCTTCACCTGGCTTGGATGGTGCAAGGCGCCCGGTATATTGCGAAGATGCAATGGGATTCGCGCTTTTCCACCCCATATGACCAGTTCGTCCTCACAGGGGTGGCCGGCAGCGGGACCGTACGGATCCACCAGCGCGGCTGGCGAGCGCAGTTTGCCCGCATCGTCGCCTTCTCTGACGAAATCCCTGAGCGAGCCTCGATCGGCTTTTTCGGCAGGGCGAAGGCTGGAGGCCACCGGGTAGTCAGCGAGCCGACCGTCCAAGCCCTGGTGGAGAAGTATCGGGTGCCTGTCGTGCCGTTGACGGAACTCCCGAACGTGCTGCGCTCGGCCGGAGATTTCGTACAGGGAACGTCATGAACCTCGGGCGCGAGATTCGTACGGTCAGGATCGTCGAGGAGCCGGAGACCGCACCGCAACCGGTCGAAGAGCCGGCCTGGCCGGAGCCGAGCAAGGAGCCGGTCCGAGAGTAGCCCAGGTCGGGCTACTGGACGACGACCGTCGTGCCGACGGGTGCCCACTTGTACAGGAAGCCCATGGTGTTGAGCGGCACATTGACGCAGCCGTGCGTGCCGTTCGTCTGGTTGGCGCCCGGGCCCCAGACCGTACGCCAGGGCGCGTCGTGGATGAAGTATCCGCCGTCGTCGTAGAGCATCGCGTATTTCACCCAAGCGCTCGCGTACCAGTAGGGGCTGCTCTTTGGCCATGGCGACACGAACTGGTAGGGCGCGTATTTGGCCTTGATGTGGAAGGTGCCCGTCAGGGTCGGTAGGGCCGGTCGTCCGGTGGCTACCACGGTGGTCGCGACGACCCTTCCGTTGTCATACGCCGTGAGGCTCTGGGTCGCCAGGGAGACCACGATCAGTTTGCCCGGGGCGCCGGGCGTCGGCGCAGGCGTGGGGGGAGGCGTCGGCATGGGTGTTGGCAGGGGGGCCTCGGACAGTGTCGGGTCCGGGAGTGGAGCGGTTGTCGGCTCTGGCGTCGGCTCGATGGACGGAGTCGAAATCGGAGCCACGACCGGTGGATTGGCGGCGCTCGTCAGCAGCGTATTGAGAAAAATCCCGCCGATGAGTCCGAAAAGAATGAAGACGCTGATGGTTGATCCGATCCGGATCACCGCTCGCCTGGTCATTGCGTTCCCTTCCTGCCTGCGATTGCCGACTACATAGAAGGAACGCGACCCCGTGGGGAGAGGTTATCCGTAACCTTTTGCCGCGGTATGCGTTCCGCCCGATTCGCCGGATCGGCTGGCGTCTGTCGGGCGGGCGAGCAGAGCAGAGCGTAGCCCCGGCTGCGGTACCAAGCGCGATTCCGCGGATGATGGATCCGAGCCTTTGTGATGTTCATCGCGCATCCACGACGCAGCCTCTGCCGGGATGGGTGCGAAACGCCGACCTGTTGAAAAGTGGCCAAACTTATGGCGACCGCCAGACGTTTATGAGAACTCGCTCAGGAAAATCGCAGCGCTCCACCAAAAGCGCAAAAAAATCTGTTGCAAGACGAGCGAACGCTGATATCATTGCTTTCAACGCTGCGTGGCCGCAGCGTCCCAGGTTCAGAAGGGCAGGCAACATGCAATACATTGATGAACAAGGCTGCCTTACGCAGCGCTCGCAGCTCGACCGACTCCGAGAGCTCGCTGATGGAACCGCCCGGCAGCGCGTCAAGGCCCTCGCACCGACCGAGCTGTTGCCGACCACGGTCTTCGTGCTTGACCCCGGCGGTAAGGAATCGATATGGGACCTCGATCATCTGGCGGTCGCGGGATCCTCATCTTCATCGGGATCGGCCGTTCAGCTACTCCTCGATCCGGAGCTGGCCCTCGACAATCTGGTGCCGACCCATGCGATCATGCGGATCCTGCGAGATACCGCCGCGTCCGCTGTCGCGGTGATGGCACCGGTCAACGCTTCGTCGGCGGCTCTTCAGCTTGCCGACTTCGATCACGAACAGAGTCTGACCGTACGAATCGAGCGCGAGCCGGAACACGAGCCGGCGCTCGGCCAGTGGGACTTCGGCCAGGTGGCATGGACCGTGCGGCTACGCCATGTCTTGCGGGCAGCGCGAGGGCGGACGGTGGAAGAGGACCAGGAAGCGGCGCCGCAGCGCCCGCCGGTAGCGGCCACGCAGCCATCCCGACCGATCGACGCTAACACCGCCCGGAAAAATCTCCGCCGCGAGATGCGCGAGCAGCTCAATCGGCAGCCTGCGGCTGCGCCGTCCTGGCTGCAGTGACCTAGGCCGGCGCGAACTTTTTTGCGCTGCCGCGCGGTTGCGCGATTGGCACGTGGGCGGCGCACAGCGGACATTCCTCAGGTGCATACGAGGGAAAGTCGAGGGTCAGGCAGGCGAAGTAGGGAACCGTCGTTCTCATACGGCCGCCGGTGCGGTCCACCAGCACCCCGATCCCCGCCACCAGGCCGCGCGACTCTGTAATGCACGCCTGCGTTTCGGCAACAGATCCGCCGGTGGTGACGACGTCGTCCACAACCAGGACGCGGGTGCCAGACGGGATCGTAAAGCCACGGCGCAAGACCCGGCCGCCATGCTCGCCCCGCTCGACGTACACTGCATCGACGCCCAGGTGGCGGGCGACCTCGTAGGCAAGGATGATGCCGCCCATCGTGGGACCGGCGACCAATTGGATCTGAGACTTACCGAACTGCTCGGCAATCATGGCCGCCAGCGCCGCCGTCCCCCCCGGATCTTCGAGGATGCGAAATTTCTCGAGGTAGTCGGCGCCATGCCGGCCGCTGGTGTACACGAAGTGGCCGCGCAGGAAGGCGCCCGCCGACTCGAATGCCTGCAGGGCGGCTTGGCGCGCCTGATCCTGGTCAGACATGCGCCTCTACCCGGGCAGGCCGGATGGGCAATGCGCCGAGGTCGTCAAGATCGTGCTCGTCGAGGTAGCTTGCGATCCCGTCCCGGACCTCGCGGGCGGCCTGCGGCCGCACGTAATTCACGGTTCCCAGCTGGACCGCCGCCGCGCCGGCCAGCAAGAACTCCAGGGCGTCGGCCGCCGTCATGATCCCGCCGATGCCGACAACCGGGATGCTGAGTGCAGCAGACAGCTGCCACACCGCATGCAGCGCGAGTGGCTTGATCGCCGGCCCACTGAGTCCACCGCTTCCCCGCGACAACACCGGCCGCCGGCGACGAACGTCGATCGCCATTCCGACGTAGGTATTGATGGCGGACACGGCATCGGCACCGGCGTCTTCGACCGCGCGGCCGACCGCGACGATGTCGGTTACGTTCGGCGTCAGCTTGACCAGTAACGGCAGCCGCGTGACGGCCCGCACGGCCGTAGTCAGTTGAGCCGCCGGCCGCGGGTCAATCCCGAACTGCAGGCCGTTGGCGATGTTCGGGCAGGAGATGTTCAGCTCCAGTCCAGCGACTCCTGCGACCCCGTCGAGGCGGCGGGCCACGCCAACGTAATCGTCAACCGCGTCACCGGCGACGTTGACGATGACCGGGACATCCCATGCCGCCCACATCGGCGCGTAGATACGGGCCACATGGTCGACGCCCGGGTTTTGCAGCCCGATCGCGTTCAGCATGCCCGATGGCGTTTCGGCAATGCGGGTTGGAGCATTCCCCTCACGCGCTCGCGGAGTCGTTCCCTTGGTGACGATCGCCCCGAGCGCGGTGCGATCCACCAATGGCGCGTCGAAGCCGTAGCCGAAGGTGCCCGAGGCGACCATCACCGGGCTGCGCAAGCGTAGCCCGCGCCCGAGATGGACGCTGAGGTCCGGCTGTTCAGCCATGGAAGGCGTCCGCTGTTCGGCTCCAGTCGATCCGATCGGCGCGCACGCAGGGCCCGTCGAGGCAGGTGAGCAGGTAGCCGTCCCCCGGTCGAGCAATCGCACAGCCGAGGCAGGTGCCGACGCCGCACCCCATCGGGGTCTCCAGCGAAACCTGGATCAATCCCAGCGGCACGCCAAGCCGCCGGGACTTCTCGAGCAGGGCCTGCATCATCGGGGTGGGACCGCACGCGAAAATCTCTGGACCCCCTCCCCGACCTTCCCCCTGAGGGGGAGGGAAGCGCCCGAGGGCCACAGGCATCAAGTCGACGACGGAGCCCTGATACCCGGCAGTGCCGTCATCGGTTGCCGTCATCACCTCGGCGCCCGGGAACCGACCGGAGGGCAAGAGTTGCGCGGACGTCCGCGCGCCCAGCAGCACGGTGACCTGGCGTCCGCGCGCCACCAGGGCCCCCACCACGCCGGGGAAAACGGCGACGCCGAGTCCGCCCGCGACGATGATCGCCGGCTTGCTGCCATCGAGATCGAAACCCCGACCGAGCGGGCCCAGCAGGTCGAGCTCGTGGCCCTCGTGACGCACCGCCAGCCAGCCGCTGCCTGCCCCGACGACATTGAAGATAAACCCGATCCGACCACTGTCGGGGTCCGCCCAGGCGGCGCTGTAGGGGCGGCGCAAGATGGTCTGTGGCGCTGCAACTGCCAGCTGGAAGAACTGGCCCGGCCGGAGGGCGGCCGCCGCTGGCGGGTGGTGAACAACCAGCTCAACGGCGCCGCTCATCGGCGTCGAGCGCTCCAGGACCACGGCCGGCTTAAGAGCCAGGCTCACGCCCGCACTCCGGGGGACACGGTCGACCCGACATACTCGCCGAGCACGGCCACCTGGGACCGATGCTCGCGCCGCCAGGCGCGCAAGGCCTGCACCAGGGCGCGGGCGGTGTCCAGCGACGTCAGGCAGGGAATGCGACGCTCAACCGATGCCCGTCGAATTTCGTAGCCGTCGCGAAGTGGCACCCCCGGGCCGTCACCGCCGAGCGGCCCCCCCATGGACACCGTGTTGACAACCAGTTGAACATCGCCCGCCCGGATCACATCGACCACATTTGGATGTCCATCCCGAAGTTTCTGCACGACGGTCGCCGGGATGCCGGCCTCCTGCAGCAGGCGCGCGGTTCCATCGGTCGCGTAGAGCGTCAGGCCGAGCCCATGGAGCCCGCGCAAGATTGGCAGCGCTTCCGATTTGTCGGCGTCGGCAATCGAGCAGAGAGCGGCCCCATCGGGCGGCAGCTCCTGCATGGTCGAAAGGAACGCCTTGTACTGCGCCGTCGCCAGGTCTTGCGCGATTCCCATCGCCTCCCCGGTCGACTTCATCTCCGGACCGAGGACGGCGTCAACCGCGGGCAGCTTCGCCATCGAGAAGACGGGCGCTTTTACCGCGAACAGGGGTCGGTTGGGCAGAAGACCGCTGGGAAATCCCTGCTCGGCCAACGAATGGCCGAGCGCCGCATTGGTGGCCAGCGTCACCATCGGCACGCCGGTCACCTTGCTGAGGAACGGCACCGTGCGGCTGGCCCGGGGGTTCACTTCGAGCACGTAGGGAATTCCTTCCTGAAGAACAAATTGGATGTTGATCAGTCCCACCGCCTTGACCAGTCGGGCGATGAGCCGGGTCGCCTCGACCACCCGCTGCGTCTCTTCGGAGCTCAAGGTAATCGGTGGGTAAACTGCGAACGAGTCTCCGGAATGGACGCCGGCGCGCTCGATGTGCTCCAGGATGCCGGGAATCAGCACCGCGTCGCCGTCGCAGACGGCATCGACGTCGAGCTCGCGGCCCAACAAGTATTTATCGATCAAGATCGGGCCGCGAACGCCAAACGCGAGGGCAGCGTCGACGTAGCGACGCAGATCTTCAGCCGAATGGACGATCTCCATGCCGCGACCGCCCAGGACGTACGACGGCCGCACCAGCACGGGATATCCGACCCGGCGCGCGATCGTCAGGGCGGCGTCGGCGCTAGTGGCCGAGCCGCCCGGAGACTGCGGGATCCCA
>Ga0209806_1001094_pt1 | contig 18157 bp, 15 predicted proteins | sample GraSoiAngelo_152_FD_186166 | JGI IMG/M metagenome (GOLD analysis project Ga0209806, IMG submission 186166) | Grasslands soil microbial communities from the Angelo Coastal Reserve, California, USA - 14_1009_12_30cm (SPAdes) (version 2) | ecosystem: Environmental > Terrestrial > Soil > Grasslands ... | reverse complement strand
GATCCTGCCGGGGTCCGATGGGGTAATTGCGTCGGAGGAGGAAGCGCGGGAGTGGGCGCGGCAAGTGGGCTATCCGGTCATCATTAAAGCCTCGGCTGGCGGCGGCGGACGCGGCATGCGCATCGTGCGGGCGGAAGAAGATCTGGTTGCGCTTTACCGCCAGGCGCAGCAGGAAGCCTCGGCCGCATTCGGCAATGGGGATCTCTACATGGAGAAATACGTGGAGCATCCCCGGCACATCGAATTCCAGATTCTTGCCGACGAGCATGGCAACGTGGTGAGCCTGGGAGAGCGCGAATGCTCCATTCAGCGGCGGCATCAGAAGTTGCTGGAGGAATCGCCGTCGCTGCAGGTCAGCGTGGAGTTGCGGAACGAAATCGGAGATGTGCTCAGCAAGACGCTGAGCGCGGTGGGCTACCGGAACGCAGGCACGATCGAATTTCTGATGGACCAGCACAAGAAGCTGCATTTCATCGAGATGAATACGCGCATACAGGTGGAGCATCCGGTCACGGAGATGGTGACCGACGTGGATCTGGTCAAAAGCCAGATTATGATCGCGGCGGGCTCGAAGATGCAGGATGTATTGCAGGGGAAGGTGGTGCATCGCGGGCACGCCATCGAGTGCCGCATCAACGCGGAGCATCCGGAGAAATTCACTCCCTCGGCGGGGAAAATTACCGCGTTTCATCCGCCCGGGGGGACGGGAGTGCGTATTGATACCGCCGCTTATGAGCAGGGAACGATTCCTCCTTATTATGATTCTCTGATTGCCAAGCTGGTGGTGCGTGGAAAGGATCGGAACGAAGCTTGCCAGCGTATGGCGCGGGCACTGGAGATGTTCATTGTGGAAGGCATCCACACCACCATTCCGCTGCACCGGCGAATTCTCGCCGATCCTGAGTTTCTGGCTGGTAAGTTCGACACCGGCTTTATTGAGCGCTTCCTTGGGAAGAAGGCGGAGTTGGTGGGCTGAGTGGCAGTTGCGTCTCGCCACGATGCCAACAAGAAACTTTAGGCGGGCGAGCAAATTACTTCTTGAGAACCAGCATCCAACTGCCCAGACTTTACGCGATTCTGGATCGCGCTTTCTTTCCGGAGGATGAGTCCATGCTTGTGGCGGCGGAAGAACTCGCGGCCGGCGGCGTTACGCTCTTTCAGTACCGGAACAAGCTGGGCTCCGGACGACAGATGCTGGACGATGCCCGCGAGTTGAGACGGCGGCTGCGGACGTCGGTTCGCCTCATCATGAATGATCGGGCGGATCTTTGCCTGGCAGCTGAGTTCGATGGACTGCACGTTGGCCAGGATGATCTTTCGCCCGAGAGCGCGCGCAGGGTGATTGGTCCGGAGTTGTGGCTCGGCGTCTCGACACATAATCCCGAACAGTTGCGCGAGGCGGACCAGACCACTGCCGACTACCTCGCCATCGGACCGGTGTTCGCCACCAGCAGCAAGGAGAGGCCGGATCCGGTGATCGGGCTGGAGGGTGTACGCCGTGCCAGAGAACTTACGCGCAAGCCTCTGGTCGCCATCGGCGGCATTACCCGCGCCAATGCGCGTTCCCTGCTCGAGGCGGGGGCCGACACGGTCGCGGTGATATCCGACCTGTTACGGGGTCCACGGAAATCAGCAGAGGAATTTTTCCGCATTCTGGGGTAAAGTCGTGGCCATCGGCTTTTTCCGTTGATGATGGGGAGTTTCGACGGGCGAGGACGCCTGTCGCTCCACCTGCAGGAGGGACGTGAGTACCCAGACCAGCTCACCCACGCAAACCACAGCCAGCGATTGGGATATCCATTCCCAGCAAGATCAGGAATTCGTAAAGGCTCTGGGCCTTACCAGCTCAACGATGCTGGTGATGGGCTCGATGATCGGATCCGGCATCTTTATTGTTTCGGCCGAGATCAGCCGGGAAGTGAACTCTCCGGCGTTGTTGATCGGAGCCTGGCTCGTGACGGGTTTCATGACGATCGTCGGGGCGCTGAGCTACGGCGAGCTGGCTGCGATGATGCCGCGAGCCGGCGGCCAGTACGTTTATCTGCGAGAGGCTCTCGGGCCGCTATGGGGCTTTCTCTATGGCTGGACGCTGTTCCTCGTCATCCAGACCGGGACCATCGCCGCAGTCGGTGTCGCGTGCGGCAAGTTCCTGGGCGTTTTCTTTCCTTCCATCTCCTCCTCACATTGGATTCTGCATCTCTGGAAGGTTCGTCCTATTCCCATCGGGCCGATGGTGCTGGGCAACATGGATATTGGCCTCAGCACCCAGAATCTCGTGGCGATTCTGGTTGTGATCGCGCTGTCGGTCGTGAATGTGTTTGGGGTCAGGACGGGCGCGATGATTCAGAACATCTTCACCGCGGCCAAGGTGGCGGCGCTCGCAGGCCTGGTTCTTTTCGGGCTTTTCATCGGTCGCAATGCGCACGCATTGGCGGCTAACTTTCACGGGCACTTCTGGGATAACGCCGGACTGGGAGCACAGCACGCGCTGCAGGTGGGCGTCGGCGGGCCCATGGTGATGGTGGGGACTTTGACCATACTGGCAGTGGCCCAGACCGGATCCTTGTTCTCGGCGGATGCCTGGAACAACGTCACCTTTACCGCCGGGGAGGTAAAGAATCCGAAGCGCAACCTGCCGCTCTCCCTTGCGCTCGGGACGGGCGTGGTCATCCTGCTTTACGTGCTCTGCAACGTGATTTACCTCAACGTACTTCCTCTCGACGGGAACGCTGCAGGAGCGACCATCCTCGAGCGCGGGATCAAGTACGCAACCGAAGAGCGGGTGGCGACTGCAGTGATGACCCAGATGCTGGGGGCGGCGGGCGGAGCGTTGATGGCGGTGGCCATCATGATCTCAGGCTTCGGCTGTGCCAACGGACTTATTCTATCGGGAGCCCGGGTATATTACGCGATGGCCAAGGACGGGCTGTTTTTCCGCAACGTAGCAAAACTGCATCCTGGCTATAAGACCCCGGCGGTCTCGCTGATGGTGCAGATGGTATGGACTTGCATTCTGTGCATATCGGGCAGTTATAGCCAACTGCTGGACTACATCGTATTTGCGGTGCTGGTGTTCTACATTCTGACGATTGGAGCGCTCTTTATCCTGCGCCGCACGCACCCCGAGGCGGACAGGCCCTATCGGGCAGTCGGTTACCCGATACTTCCGGCTATTTATATCGTGATGGCGTTGTTCATTGATGTCGTACTATTGCGCTACAAACCGCAGTACACCTGGCCGGGATTGATTATCGTGCTGGTGGGGATTCCGGTGTACTACCTGTGGACGTGGCGTCGCAGCGCGGAGACAAACGCATAAATCTTAGGAGAATGCATCAGGAATGACTGATCTTCTGGCGAAAAAGCCGCTCGATCGCCTGCTGAATGAGGCGAAGGAGACCGGCGAACATAGTCTGAAGCGCACGCTCGGCGTGTTCCAATTGACGGCCCTGGGCGTGGGCGCCGTCATTGGGGCGGGGATTTTTGTGCTGTCGGGCTTGGGAGCGCACTATGCCGGTCCGGGCCTGATGTTGTCTTTCGTGTTGTCGGGCATGGGATGCGCTTTCGCCGGGCTCTGCTATGCGGAGTTCGCCGCGATGATCCCGCTGGCGGGAAGCGCTTATACGTATGCGTACGCCACGCTTGGCGAGATTTTCGCCTGGATCATTGGTTGGGATCTCACGCTGGAGTACGCCATGGGCGCCAGCACCGTGTCGTCGGGCTGGTCGAACCACTTCATCGAGCTTCTGGATGTTTTTCACATCCACATGCCGCTTTGGCTGGCTTATGACCACTGGACCGGACTACGAACCGCGGAAAGCGTGATTGCACGACAGATGGCCCAGGTGGCCGATCCTGGCCTGGTGCCGGGTACGCAAGCCTTCCTGAATAAGGTGACTGCGATTACCGCCGCCCAGCCACCGGAACTGTTGCAGCGTGCACACGATTTGCTGAACGCACCGCATGTATTCGGAGTGGAAATCGGTGTCAACCTTCCGGCCTTCATCATTGCCTTGATCATCACCGCAATTCTGGTGGTCGGCATCAAGGAAAGCGCCCGTTTCAATGCCACGATCGTAACCGTGAAGGTGGCGGTCGTGCTTTTCGTGATCGGTCTGGGCTTCCATTATGTGAGCAAGACGAATTGGGGAGGCGACTGGTCGTCGTTTGCGCCGTTTGGATTGTCGGGAATCGGGGCGGGAGCGGCTTACATTTTCTTCGCATACATCGGATTCGACGCAGTCTCAACCACCGCGCAGGAGGCTAAAAATCCGCAGCGCGATTTGCCGATCGGCATCATTGCTTCCTTGCTGATCTGTACAGTCTTGTATATCGCGGTGGCGGCGGTGCTGACCGGCATGGTGCCCTGGCGTGAAGTGAACATCGAGGCTCCGATCGCGCGCGCGTTCATGGACCGTGGACTGACGACGGCGTCGCACATCATTACGCTTGGCGCGTTGGCCGGGCTTACCAGCGTGATGCTGGTCATGCTGCTTGGGCAGACGCGGGTTCTTTATTCCATGGCCAATGACGGCCTATTGCCAAAGAAATTTTTCGCCGACATCCACCCGAGGTTCCGGACGCCGTGGAAGAACACCATCCTGGTCGGGTTGCTGGCGGCGATTGTGGGCAGCATCACCCCGATTGACGACATCGGCAAGATGGTGAATATCGGAACGCTGTTGGCTTTCGTGATCGTGTCGATTGCGGTGATGGTGCTGCGACGAACTAATCCGGAGCAACCTCGGCCTTTTCGGACGCCTTGGGTTCCTCTTGTTCCAATCCTGGGCGTTATCTCGAACGGCTACATGATGTACAAGCTGGGCTGGGTGAATTGGGCGCGGCTCATCGTCTGGCTCGTAATCGGGCTGGTCGTGTACTTCACCTACGGGCGGTTTCACAGTCGGGTGCAAGCGGAGCTTGCGGCGGAGAGACCGCTTCCGACGATGGCAGACTGAAACAGTTTCGCGTCACTTGCCATCACAACACGAAATGCCCGTTCCAGTTCGGCGTCCGTCGATTCCCAGGTTAGCGCCAGCAAACGGCGCGAACCTGGGGCACCGGCAGATTGAAACTGTTTCCAATCACTGGCCTTCCGCACTGCGCGGAGGGCCTTTGTGTTTTATAGTCGTTGGTCGGAAAAACAAGTCGTTGGTCCTTGATCGCTGGCAAAACCTGGTCAACGACCACCAGCTACTAACCGACGACTGACGACCGTTCTCATGAAGGCCCTCCACAATCTCCGACTCATCGGCATTGCTCTGGCGCTGGTCATCATCGCCGGCACGGCCGGCTTTCACTTCATCGAAGGCTGGTCCTGGTTCGATGGCTTTTACATGGTGGTCACGACATTGACTACGATTGGTTATCAGGAGACGCATCCGCTATCGCATGCGGGGCGCGTGTTCAACATTTGTGTGATTGCGACCGGTGTTTCGCTGGTGTTCCTGGGCATCGGGGCGCTCACGCAGGCTTTGCTAGAATTCGAGCTGCGCAGCTTTTTTGGCAGGCGAAAAATGGAAAGGGAAATCGACCGGCTCACCGACCACTACATCATTTGTGGCGCGGGACGCGTGGGACGCAGCGCGGGTCGCGAGCTGGCGCGCCGGCCGGTGCCGTTCGTCATTGTGGAGAACAATGACGCGAAGGCAGCTCGCTATAGCCAGGACTGGCTGGTGCTGGTGGGGGACGCGACCAAGGAACAGACGTTGCGCGAAGCGCATATCGAGCGGGCGCGCGGGCTGGTCGCTGCCACTACCACCGACGCGACCAACCTCTACATCATTCTCACTGCGCGTGGCTTGAATCCCAAGCTGAAGATTATCGCTCGCGCCAGCGAAGAAGATGCCGAGAAGCATCTGCTCACGGCGGGCGCGGACGCAATCGTTTCACCTTACTCGTTCGCGGGGCAAAGGATCGCGCAAACGTTTCTGCGACCGCACGTGGTCAGCTTTCTGGATACGGCAACCACCCACCTCGGCATCGATCTCGAAATCGGGGAGATCTGCATTGGACCCGACTCCGGATTTGCCGGCAAGACGATTGAGAGCTCGCGCATTCGCCAGGAGCGTGGCGTCATCGTGCTGGCTATCAAGCGCGGTCAGGGCATGCGGTTCAATCCTGCGCCCGATGATCGCATCGAAGCCGGGGATTTCCTCATCGCCATGGGTGAGCCCGCACAACTTCGCCAAGTCGAACTGATAGCGGCTTCCAGAACATGAAAATCGTCAGCGCGGCCGAGATGCGCGAGATCGATCGCGTCACCAGCGAACGCTTCGGCGTGCCTTCGCTCACGCTGATGGAAAATGCCGGAACCGCGATCGCGGATTTCGTGTTATCGCATTATGCGCAGGCTAGCCGGGTTGGGGTCGTCTGCGGGAAAGGCAACAACGGGGGCGACGGCTTCGTTGCGGCGCGCAAGCTGATCGAGGCGGGCAGGGAAGTGATCGTTGTATTGCTGGCGGAACCTGGCGACTTGCGCGGCGATGCTGCTGAGATGTTCAAGCGCATGACGCATGCGCCGACCATCGCCAAGTCCCACGACGAACTGGCGGCGGCCAAGCGTTTATTGAACGAGCAGCAGTTGCTGGTCGATGCGATCCTGGGCACGGGATTTCGTCCGCCCGTGAGCGGACTTTACGCTGAAGCGATCGCGGCCATCAACGCTGCCGGATTGCCGGTCGTTGCGGTGGACATTCCGTCCGGGGCGGATGCGGACGTTATGGGTGCGCAGACTGGCGCCATCGCTCGTGCGGATGCAATCGTTACGTTCACCGCGCCAAGGCCCGCGCATGTGTTTGGCGGGTTGACTGACGGACCCACCGTCATCGCGCCGATCGGCTCTCCAAACGAAGCAATCCGATCGTCTCTGCAACTGAACCTGATCACTCCAAGCGACATTGCGCCGTTCATTGGGCCGCGTCCTCGCGACGCCAACAAGGGCAGCTTCGGACACGTGCTCGTGATGGGTGGTTCGCTTGGAAAGGCGGGAGCCGCGGCGATGGCGGGAATGTCGGCGCTGCGGGCTGGGGCTGGCTTGTCCACGATCGCGACACCGAAGTCTGTGCTTTCTACGGTGGCTGGTTTTCATCCCGAGGTGATGACGGAGCCGTGCGATGAGACGGATGCCGGAACAATCTCGCTACGCGCCCTCGAATACGCGCACATGGACAATCTTGTGAAAGGGAAAACCGTGCTGGCAATTGGGCCGGGAATTTCGCGTCATGCGGAGACGGCGGAATTCGTGCGCACCGTCGTACGAAAGTATTTGACGGCCATCGTGCTCGACGCCGACGGGCTCAACGCTTTTGAAGGCGTCGCGGACCAGTTGAATGGGAAAGGCCGCGCGCTCGTGATCACGCCGCATCCGGGCGAGATGGCGCGCCTGACCGGGCTTTCGGTTCCCCAGGTACAACGAGATCGCATCGGGATTGCGCGCTCGTTCGCCCGTGAGCATCAGCTTATCGTCGTTCTAAAGGGGCATCGGACGTTGATCGCCCAGCCAGACGGAGAAGTCTGGGTAAATACGACAGGCAATCCGGGAATGGCTACCGGCGGCACAGGCGATATTCTCACAGGAATGGTTGCTGGGATGATGGCGCAGCATCCGTCGCAGATTCTGGACGCGGTGACGAGCGCCGTTTATCTGCATGGTCGCGCGGGCGATGTCGCGTGCGAAACGATGGGCGAGCACTCTCTCGTCGCAACGGATCTGATCGAGGCACTGCCGGAGGCATTTCGGCGCGTTATGCAAGCGACAGAAGTACGAGTTCAATTTGCCGGATGAGTTGATTGAATCATTGAGACAGCGAGACGCGGCGAACGGCAAAAGCTTAACCACGAAGGTCACTAAGGTTGCACAAAGGACTTGCTGAAACAGCCTTCGTGATCCCTTCGTAGCCTTCGTGGTTGCTTTTGATTTTGCTACAGATCAGTGGACGTAGTTGATGGCTATTGCGGGGGTGATGGTCGCCGGCGTATTCCGTCCTGCCGGAATCAGGCGGGTACCCAGGAGCACTCCGATGTTGCGCTTCCAGTTGTATTCGATGGCGGGAGCCAACTGAAACGCGTCGCTTGCGCCGGAGTTGAGCTGGAGCGCGGATCGATTGGGGTCGAGAACATTGTATCCGCTCACAGCTGTGTTCCCCTGATGACGACAGACCGCGTCGAGGGCCAGCACCCATCGCCGCGTGAGACTATATTCCCAGGCTGCATTGAGGAAGATGGAAGCACCGGGCGTGGCGTGTCCGCGAAAACCTGTGCTGGTGCCATACACGCTGACATCGTGTACGTTCACGCTGCTTGAAAACGCCGGCACTACGTTGAATCGCATGCGCAGCACCCTGCCATTCGGCATCCAGAAATAAGTCTGCGAGTAAAACGCCACCGTGGTGGTGTAAGCTCCGCCGCCGAAACCGTCGCTGGGACGGTTGCCGAGACGATCATATTTCCCGGTCGGAAGCGTCTCCTGCACGGCCACGGACATCGTGGGAATCCTGCTGCCTTCATGAAACAGCTTGAGACGGTACTGGCCCTGCAAGGTGAGATCGCCCATGCCAATGCCGGCACTGCTTGGACCATTACTCATTTCGGTGTAGCCCGCGACCGGGATCATTCCAACGGTGAATTTATTCGCGAGCCCATACAGGATGTAGGTGAGTGAGCCGAATCCATCCGAGCGTGGAGCATTGTGCCGCTTGCCATCGCGGTCATAGAAGCCTTGCGCGATCACGTCATAGAGATAGGGTTCGATCAGGAAATGTCCGCGCGGTAAGGTGGTCGCGTTAGGGGCCAGCATCGGACCCGTAAACCAGGCATCGTCGAGCGATTGGCGAACCTCACCTGGCGCGCCCGGAGCCGCTTGTGCGACGGCAAGAGTGGCAGTCGTTGCAAGCGCAAGCGCGGCCAGTGTCCTCTGAATCGATTTCCAGAAACTCATGTTTCATTGCTTCTCGCGGGTGAAGGAGACGATCCAATTGGGTTCCCAGTCTTTCCCGCCATCTGCGGAGAACGATTGCTCCAGGCGGAATGAGTCTGGCGTGATATCGGAAAAAACGAAGCGAACGAAGATGGCTTTGCCCTGAAAGGTTTCCTGATCGAAGAATTCGCCGCGACCATCGTGAAAGCCTCCGATCATGGGCGTGCCTAAGGTGCCATCGTTACTGTTCGCCCAGTAGATGCTCCATTGATGCGACTGGGGGTTATAAAGTCGCAGACTCAAGCCCTGGAGGTGGGTGGTCGGACTGTGGACCTCGAACTCGCCTAAATTGGCGCGACCTTCCCAGACCTTGCGGACGGTGGAGATGCCATCCAGTTCGACCCAGGTGTTGGAACCTGAGAGTGGATGAAGGAGACGGCGGAGATGCGCCTTCCAGGTTCCGAATTCGAAATCAAAATCGTGCTGGCCATCTCGTTCAGTGGACTGGCGATTCGGTTCTGCCGCACCCGAATTCGTTTGGGCCCGCACTACTGGGCCAGGCAGGCTGAACATCAGAACGATTACACACAGATAAGCTCGGGCCATGACTTGAGCATGGTGCAGGGCATGGTATTTTGAAAGCACCACTTTCTATGCCATTCGCGATACCACTTTCGAAATCAGGAGGGCCGCTTTTCCAGCAGATTTATAACGGCTTGCGAAAGGCGATTCTCTCGGGTGCTTTTCAACGTGGCCAGAAGCTTCCTTCCACGCGCGAGGTGGCCGAGCAACTGGGAATCTCGAGAACGGTTGTGCTGCTGGCCTATGACCAGCTGTTGGCGGAAGGATTCACCGTGGGGCGCTCTGGATCAGGAACGTACGTTTCCGCCGACGTCAATGTCAGGCGGTCCACTCGCGCGGAGGAGTCGGCCAAGCTGAGCCTGTCGCGGTTCGGCTCGTCCGCGGCGGCCGCCTGGTCGAGGATGACTTTCGCACAGTCCAGCACACCTTCACTGCCGTACGACTTTGTTTATGGGCGGAGCGACCTCGAAACATTTCCCTTCGAGATGTGGCGGCGAATGCTCTTGCGGTGTGCGCGCAGGGCGCCAGTCTCAGAACTCGATTACGGCCCAGCTGCCGGGAACGTTGCTCTAAAGGAAGCGATTGCCACGCACCTGCTGCGGTCGCGTGCCGTGATATGCGATCCATCCCAGGTTCTGGTCGTGAACGGCTCACAACAGGCGCTGGACCTGATTGCTCGCGTACTGATCGAACGCGGCGATCGGGTGGCGATCGAGGACCCGAGTTATCAGGGCACGCGGGAAGTTCTGCGCGCGGCCGGCGCCCGCTTGCTTCCGGTCGCCGTGGATCGCGATGGCTTGGATCCTGACCGCCTGCCCGCAAGTGCGTGTGCGGCGTTTGTTACACCTTCGCACCAGTTTCCAACCGGGGCAATCCTGCCTCTGGCTCGACGGCTTGCGCTTCTGGATTGGGCGAAGCGCAAGAGCGCCGTGATCGTCGAGGACGATTATGACGGGGAGTTCCGGTATGAAGGCCAGCCGCTCGAGTCCCTGCAAGGTCTGGACCGGGAAGGGCGTGTGATCTACATCGGAACGTTTTCGCGCACAGTTTTTTCCTCATTGCGCATTGGCTACCTGATCACACCGAGAAGGCTGGTACCGGCATTCACGGCTGCCAAGTGGCTATGCGATCGCCATACTGCGACCCTCGATCAGGAAACCTTGGCGGAGTTTATTGCGAGTGGAATGTATGAGCGCTACTTGCGCCGCGTTCGGCGCAGGAATGCCGCACGACGCGAGGTGCTGCTGGAAGCTCTCCATACGGATTTACGCGATCGAGTCGATGTCACGGGGGATGGGGCGGGAGCTCATGTCGTGCTGTGGCCCAAACATCGGATAAGCGAAGACTCGGTGACCGCAAGCGCAGCAGCGCAAGGGGTCCGGGTGTATGGCATTTCCGGTTACTTCCTGAGGAAGTCCTCGCGAACAGGTATCTTGCTCGGCTACTCACGGATGAAGGAAACGGCGATTCGGGAGGGAATCCGGCGTTTAGGCAAGGTGCTTTGAGGAGTGAATTCCTGTCCATGGCGGCCAGTCCTTTAGGCCAGTGTCTAGGCGGTTAATATGCGCATCCTACTGTAGTACAAGGACTTCGAGGTATTTTGGACGGGATGGGAAGGGCCCATCCGGACTAGGTCTATCGTAATCTTCCTGTAACATGGCCCATAAGTCATAGTCCTTCTCGGCTATGACCCACTTCCCCCAACCACATCCTACAAAGCGTGCGGCGCGTGTACAGCTCGGCGGTTCGGTGTTGGCTGCGATCCGATTCGACGACGGCCAGCGCTCGCGCGGCAAACTCTATTCCATCTCTGTGACCGGCGGACTACTCAAACTGGCCAAGCCACTCAGCCAGGGCGACTTCGTCGAGATCGGCTTTCAGACCAAGGTCGGCAGCGTGATCGGCATGGCGGAGATGCTTTCGCCGACGCGCAAGGCCACCGATGGGACCCTGCAGCCGTTCCGCTTCATTGCGCTGGGCGATGATGACCATCGCAACCTGCGCATGGCGTTGCAGTCAGTGGCAGACCAGAGTTATCTCGGCATGAGCGCGGTCCATGCTTCGACGCCGAAGTCGCTCTTCTAGGCCTGCGGTTGGCGGCAACTCCGCATCTCACTGCACGCTCTCGCTATACTTGTTGTGTGTCAGCACCAGCTGCCAGCGCGCGCGAAACGATTACTCATTCGGCGGAGGAGACGACCGCCTTCGGGCGGACGCTGACCGATTTGCTTGCGCCGCCCAAGCTGGTGTTGCTGCGCGGCGACCTGGGCGCAGGCAAGACCACGCTTATCAAGGGGATTGCCGCAGGATTTCAGGCTGCCCCTGAAGAAGATGTCACCAGCCCCACCTTTACGCTGGTGCACGAATATCGCGGACCGAGAGCGACTCTGTATCACATTGACCTGTATCGTGTTGACACGCCAAGGCAACTGGAAACCCTTGGACTCGACGACCTGTTCGCCGAAAACAGCATTCTCCTGATAGAGTGGGGAGAGAAGTTTGCGCGTTTTGTGCGCGACCGGGACGTCGAGATCACTCTCGAACGGGTTGGGGAAAACGACAGAAAAATCCAGGTTACCAGCCGCTGAACTCCGCGCAGCGCTGGGAACTCCATAATTCAAATTGGAGTCGGTACAACGTGAACGTTTCTCCCTGGGTAGTGCCCGGAATCGCGCTGTGTTTAGCTCTCTTGCAGACTCTGGCCAGCGCGCAGCAGCCATCCGCACAGCCGCAGTCCATTCCGTCCGGCCAAGCGGCGCCGTCGTCACCAACGCCTGGAAAGGACCCCCAAACGCCGGAGAAGAACCAGAATCCGGAAAAGAACAAACCGGAAGGTGTCTCGAAAGACCGGCTATTTTATGCGCTGCCGAATTTCTTAACCCTGGAAAACTCCGGTAAGGTTCCGCCGCTTACGACGAAAGAGAAATTCAAGGTGGTCACCAAGGGATCATTCGACTACGTGCAGATTCCCTGGTACGGCTTCCTCGCCGGGATCAGCCAGGCAGAAGACAGCGAAGAGGGGTATGGGCAAGGCGCGGCGGGCTATGGCAAACGCTTCGGCGCGTACTTGGCCGATGGCACTATCGAAAACTACATCACGGGCGCCATTCTGCCGAGTCTCTTGCGACAGGATCCGCGCTACTTCCAGTCGGGCAAGGGAAGTTTCATGCATCGCACGGGATACTCCGTCAGCCGAATTTTTTTGACGCGCGGCGACAACGGGCGCCAGCAGTTCAATTATTCGGAAGTCTTTGGGAGCGCGCTCTCGGCTGGCATCTCGACCTACAGCTACCATCCTCACGAAGACCGCACGTTGCCAAATACTCTGAGTGTCTGGGGCACTCAGGTGGGGTATGACACCATCACACTGGTGGTGAAGGAATTCTGGCCCGACATCCGACGCAAGATGTCCAAAAATAAAAAGAAAGATCAGTGAAGCACGCGTAAGGGCAGACGCCCCGTCTGCCCGGCGGAGCGAAGCTCCGCTTCGGGTATTCTCGGCGGGAGCCGCGATTGCTTTCACTTACTACCCAACGCACAACCAGGCTTCGGGCATTCTTACGAACGGATTAGTAAGAGTGGGCGAAAGTTCCTTAGCTGGCATTTTCGAGGAGTTCGTTGTCAAGAAACTTACAAAGCAGCCGAAGCAGTAGGTGCGGAGAAGGCTCAATTCCCTTGCCGAAATGATGCGCCTCCTCGTTCGTGCAGGCGGGCGGCGACACCCGCCTCTCCACTGTTGCCGGCGACGAGCGCCGTGGCACGCCGGATTGGCGGGAGAGGACAGGTATTCGGGGCACCCCACTCTCTGATCATCGAGGACAGAATGGCTACGGCAAAAAAGGTGAACGCCAGGTATTTCTTCATAGAAGTCTTGGATCCCATTCTACTATTGCGGGTTACCGGGCGCGGGTTTGAATCCCATGATGTTGTAACCGCAGTCGACGTAAAGGGTTTCTCCGGTAATGCCAGAGCTGGCGTCTGACGCGAGAAATACTCCGGCAGAACCGACTTCCGCCACCTCCACGTTGCGCTGGAGGGGCGCAGTTTCGCGATGGGCTTTCAGCATGTCACTCAGGCCCGCGATGCCGCGCGCGGCCAGGGTCTTGATCGGGCCCGCGGAGATGGCGTTCACGCGGATATTTTTCTTTCCCAAGTCAAACGCCAGATAGCGGACGCTGCACTCGAGGGCGGCTTTGGCGACAGCCATCACGTTATAGTGTGGGACCACTTTTTCTGCTCCGTAGTACGTCATGGTGATAATGCTTCCGCCATCAGTCATCAGGGGCGCTGCGGCGCGCGCGACCGCAACCAGGGAGTAAACGCTGACATCATGAGCCACTCGGAATCCTTCCCGGCTGGTGTTCAGGAAGTCGCCTTCCAACTCCGCGGCGGGCGCGTAGGCGACGCTGTGGACGAGCACGTGCAGTTTGCCGTACTGCTCCTTTAGTTGGGCGAAGGTGCGATCGATTTCTTCATCCTTGGAGACGTCGCACATGAAGCCCTTCGCGCCCGGCAGCGAGTCGATGAGATCCTTGGCCTCTTCGGCGAGACGCTCGTTCTGATAGGTGATGGCCAGCTGCATTCCGGCGGTGTGCAAGCCTTGCGCGATGGACCACGCAATCGAGCGCTTGTTGGCGACTCCAAAGACAACCGCCGTCCTGCCTTCCAGCTGAAAGGACATGGGCATTCTCCTGGACTGCAGTGAATTGGAAAGGATATCAGAGAGATGTGAGCTGCGAGCTACGAGCTTCGAGCTACGAGCTGTGAGCTTGCTACGCGCCGCGGGAATGCGGGCTCTCGCCCGCTTGGACGGGCGACGCGCCCGTCCCTCCATTTTCTTATTGAACTACGTCGGGAATAGCGGGTGCCTCTGATCCGATGGGCCAGGCTGCGCTCAAGAATGCCACAAGGTAGACGGAGCCAATGATTGCGAAGCCGCCTGCCAGGCTGACTTTCTGAGCCACGGAGCCGACGGTCAAACTTAGAGCGATCTGCAGGAAGGTGCCTACGAAGTAGAAAGCGTTCTGCACGCGTCCCATGAAGTGCTTGGGAACCTGCTCCATGAGACTGGTGTTCATGGCAACCCCGCTGACGCCACGGGCTGATCCCATGACTCCGTACAGCAGAACGGCTGCGGGCAAGATGCGGGAGTAGGGTGAGAGCGTCATGAAACTCGCAAGGAACCCCATCGAGACTGCGATGGCCAGGCGTGGCCCCAGGCGGGCGATCAATTTCGGAGCGTAGAGCGCGCTGAGAAATGCTCCTACACCCCAGCCTGCGTTGAGCCAGCCATAGCCGACGGCGCCCGCGTGAAACACGCGATCGCTAAGTGAGGGCGTAACCACCACTCCCGTCAACATGGCTCCGAGGAACAACGCCCAGCTCAGTCCCAACAAGACCACGTTGGGGTGATCGCGCAAGAACTCGATGCCTTCCCAAAGTTCGTGCCAGAAGCGCTTCTCCGCCGTTTCGGCAGCAGCGATATCCGCTCTCAGTTCAGCGGGGCGGGGCACCATGTGCTTTCCTTTGCGCACGCCGAAGTAGCAAAGAAAGGAGACGACGTAGGTGGTGAAGTCGATTAGCAGCACGCCGCCCAGTCCGATGTGGTTGTAGGCGAAGCCCACGATCGCGCCCGCCATTAACCAGCCGCCTTGAATGCCGGCCAGGAGGAAAGTGTTTGCTTCCATGAACTGGCCCTCGGGCGTGAGTTCCTGGATCAGCGCGGTGATGGTTGGCCAGAACATCCAGAAGCCGGCAGCAACCAGAGTGTTCATGAGGTAGAGCTGCCAGACTTGGACCTTGCCGCGAAAGGCCAGAATGGAAATGGTCAGAATCACCAGAGCCCGGGCCGCGTCCAGCATCATCACCAGGTGACGCCGGTCTTCACGATCAATCATGACCCCCGTGAAGGGAAGCAGCAGCATGGCCGGCAGAGTCTGCAGGACCGCCAACGTGCCGAGCGCCATTTCGGAATGGGTTGCCTGCAGAATGTGCCAGGCGACGGCGGCAGCGTTCATTCCGCTGCCCAGCATGGAGACGACGTTGGCGAGAAGCACAAAACGAAGTGCCCGCTTTTGCAGGATGGCGCGCATGTTATTCACTTTAAATCAAGGTGCTCTGGAAAACTGTCAATGAGCTGTAAAGGCGCCGTTACCAATGGGCGACCCGCGTGAATTCTCGATCGTATGCCCAGGTTAGCGTCCAAAGAACGGACGCGAACCTGGGGCACCGTGCAATTACCAATGGGCGACGCGCGATGAATTCTTGATCGTATGCCCAGGTTAGCGTCCAAAGAACGGACGCGAACCTGGGGCACCGTGCAATTACCAATGGGCGACCCGCGAGGAAGGCCGCGATTTTTTTGTGCCGTCAAGGTCTTGCAGTGACGCGCTCGCGTGATTCCGCCCCTTGTGTTTGGGTGCTTTCGGCGCTAGCATGGCGCCCGATTGGGTGATTCTGGAGTTTCCTCTCCAGGTGTGGAGGTCCCCTATGCAGCGAACCATCGGATTGCTGACTCTGCTCGTTCTCGTGCTGGTTTCGTTTTCGTATGCGCAGCTGGATCGAATCGTGATCGCGGCTGGCACACCTGAAGATCAGGCTCTGCAGGACATCACCAAAGAGATGGACACGCAGAAGAAACTCACAATGTACGGGGACTTTCTGCAGAAGTTCTCTTCCAATCCCGCGGCGGTCGCTTATGGAAATTGGCAGATTTCCCAGTCCTACCAGAGTGCCGGAGACTTGCCCAAGGCGCTCGAGTATGGCGACAAGGCGCTGGCGGCTTCGCCACACAATCTGGACATCCTGGTTTCGCAGGCAAGCATTGCGCAGCAACTGAAGGATGACGGGAAGATCATTGATTATGCCGAGAAGGGCGGGCAAGCCTACGAGTCGATCGGGAAAGGTGCGAAAGCGGAAGGCGTGAGTGATCAGGATTACGCGAACCGTGCAACCTCCGATAGGGATTCTGCGCACGGGGCGCATGATTTTTTGGAAGGCGTTGGTTTCAACGCCATCGCTGACGAAAAAGACCCCAAGAAGCGCATGTCGTATATCGAGCGTTTCAGCGCCGCCTTCTCCAACTCAAAGTTTCAGGAGCAAGTTTCCCAGTATGCGATGTACACGCTTGGTCCCGGGCAGTTGAATGATCCGGCGCGCCTGGTAGCGTTTGGCGAGAAAAGCCTCGCGGCCAACCCGAACAGCGTTCCCGTTATGCTCATGCTGGCCAGCACCTATGTGGAGGATACGAAGCCGGCAAACGTGGCGAAGGCTGTGACCTATTCTGAAAAAGTTGTGACGCTGGCAAAAGGGAATGAAGCAGATGCGGATCGCTCGCGGAAGTTGGCGGCCGGGGTGGCGCACTCCACCCTGGGCTACGCCTTCATGAAACAAGACAAGACGGCGAGCGCGATTCCGGAATTGAAGTCCGCTTCGGCTCTATTGAAAGGGCAGGATGATACCGCCTACGCGACTGCTCTGTATCGTCTCGGCTATGCGTATGCGAAGCTGAACCGCACGACGGACGCCCGCGAGACTCTCAATGAGGCGATAAAAGTTCCGGGGCCTCTCCAGCAACCATCCCGTGAACTGCTGGAAAAAGTGAACGCAGCGAGAGCGAAGGGGAAATAACGGCGGTTTGAGTGGATCTCAGGGTTTCGTGAGCGCGTCGGAGAGCAGGTGTGCCTTTACGGCCAGCTTGTAGGCCCGTTGCAGATCCCCTTCTTTGTCGGCCTCTTTGACTTGTTGCATGAACTTGCGGATCTGGCCGACCGTTTCCTGCTCATCCTGGGTCAACTGGCGCCCGGAAAGTTTCTGCAGTGATGCGTCGGTCGTGGCCAGCAGATCGTTGGTGTTCTGCCGCTGACGCACCGCCTGTTCCTCGGTAATACTGGGTGTGAGCTGCGGGTTCGGTTCTGCAGTTCCACCTCGATGGATAACTTTCTTCTGCGCCTCTTGCCCTGGAGTTGGGGTGGTGTGCTGATTCTTGCTCGGCCGCTTCTTGGAGGTCGAGGTCTTCTTTTTTTGCTTCGCTGGCTCCTTTGGAACGGTACCGGGGGTAACCGGAGGCGGCTGTTCTTGAATGCTGTTCGGTGGCTTTGTTTCTGGATTGGAAGGCTGCGACGTGTCCGGGTTAGCTTGGTCCGGTGTCGGAGTCTGCTGCGAGGATTGATCGGGCGTAGCCGGTTCCTGGCTGGAAATTTGCTGAGAAATGCGTCCTTCGCTGCGGAGCGCGAACAGGGAGGCGGAGCTGCCCACGGCTCCCCACGCGGGGACGTGCAACAGCGCGCACAGTCCGAGTATGCCGGCCAGATACATACCTATTCTGTGATGCGCCTGAGGTCCAGGCTTACCGGGTGATTTTAAGCCTTTCTGGTCGGTACTCCAAGCCTTTAGGAAAATCGCCGCTCTAACCTCGCAAAGGACGCGAGGTTAAGTGGGGCACCCGGCGGCTGTCTTACGATGGAAGATTTCTCGGCCGCATTCGGCAGTCGGAATGACAAGATTGGGGGCTACGTTCGGGTTGCGACTTCGCGCGCGGCACCCAGCCCGGATTCGGCAAGCGGCATCCGCAGCCGGAAGGTTGTGCCCTCACCCTCACGGGTCTCGAAGTCGACCGTCCCATAGTGCCACTGCATTACCTGGTAGGTCTGGGCCAGC
>Ga0209806_1001090_pt1 | contig 18205 bp, 21 predicted proteins | sample GraSoiAngelo_152_FD_186166 | JGI IMG/M metagenome (GOLD analysis project Ga0209806, IMG submission 186166) | Grasslands soil microbial communities from the Angelo Coastal Reserve, California, USA - 14_1009_12_30cm (SPAdes) (version 2) | ecosystem: Environmental > Terrestrial > Soil > Grasslands ... | reverse complement strand
ACCTCCCCGTGAACGGGGAGGAGCAGCCATACGGCGTGAGGGCGCTGCCTGAGCTTTACAAGGAGTGGTCCGCTACGGGGATGGTGGCCAACATCGGGACCAGCATCGTGGAGGTCGCGTACGGAAAGCTCGTCCTTGCGGGGAACATGACCGCGGAGTCGCACGGGTTTCCAACCTCGCGCGGGACGATCGTGCACGGTGGAGCCATCGCGACGCTGGCCGACGAGGCGCTGGCCTCCGTTGCGTTCACCGTCGCCGAGGAGGGCGAGACGACCGTCACCGCCGACCTGAAGGTGGATTTTCTCCGGCCCGCCAAGCCCGGCCGCCTGGTTGCACGGGCGACTGTACGGCACCGCACCAGGCGCCTTGCCTTTTGCGAGGCGACGGTGGAGCACGCGCACGGCGAGGTCGTGGCCGAGGCCCGGGCCGTGATCGCTTACGTCAAGGCATAGAGTCGGGCATCGCAGGCAGCAGAACCATCCGCCAGCCCTTGCCGCCGTCGGCTGTAGCCTCCAGCAAGGGCCTCGCTCCGGCAGCACCGGCGTACCACGCGTGGTTTCGGTCGAGCACCCGCAGTGAGCCCGGCAGCGGCTCGATGGCCCCGATGTTTCGGAGCTCCGTCCAGGTGGCGCCTCCGTCACCGCTGGTCGCCGATTGACCCGCGCCGATCCACCACCAGTTCGCGGCATCGAACGAACCGATCGCGCCGCTGGACGACGGCGGAGCGACTGCCGACCAGGTGGCGCCGTTGTCCGACGTGCTCAGGCGCGCCTGGTTGGGCGGCGGCTCCTGCCCGAGCGGACCTCCAACGAACTGGTTGATCAGAGTCGTGTAGGTGTAGGTGTGCGGCCGCCCGCCGTCGAACGAGCGCACCACCAGCGGCGGGAAAGCCCGGATGTCGGCGCCGACGCCGGTGCGTCCCTTGATCGCGGGGAAGTACACGACTGAAGCCACTGCGCCGCCCCCCGACGTGGGCTGCACCGCGACAAGGAACCGACCCCCGTGAGGCCAGCCTCCCGCGGGAGCGGGAAGCTGCACCCGCGTCCACGTCGCGCCGAAGTCGGTCGTCTTGTACGCGTACGGACCGGCGTTGGCGCTGGTCAGCCAGCCGGTGGTCAAATAAGAGAAGTTGACCTGGAACGCCTGGTCGGGAGGCGCCGGTAAGCCGCGCTTGTGCCACGACACGCCGCCGTCGTCGGTCCGGTAGAGGTAGGTGGGTGGATTCGTGATCGGACTCTTCGCGCTGACCAGCATCCAGCCGTATTCCGAGTCGACAAACGACCACGACGCCACCGTGCCCTCCACCGCCGGCGCCTGCAGCGCCGACCATGTCCTCCCCCCATCGGCGGTTCGATACATCTGGGGGCTGGTGCCGACCAGCGCGAAGATGCCGACCGCGACGTCGAAGAACTTCAGGTAACGCGCATGGTTCTGGCCCGCGCCAGACAGCTGGCGAGACCAGGTAACCCCACCGTCAGCGGTGTGCAGGACGGCGTAGTTGCCCGAATCGAAGTCGGCGACGACCCACCCGGTGGAAGGGTTGACGAAATCCACCGACGCCACGCGATAAGGGGCCTGCGGCGGCGAGATCGCTTTGAGCGCATCGCCGAACAGCGGAAGGGTCGGGTGAAGATAGAGCGCGCCGGTTGTTGCGATGGTGATCACCGATGCGGCGATCAGCGCCAGCGCGCGTCGGGCGCGGGCACCCATGGGGGTGGGTTCGAAAACCGGCTCGAGCTCCGCCGTCTCCATGCCCCGCCGCCAGCTTAACCCGGCTTCGGCACGTTGGCGGCGGTCCAGTTCACGCCCCCGTCCGAGGTCATCATCAGCCCGGTCGCACCGCTTCTTCGGTTGGCCGAGCTCATCACCAGCCACGCATGTTTCGCATCGATCACCTGCGCGGGCGCAAATGTCCAGTCACCCGAGATATCGGGCACGACCGTGGCCACTGGGATCCAGGTCTGGCCGGCGTCGGACGTCTTGAACAGCGCGCCCCACCGCGACGCCCACCAGTGCCGCGAGTCGACGAACGAGAGGTCTGACAGCTGGGCCGGCGACGGGGGCGGCGAGATCAACCGCCAGGACTGACCGCGGTCGAACGAGGTGAACATCCATTCGTCGCCGAAGCCGTCTGAGACCAGGGCGATCACGCCGTTGCCCGGCATGAGAACAACGGACGTATTGTAAGCGAGGAATCCCTTGCCGCCGATTGGCCGCGTGGTGATGGGCGGCAGCGCAATCGTCCGCCAGGTCGTTCCGCCGTCGCGGGTCGTGGAAACGGTCGGGCTCGATTCCTCGGAGCCGGTCCAGCCTTCTCCATCGGACCGGAAGCCGAGGGTCATCGGCAGAGCTCTGCCCCACAGAGCCCCAGGCGGGGGTGACGAATCCACCCGATGCCAGAACAGGCCACCGTCCACCGTCGAGTACAGATGAGTCGTGGCTTGCTGGTCAGGCTCCGACACGACCGCCCAGCCGTGGGTGGCGCTCGCGAACACAAAGTTCGGTGTGCCTTCCGGAAGCGAGATCACGCTCCAGTGCGCGCCGGCGTCGGTCGTTCGATACATCACGCCGGCGTAGAGGATCCCGTGGTCGCGATCGAAGAAATGGATGGTCGCCGGCTCGCTTTGTGCAAGGCCGCCGGTGAATCGCTTCTGCCAGGTTCGGGCTCCGTCCCTCGTCGCAAACACCCAGAAAGTCGGCGTGCCCTGCCGCTGCACCACCACCGACCAGCCCAGCGACGGGCTGATGAAGTCGTAGTCGACCGAATACTGACCCGAGAGGATCGGGACGGGGGGTGCCGCATGGAGCACGCTCGGGGTCGGCGCGCCGGCGCGCAGGTACAGCAGCCCGGCCACTACGATCACCGCCAGCGCCGCGGCGATCAGCGGGATGGCCCGCCGGGCCCGCGCGTCCGGCACCGGCTCCTCGCTCACCCTCACAGCCCCCCGATAATTTTGAGTCGATGGTAGGCCTTGTGCGTCCGGCTGAAGTAAACGATGCGGCCGCGATCGCGCGGGTGCACGTCGCCACGTGGCGCACAACTTATCGTGGCCTGCTGCCCGATGATTTCCTCGCCTCGCTCGACGCGGCGGGCTACGAAGAGCGCTGGAGGCGGACGCTGCGCGAAGGGCCCGATCGGGTATTCGTCGCGGCCGATGCTGAGGGCGTGGTCGGATTTGCGTCAGGTGGACACGAGCGAGCGGGCGAGACCGGATATTCCGGCGAGCTCTACGCGATCTACGTCATGCGCGAGGCGCAGGGACGCGGCCATGGACGCCGCCTGGTCCAGGCGGTCGTGGGCGGCCTCCGCGAGATGGGACTGACGGACATGATCGTGTGGGTGCTGCGAGAAAACCTGACCGCTCGCGATTTCTACGAGAAGCTCGGTGGAGTCTTTGTGCGCAGCCAGCCGATCACGATCGGCGCGGCGCTGCTGCAAGAAGTCTCGTACGGCTGGAAGAGCCTGGACGCGATCCGTTACTGAGGAGGCGGCAGCGGAGACTGCGTGAAGTCGAAGCAGTCTTCCATCCCGTCCGCCGACTTCGTGCGCGCATTCAGCGATGGGAGACCGAAGTTGCTCTCGCAGAACTTGACCAGGCTCACGTGCGAGTGCAGCACCCTGGAGATGTATCCCTTGCGCGCGTAAGGGCTGAGCACCAGGCATCCGACGCGCCCGCCGTAGCGGAACTGGGTGCCGTCCGTCCACTTCTCGACCTCGGGGGGCGTGACGTGGTCCCACCAGCCGCCCCAGTCGTCCCAGGTGATGAAGATCGCGACCTCCGGCCACAGACCCGCGGCGACCACCGCCTGGACCTGGCTGACCGTCCACAGGCTGCCCTTGCTCACGTCTCCCTCGTGCGCCGCGCGCTGGGCCGCGGTGTCCGCGGGATGCTCGCTCTCGGTTTCATCCGAGTAGAGCCATGAGACCGACGGCAGCTTTTTGGCCTGCGCATCGGCCGCGAACTTCTGCCAGTTCGACTTTTTGCCTGCGGTGTATTTGATGAACTCGAACGCGTATCCGTTGTAGTTGCCCCAGGTGAGGCCGGCCGCATCGAGCTGCGCCGGCAGCGAGGGCTGGTCGTACAGGGGCGGCCCAGGGTGCTTGCGGTAGTTGGTGGACGGGTTGTCGACGAGCTTCGAGTCGGCGGTGATCAGCATCAGGTGGTTGGGGGTCGAGGGCCCGGCGACGTCCGTGTAGTAGTTGTCGCACAGGGTGAACTGCTGCGCGTAGCCCCAGTAGTGGGGTATGTCGCTCTGCGGAAAAGCGACGCGCGGGGCGGTGGTGTCGCGTTTCAGCCAGGCGGCGTGACGGTGGTCAGGGTCCTTCGGCGGGGGGTTGGGGCTTGGCGGAAGCGCGACCCCATTGCCTCCCGGAAACGTGCCGAAGTAGTTGTCGTAGCCGTGGTTCTCCTTGACGACGATCACGACGTGCTTGATCGGGCTGGGTCTGGTGGTCACCTCTCGCTCATTCTCATTGAGGGCGCCTGGTGCGCCACTCTTGCAAAAGCCGCGCGCGGGACGAGGGCCGTCGCGGCGCTGAGCACGCAGACCGCAGTGATCGAAAGAAAGGTGTAGGTAGGGCTCAGTGTGAAGAGCGCCCCGCCCGCCAGCGCCCCCGCGATCTGCACGGCGTTCTGCAGCGTCTGGAAGACGGCCTGCGTGCGGGCGTACTGGCCGGGCTCGGACAGCCGGCTCACCTCGGCCATCATGCTCGGGAGGCCCGAGATCGTGAACATGCCCTCGATCAGCCCGAGGCCGATCAGCCACGGCACCGAGGCGATGAACGGGTACAGCGCGGCGAAGAAAGCTGTGCAGATCAGCGCGGCGACGATGAACCGGCGAGGGCCGAAGCGGTCTCCGAGCGATCCCGCGTATCCGCTCAGCAGCATCGCGGGCAGCGCAAAGGCGACAAAGGAGAGTCCCACCGCGAAGGTGGTGGCTCCGCGATAGGTCAGGTACAGCGACCAGATCGTGTCGAACGCTCCGATCATGTACGAGGTCCCGGCTCCGAGCAGGATGAGGGGCAGGAGCGTGCGCGCTATGTGCATCGCGCGAGCCGGAATCTCGACCGTGCCCTGGGCGCGGACGTTGGGCAGCGTGGCCAGCGCGACCACAGCCAACGCTGAGAGCACAGCTGCAACTTCGAACACCACGCCGAGGTTGAACAGCGCGATGAAACCTCCGATCGCGGGCCCGATGAGCATCCCGGCCATGTTGGTCGACTGCATGTAGCCGAACGCGCGGCCGCGTTCTCCCGGAGCTGTGGTCTCGGCGAGCAGCCCGTTGGCGGCGGGCCAGTACGCACCCTGCGCCGCGCCATGCAGGAGGCGCACCACGATGAATGCCGCCAAGGGGAGCGGCAGCAGGTAGGCGAGAAAAAGCGCCGCGGTGGCAAGCATGGCGGCGATCAAAACCATCTTCGTCCCGAACCGGTCCGCGGCCCAACCCGCGGGATAGCGGACCAGCGCGTTGGAAACCAGGCCGGCGGCGAAGACGACCCCGACCAGCGCCGCCGAACCTCCCTTGCGGCCGAGAAAGATCGGAAGCAGGGGCAGGAAGAACCACATCCCGACCGCGTTCAGGAAGTTGATCGCGTACAGCGTCCACAGTCTTTGCCTCTGTTCCACTTCATCAGGAATACTGGCAGAGCGATGGCGGCGGACAACCTGCACGACGCGGAATGGGACGTGCTTCCATATTCGCCACATCCCGCTCACATGCACATGGCCCTCGACGAGGTGCTGCTCGACCAGGTCATGCATGGAAGTCGGCGGCCGACGCTGCGATTGTGGCGGTGGATCGAACCAGCGCTGGTGATTGGATCGCACCAGTCGGTGCGAAACGAGATCGACCTTCAGAACGCTGCAGCGCTCGGTTTCATCGTCACCCGGCGCATGAGCGGCGGCGGCACAATGCTGTGCGAGCCAGGACGCACGATCACCTACTCGATGTACCTGCCCGAGTCGATGGTCGCGGGAATCAGCTTTCGCAAGTCATACGCGCTGCTCGACGACTGGACGGTGCGTGCGTTCAACGGGCTGGGGATCCCCACGTCTTATCGCGAGATCAACGACATCGTCTCCCCGCGAGGCAAGATCGGTGGCGCCGCGCAGGCCCGCCGGCGCGGGTTTGTTCTGCACCACACGACGATCGCACACTCGATGGATGTCGAGCTGCTGCCGCGCCTGATCAGGATCGGTCGTGACCGCATCGCGGAGCGCGGGGTTCGCAGCGCTGACAAGGCGGTGTCTCCGTTGTCCTGGTTCACGCGGCTCTCATGCGATGAGGTGGCCGCGCACATGCAGGGATTTTTCATCCGCGAATTTCACGCAGAGGAAAGCACGCTCACGCGCGAGGAGCTCGCAGCAGCGACGCAGCTGGTCGCCTCGAAATACTCCGAGGCGCCATGGATCAACCGGCTGGCTTAGTAGACCTCCACTCCGCGACGAGATCGGCGCTCTGCTCGACGTGCTCGCGATAGTGGTCGCGCAGCCAGCCGAGGATGTCATCGGGACTCGTCGGGTACGGTTCTTGCCCGGCTCCATAGACGACCGGCGCCTTGCGGGCCCAATCCGAATCCGGCAGCTCGAGTGCCGCCGCGCGCACCGCTCCATGCAGGTGCGCCATCTCATCCAGCGATTTCCGGCGCTCCGCGGTCTTCAGGCCGCGCCTGGCCCCCGCACGAGCCTGTGCCTCCGCGCCGGTCGGATCCTGCGGGCCGATCCCGTCGAACCCGGCGGCGACGATCCCATCGAGCACGCGTCGGTAATGGACGAGCACCCAGTTGACGTGGACCTGGAGGCCGCCCAGGGAGTAGTCGTCGCCGGGCTTGAGGTACGTCAGCGCGCCGTCCGGAACGCGCGCGAACGCCTCTTCCCACTCCTTGCGGGCAGCCTCAAAGTCGGCGAGCGCCGCTTCCCGCTCCATCGAACCGGACGAGATTAGCCGAAGTAGTTGTGCTGCTGGAGGTAGGCCTTGGTGACGACGTCGGGGTCCATGTGCTGCAGCTCGACCTGGGAGTTCAGGTTGATCAGGTCGGCCGTGCTCAGGCCCGCGCTCACGGCGTTGAGTACCTTCTTGACTTCGGCGCTCGCCACCGGCGTCCGGACGATGGGCACGACGTTGTCGGCGTTCTGCAGGTGCTTGTCATCCTGCAGCACGACCAGACCCAGAGACTGCAGGTCGGCGTCGCTGGTGAACACCAGGCCGACCTGGATGTCGTTGCTCTTGAGCGCGGCCCGGGTCAACGGGCCGTCGGTGTCAAGCGCCTTGAAACTCTTGAAGGTGATGCCATAGGTCTTCTGCAGCCCCGGCGCGCAGAAGGGGCGCGTGGGACATTCCGGCCCCGCGCCGAGCACGAGCTGGCCGCCGATCGAAGCCAGATCGGACAGCTTGGTTGCGTTGTACTTCGTCGCGTTCGCCTGGGTCATCGCGAACCCGTTCTGGTCCTGAGCTGCGGAGGGCGTGAGCGCCTGCAACCCAAGCGATTGGAGGTGGCTGTTGAGCTTGGCGGTGGTGGCGGTGACGTCGCCTGTCGCCTCGCCGGCGGCGTTGTCGTAGTACTCGAGGTCGGTCGCGGCGTAGCCGATGTAGAGATCGATCTGGCTGGACTTGATCGCGGGCGCCACGACCTCGCGCGATCCCAGGTTCAGCTTGAAGTTGACCGTGTAGCCATCGTGCTGCAGGGCCTGCCCGTAGAGCTCGGCCAGCACGCTGCCCTCCGAGAACTTGAAGCCGGCGACTGTGATCGTGCCTTTCGGCGTGTTCGAGCTGGACGAGGGCGAGCTGCCACAGGCCACGGCCGTGAGGGCCAGTCCGATTACGGCAGCCAGCAACGCCGAGCGGGGTTTCCAGTTCATCTGCCTCTCTCTCCTTGTCCGGGCGGGTCAGTACTCGAACCGCCAGGGATCTTTCATTCTTCCACCTAAGCGGCTTTGTAGGTCACTCGGCGGGTCGAGGGAGCCCTCAGCAGCCGCATGCCCCTGGGCACCAGGAGCCGCTCCACGGAGGCCAGCCCAAGCTCGGTCGCCAGGGCCAGGAGGGCGACCAGGATGGCTCCGGCGACGAGCTTCGTGTAATCCTGCTGGTCCAGCCCGTCGATGATGTAGCGGCCGAAGCCGCCGCCCGCGATCAGGGCGGCCAGGGTGGCGGTCGCCACGACCTGCACGGCTGAAGTTCGGATTCCGGCCATGAGTAGAGGTACCGCGAGAGGCAACTCCACCCGCAGCACCTGGGCCAGCTCGCGGTAGCCCATCCCGCGAGCCGCGTCCTTCACGTCCGGGTCCACCTCCTGCATGGCGACGTAGCTGTTGGTCACCATCGGCGGGATGGCAAGGGCGGTGAGCGAGATGATGATCGGGGCGTCGCCCAGCCCGAAGACCTGGAACGCAAGCACGAGGAGCGCGAACGACGGCACCGCTCGCCCCACGTTCGAGATGTTGATGGCGAGGTTGCCAAACCGGCCGTAGTGTCCGAGCGCGATCCCGATCGGCAGCGCGATCGCAGCTCCGATGAGCACGGATTCCGCCGAGAGCTGGATGTGCTGGATGAGGCGGGTCGGGATCCCGTCGGGGCCGGTCCAGTGCGCGGGATCCGTGAACCACTGCACGACGCGGACCAGGATGGCCATCTATGCGCTCCGAGACCAGGGAAGGGCGACCCGCTGCGACCCCGCCAGCGCCAGGTCGGCGACCAGGGCCAGGACTATGGAGAGGACCGTGGCCACGATCAACGGGGTGTGGAAGTTCTCGACCAGGCCCTGGAGGATGAGCTGGCCGAGGCCGCCCAGGCCGATCACCGCGGTGATCGTCACCAGGCCGATGGTCGTGACGGTGGCGATCCGAATGCCGGCGAAGATCGCGGGCAGCGCCAGTGGCAACTCGACCGTCAGCAATCGGGCCAGCGGCCGGTACCCCATCCCGTCAGCCGCATCGAGAACGTCCTTGGGGACGGCGTCCAGGCCGACCACGACGTTGCGGGTGAGGATGAGGACGGCGTATCCGACCAGACCGATCTCGGCGGTCAGCGTGCTGAGGCCCGTGTAGGGAATGAGCAGCGCGAAAAGTGCAATCGACGGAATCGTGTAGAAGATGCCGAACACGGTCAAGACGGGGTTCCGCAGGGCCCGCCAGCGGTGGGCGACCACTCCCATGGGTAGCGAGATCACCATGCCCACGCCCACGGCGATCGCCGTCAGGACGAGGTGCTGCTGCAGCGCGTCGAGAAACACGTGGACGTGGGTCGTAAGCCAGTCCCAGTTGATCCATGGGTCGACGTAAACCACCAGGAATAGGTGCCCCGGCATTCAATTACGGTAATCGAGCAGTGATCCGCCTGGAGAACGTGACCAAGCAGTTTCCCGGCGGCTCCAACGCCGTACGCGACCTCACGCTCGAGATCGCGGACGCCCAGACCTGCGTCCTGATCGGACCCTCGGGTTGCGGCAAGACGACGACGCTGCGGATGATCAACCGGCTCACCGATCCCGACAGCGGACGGATCCTCGTCGACGGCGTCGACACGCGAGGGGTCGACCCGGCGGCGCTGCGCCTGAAGATGGGCTACGTCATCCAGCAGACGGGTCTTTTCCCGCACATGACCGTCGGCGACAACGTCGGCACTGTGCCCCGCCTGTGGAAGTGGGACAAGCGGCGCATCGACAAACGCATCGATGAGCTGCTCGAGCTGGTCGGGCTCGCCCCGTCCGAGTATCGCGACCGCTACCCGCATCAGCTGTCCGGCGGACAGCGCCAGCGGGTCGGGTTCGCGAGAGCGCTGGCCGCGGACCCGCCGGTTCTCCTGATGGACGAGCCGTTCGGGGCGGTCGACCGCATCACGCGCGAGCGCCTGCAGCAGGAGTTCATCAGCATCCAGCGCTCGATGCGCAAGACCGTGGTCTTCGTCACCCACGACATCGACGAGGCCGTGATGGTGGGCGATCGCATCTGTCTCTTGAAGATGCAGGCGCAGGTCGCGCAGTACGACACGCCGGAAAAGATCCTCACCCACCCCGCCAGTGAATACGTGGCGGAGTTCCTTGGCCGCGAGCGCCTGGTGCGCCGCATGTCGGTCGTTGTCATCGACCCCTCGACGCTCGAGCATCCCCCAGGCGGGCCCGCGACCAGGGAACCTCGGGTGCCACTCTCGAGCTCCTTGATCGACGCCTTCGCGGCGGCTCTGTCGAGCCCGACCGAGCGGGCTGCCGTCTTCGAGGGCGACCGCTTTGTCGGCGCCTTCACGGCCACGTCGCTTCTCGAGTCGTTACGGCGGGCCAGCACAGAAGGAGGAGAGCAGGTTGCCGCAGGAGTTTGACGTCGTCTGTCTGGGTGGTGGAGTCGCAGGGGAGGCGATCGCCGGCGGCCTGCAGGGGAGCGGAATCTCGCTCGCGGTCGTCGAGCGCGAGCTGGTCGGAGGCGAGTGCCCCTACTGGGGGTGCGTTCCGTCGAAGACCCTGCTCCGATCCGGGGAGACTCTGGAGGAAGCGGGCCGAGCCCGCACCCTCGCCGCCTCCCGCGTGGAGTGGGACGTCGACTTCCCCAAGGTCTCCAAGCGCGTGCTTTGGATGGCGCGCGACCTGGACGACACGCGGCCCGCGGCGGCGCTCGAGGCAACCGGCGCCAAGCTGATTCGCGGCGAGGGCAAGCTCATCGACCTGAGGACCGTGGAGGTCGCCGGGGATCGGGTGGTGGCCCGGCGGGCGGTGGTGATCGCCAACGGCGGCACCGCGGCCATACCTCCGATCGAAGGGCTGAACAAGGTTGCGTACTGGACCAACCGCCAGGCGGCGATCCCGCGCGAGCTGCCCGAGCGGATGGTCGTGCTCGGAGGCGGAGCCGTCGGGATCGAGCTCGCCCAGGCGTTTGCGCGGCTGGGGTCGAAAGTCACGGTGGTGGAGGCGGGGCCTCGCTTTCTGGCGCTCGAGGAGCCTGAGGCTGGCGCGGCACTGCTGCCTCATCTGACCGCGGACGGGATCCAGGTCATGGTCGGCGACCCCTGCGTGGCGGTCGAACAGCAGGCCGCCGACGTCGTGCTGCACCTGAAGTCAGGAGCGGTCGTCTCCGGGGACCGCCTGCTCGTCGCGACCGGGCGCCGCCCCAACTTCGAGGCCTGGAAGACCGCGGGACTGACCCAGACCGAGCGCGGCTGGCTCAAGGTCGACCCGGAAACGCTCGAGGCGCGCGATGGCATCTATGGCGCCGGCGACGTCACGGGCATCGGCGGCTTCACACACCTCGCCTACTACCACGGCCAGGTCGTGGCCCGGCGGCTGCGCGGCAAGGACGCGCGGGCCGACCACAGCGCCGTCCCTCGCGTCACCTACACCGACCCCGAGGTGGCGTCGGTGGGCTGGTCAGAGCAGACGGCGCGGGAGCGAGGCGGCGACGTCATCGTCACGACGGTCGACCCGGCTGAGACAGCTCGCGGATACATCCACGACTTTCACGGCGGAACGCTGAAGCTCGTCGCCGACCGCACGCGCGGCGCGCTGGTCGGGGCGACGCTGGTCACCCCTCGCGCGGGCGAGATCCTGGGCGAGCTGGTGCTCGCGGTCAAGCTCGGCACACCGCTTCGCGAGCTGGCCGACGTGATTCATCCCTTCCCGGCCTTCAACCGGGTTCTCGGTGCAGCGTTCGAGGAGCTGGCCGGGAAGGTGTCCTGAAGCCCCGGCGCGTTTTAGGTGTGCGCGGTCTAGTTATGTAAAGGGGGCCTTATAAATGGCTATCACGGTCAACGGTTCGCCGATCAATCTCGACCTGGATTCGATCCTGTTGTGGGTCGTGGTCGGGCTCGTGGCCGGCTTCCTCGCCAGCCACGTGGCGCTCGGACACGGGCTGGGACTCTTCTGGGACGTGATCGTCGGCATAATCGGCGCGTTCTTTGGCGGAATCGTGCTGGTGGGCATCTTCCACTTCAGCATCGCGATTGCCGGCCATCCGATCATCAGCGCGATGATCATGGCCTTCATCGGAGCCGCGATCCTCTTGATCATCTTCAGGCTGGTCTCGGGGCGAGGCTACCGGCGACGCGCGTTCTGAGCTAGCAGACGCCTGGGAGCGGTGCGCTCCCAGGCGTTCCTGACCAGGCGCTCCGCGAGGTCTGGTCCCAGGCTCGGCAGCGTCACTCTGACCCAGCCGAATCGGCCCGTGTAGGCCGAGACGGCAAACGTCTCCGGGTCCATCGCAACGAGCCCGGCCTGGTCGTCGAGTGAGGCCTTGACCGAGACTGCGGTGCCGTCCTGCGATCCCATGGCGAAGATCCGGCCGCGCACTCGAAACGTGGCCTCGCCCCACGTTTCCACCTCCTCGGCCTCGGGCATCGAAAGGCACAGCCGCCGGAACACGCGAAACGTCACGTCCTCACCACCTCGAAGGTGAGGCGCGAGCGAAAACGCGACAGGGCCGCGAGCACGGGGGCCCCCAGGGCAAGCACCATGACCACGTTGCCGGCGGCTCGGAACGAGTCGTAGGCCAGCGACGTGAGGGCGTAGAAACGGGCGAAGTGGAGCAGCGCGGTTGCCGGCGTCATCGCCGGCATCCAACCGAGGGTCGGGTTACCGCGAAATGCGGGAACCCAGTCGGTCACGTCCATGAGCGCGCCGAAGACATAGCCCATGACGCCTCCGACCGCGGCGAGCAGCAGGACATCTCGAAGCCCAGGCGACGGGCTCCGCCAGCGGCCCGCGACGCCGGCCGCCACGCCGACCCAGCCCAGAGCGAACACCTGGTAGGGAACCCACGGACCGATCCCGCCGCTGATCAAGGCCGAGACCAGGATCGAGAGCGCGCCGGCCATGAAGCCAAAGGAGGTACCGAAGACAAACCCCGCGCACAGAACCAGGAAAAAGATCGGGTTGAAACCGCCGATACCGACGATGACGGCGAGACGCGCCGCCGAGTCGAGGGCGGCGATGGCCGCGAGGAGAGCGATCGCACGCGAGTCAAGCTGCCTGGTGCCCACCTCAACCAGGAAGAGCGCCGCGACGCAGGTGAGCATCAGCGCCCACGCCGGTGTGCTCGCCGCAAGGTCCGTACCGAGAAACGGCCACGAGAACAGGACAACGCCGGCGAGCGAGACCAGGCCGACCGGGAGGACGCGGGTCATGTCCGCATGGCGGGCTGCTCGGTGACCATGCCGCCGCAGACCGTGACCACCCTGTCGGCGAGCGCATCGCGCAGCTCAGCGTCGTGCGTGGCGAGCACGATGGCGGATCCGGCGTCTCGCAGCGCCGCGACCACCTTGATGAGCGCTCCGCGCGCGAAGGGATCCATGCCGCGGGTCGGCTCGTCGAGAAGCACCAGGTCCGGCCGGCCCGGCAGGACCGCCGCGAGGGCCGCGCGCTGCCGTTCGCCCGATGAAAGGTCGCGCGGATAGCGCTCCGCCATTGCGAGCAGGCCCAGCGTCGCGAGCATCTGGTCGGGATCGTCCGGCTCGCGGGCACGGTCGAGCGTCAGCCTGACTTCCGAGCGGACGGTCGGGCGATGGAGGAGGGCGGTCGGGTTCTGCGGCAGGTATGCGATGCGGCCCGGCCTGCGTTCGACTTTCCCCGCCAGCGGCTCCAGGCTGCCGGCGATGACGCGCAGCAACGTGGTCTTGCCCCCGCCGTTGGGGCCGCTGAGGGCTACCAGCTCACCGCGCCGCCCTGCGAGATTCACATCCTGCAGGACCGGGCGACCCCCGGGCCCGGCGGTGACACCGGAGAGCGACCAGGCCTCGGCGCCCGGCGATCTGCCGATGGTCGCGTCCATCGTCAAGCGGATCGGCCGCCAGGCGGATGGCTGACGGACCTCAGCGGTGCCCCGGTCGACGACCACGACATTTTCGGCCACCTGCGTAAGCCGTTCCAGGCGGTGCTCGGAGATGACAACGGAATGGCCGGCCTGGGCCATGCGGATCGCGCTCGAGATGACAAGCGACGCTCCTTCATCGTCGAGCTGGGAGGTGGGCTCGTCGAGCACGACCAGGCGCGGCTGCATGGCGAGCACCGAAGCGATCGCGACGCGCTGACGCTCTCCTCCGCTCAGCGTGCGCACACGACGCCGGGCCAGGTGCATGACGCCCGCCTCGCCGAGGGCCTCATCGACCCGGTCTCGCATCGCCGCGGCGGGAACCCCGATGTTTTCGAGCCCGAAGGCGACCTCGCGCTCGACCACGTCGTACACGGCCTGCAGCTCTGGGTCCTGAAACACAAAGCCCACGGTGCGTGCGAGGTTTCGGGTCGGTGTCCGGATGATGTCCGCGCCGGCAACATCGGCCCGGCCGCTGATCCGCCCGCCGTGAAAATGAGGTACGAGGCCGTTCAGCACGCGAAGCAGTGTCGACTTGCCGCCGCCCGAAGGTCCAGCGACCAGCGTGATGCCCTCGCTGAAGTCGAGGCTGACTTCACTCAGCGCGGGCACGGCGCTGTTTGGATACCAGTACGTGAGTTGGATCAGGCGCGCCGCGGCCACATCAGCACCGGTACAAACAAGAGAAGGCATGCTGCGAGCGGAGCCAGACCGATCCTGGGTGCCGACAAGGAGGGGTACGCATACCAGTCGGACGCCCAGCCCATTGCGCTGGCAGCGACGAAACCAGCAGCGGCAAGGCTGGAGGCGGCGATGACGAGCCAGTCTCCGTTGCCGAGCTTCGGTCTCTGGAACGTGGTGCGCGTCGCCGAACCGAAGCCCCGCGCCTCCATCGACTCGGCGAGCTGGATCGAGCCCTCTGCGCTGGTCAGGACGACTGGGACCACGACCTCGGCCCAAGATGCCGGCCCCCGTGGCCGCCAGCCCCGGAGGCGCTGCGCCTCGGTCACCTCGGTGAACGTCGTCCCCACCATGCTGACCAGATTCATCGACGCGGCGATCGCCGTTCCAGTCCGCGACAGCGCCCTGGGCAGCGCATCCATGACGTCATGCGGCTGGAGCATGAGGGAGAACGGTGCGGCGGCGAAGATCGCCGCCGCGATAGTGATTGCGCCGGACAGCCCGGAGGCGAGTGCCTCCAGCGTGTAGACACCGCCGAGCGCGGGGATGGAATCCGGCAGGGAAAACAGGATCGTGCGGCCCAGATGCGCGGAAACGAAATTGAGAACTACGTCGACGATCCCTATGCATGCCACGCCCACGAGGAGGCGACGCATGCGTCGGATCCCCGCGCTGGCCGCGAGTGTGGTGAAGGCGGCCAGCAGGACGATGAGCTTGTACGCCGGATTGGTTGTGAAGAGCACGATGAACAAGCACGCGGCCGACCATGCCGCGACCGTCCGTGCGTTCATCGCGTCTACCTCTGCTCCTTGGGAAGCGGTGGCGGCGCGGGGGAGGCGTCGGCGGTGTACCTCCAGCCAACCGCCTCCTTGTCGTGCAGGGTCACCTGCGTGTACCCGGTTTGTGCCGGAGCCCATGCGCCGTTGGTCTCGACGAAGAGCGACCAGTTCGGCCCTGTGTCAGCGAAGCACTTGCTGAATTGAGCCGGCTCGTTGTCCACCTGGCACACCGCCTTCCCGAAGCTGAAGGTCTGCGTCTGGTACTCGACGCCCGACTGGTCCATCAGCGATTGACCGTCGATCGTGTCGCCAGCGAACCCGACACACTTTTGCAACTGCCGGCTTGCATCGGCGTGCTGCACGACCACGTATGCGCGATGAACGGCGGTTGGGTTGACGCAATTGCTTGCCGGACTCGTGGTGCTGGACGGCGAGCCGCCGCATGCACTTACGGCAGTCAGTGTGAAGGCCAGTGTCGCGCTGGCCCATATGAGGTGCTTGCGCACGATTCGTCCTCCGGGCGGTCGATCCTTCCGTACGCGCTGCTGAAAGCCGACCGCCAGGAGCTTTCCGTGCCGTTGCGCGCGGACGGTTTGCCGTTTCGGGCATTCAGGTCTCCTGGCTCGCGGATCGCCGCCCCTATCCGCCTTCCCGAGGTGTTTGCTACCTCAGTGGCTTGCTTCGGACGGAGGCTCCTCGCTCACAGTTGCGCGACAGCTCCGGTTTCGCACCGGATTCCCTTGGTGCCCTGTGAAGATCTTAGCCAGCGCCGCGGACCGCGGTGAGGCGGAGGTAGCCGGCCTGCCGGGTGGCGGGCATGGCGAAGTCGAACAAGTCGGCCTGCAGCGCAAGCTCGAGATCGGTGGGAGGGAAGCCGGGCCAAACGCCACTCATCAACCGGTGGTAGCGCTCGCTCTCGCGGAGCGGAGCGAGGAGCTGTTCCAGGTCGGGCCGGCTGCCTTCGATGATCGCTTCCATGTACTGCGCGCACGCGTGGTCTTCGGGATGGTTGGCCGAGGCAACGAGGGTCAGGGTCTCCGGCTTCCTTAACAGACAGGCTTGAACCGTCGCCCGCGCGACGACCAGACTCGCCGCAAAGATGTCATCGCCCGCGACTGCCGCCACCGCCTGCGTTCCCGCGGTGGAACGCTGGATCAAGATCCGGTCCATCAGGTCGGTCGCCCTGATCCTGGTCGGCGAGTTGCTGATCGCTATCCCCTCGACGGGAAGGCCGTCCTCCTCGGCGCATATCACCGAGCCTGGGGTCTTTTCGGCGAGAGCGCGAGCCTCGGCCACGGTCTGGACGAGGCGGCACTCGCGGGCGCCGCCGGTGAGTGCGTAAGCGCTGACGGTGAAGGCGCGGAGGACGTCGATCACCACCACGACGCCGCGCGCATGTCGGGCGCCGTCGATGCCTGTGGCGTGAACGATGTTCATGACTCGACGCGGAATCGAATCGCGGCGGCATCATTGACGGCGATGCCCGGGCCAGAGCCTGAAGAGGGCCCTCGCGCATTCGGCTTCGAGCAGATCGCGGACTGCGGGTCGATGCGCGTGGTCGGGTTGCGGCTGAAGCCGGGCCAAACCGTGCCGGAGCATCGCAACGCCATCCCTGTGGCGCTGATCGTCACGGGTGGCCGCCTGCAATTCGACGACGGCGCGCAGTCGGGCGAGGTCGGCGTCGGCGAGATGCTCTTGATCAACCCCGGCGAACGCCACACGTATCGCGCCGACGTCGCGACTTCGGCCTACCTCGTGTTCGCAGGTCTTCCGGGCGTCCGGAGCCGCACGTGGACGCTGCGGCGCAAGAAGTAGTAGACGTCACGGCGCGTTCCAAAGCGCGATCACACGACCGCGATCGGCGTCGCGCAGGATGTTGAGGGTGGCCACATCGAGCTGCAGGCCGGTCGCGACCGTGATGTTGGCCGCGATCCAGGCCACGGCGACGGCGCGCAGGATATGGCCGTGCGTGAAGGCGAGGACGCGGCCGTCCTGATGAGCCGTCACCAGGTTTACGAATTGCTGCGCCCTCGCGTATAGCTGCGCCGGGCTCTCTCCGCCAGGACAGCCGTCCCTGTACAGCTCCCAGTCCGGGTCGGTCTCCTGAATCTGCCGGGTGGTCAGGCCTTCGTATCGACCGTAGTCCGCCTCGCGAAGGAGATCGGTGATCTCCGGGTGCTCGAACCCCGCGAGCTCGGCGGTGCGCCGAGCGCGCTGCATGGAGCTGGAGTAAACGGCATCGAACTGGATGCCTCGCAGCCGCGGGGCCAGCGCTCGTGCTTTGCTTTCGCCGCGCGGGGTCAACGGTAGGTCTGTGATGCCGGTATGGCGTCCCGAGAGGCTCCACTCGGTCTCGCCGTGACGGGCGAGATAGACCTCTAACGTCAGGCGGGCTTGCCCATCATCTCGGGCCGGCCCGAGCGCAGGGATCGGCTTGCGCTCTCGATGACCGCGCCCGCGCGCACCCGCTGACCAGGCCTGATGCAAACCAGGCCGACCGCCGCGGATGCGCCCTGAGGCTTGAGTGACTCGTTCACGGCGGCGAGCACGCGGTTGGCGGCGTGCGCGGTGCCGGCGACATCGGTGTCCGGCAGGATCGCCAGGAGCTGGGGCGGCGTGCGGCCGAGCACGCCGGGCGTGTCGACATCGCGAACCGTGCTGGCCAGCGCGGCGGCCATCGTCTTCAGCGCCTCGTCGACGGGCATAGATCCGTTGGCTTCGATGAGGAGGACGCCGAGGTTGCGCTGATAGCGATGCGCGCGCGCGAGCTCGTCCTCGAGCACAGGGCGCACGAAACGATCGTTGAAGAGGCCAGTCGTGCGGTCGACGATGTGGAGGGGCTCGGCCTGAGGATCGTCCGTCCGCACTCCGCATGAGGGGCAGAAGACCGCGCCGTGGGGCAGAGGCGAGCCGCAAGCCTGGCAGGTTTGAGCCTCGGGCCGGCGGCGGAGAAAATCGCCA
>Ga0209806_1001087_pt1 | contig 18219 bp, 16 predicted proteins | sample GraSoiAngelo_152_FD_186166 | JGI IMG/M metagenome (GOLD analysis project Ga0209806, IMG submission 186166) | Grasslands soil microbial communities from the Angelo Coastal Reserve, California, USA - 14_1009_12_30cm (SPAdes) (version 2) | ecosystem: Environmental > Terrestrial > Soil > Grasslands ... | reverse complement strand
CATGGGCTACGCGCAGGAGCTGCTGCGCAGGATGAGCGGCTTCTCCAACTTCGCCGTGTCCTTCACGATCATCTCGATCCTCTCCGGCTGCCTGACCCTCTTTTACTTCGGCATGAGCAACGGCGGACCCGCGGTCATCACCATCGGGTGGCCCCTGGTAGGCGTCATGGTCCTCCTGGTCGGCCTCGCCATGGCCGAGGTGTGCTCCAGCTACCCGACCGCCGGCGGGCTTTACTACTGGGCCGCCAAGCTTGGCGGCAAGAGCAGCGCCGGGTGGAGCTGGATCACCGGCTGGTTCAACCTGCTCGGCCAGGTCGCGGTCACGGCGGGCATCGACTTCGGGCTCGCGTTTTTCGCCAACTACTTCCTCAGCCTCTACATCTCCTCATGGCCCAATCCGCTGAACGCCGGCACCGACTTCGCCTCGCGGCTGAGCATCATCGGCGTCTACGCGGTGGTGCTTTTCATCCACGGACTGCTCAACACGTTCGGAGTCAGGCTCGTCGCACTGCTGAATGACATCTCGGTGTGGTGGCACATCGCCGGGGTCTTGGTCATCGTCGGCGTCCTGTTCCTCTTCTCGAAGTACCACCAGTCGCCGACCTACGTATTTACGAAATTCGTGAACCTGACTGGTTTCACATTTGCGGGCGCCTCGACCTTCGTCTTCCTTACCGGGCTGCTGATGGCTCAGTACACCTTCACCGGTTATGACGCTTCCGCGCATATGACCGAAGAGACGCGCAACGCGGCCGTCTCGGGTCCGCGCGGCATCGTGTGGTCGATCATCATCTCGCTCATCGCCGGCTGGATTTTGGTGATCGGCGTGACCCAGGCGATCAACGACGCGGACTACGCAGGCATTGTCGGCGCTGCGGGAGCCGCACCGGCGGTGATCTTCCAGGACGCCATCGGCAAGACCGGGGCCGCGCTGCTGCTTCTGATCGTCATCGGCGCGCAGTTCTACTGCGGGATGTCGTCGGTGACCGCCAACTCGCGCATGATCTACGCCTTCTCTCGCGACGGCGCCGTCCCTGGCTCCGAGTTCTGGCACCGCATCAATAAGCGCACCCGCACCCCGACCAACTCGATCTGGTTCGCCGCCGTGGGCGCCTTCATCCTTGGGTTGCCGTATCTGTGGAACCCGACTGCCTACGCCGCGGTGACCTCGATCGCCGTGATCGGGCTGTACATCGCGTACGGCATCCCGATCCTCCTGCGCCGGATCGCGGGCAGCAGGTTCCAGGCCGGCCCGTGGCAGCTAGGCCGGTGGAGCCCGATCGTCGGATGGATCGCCGTCGTCTGGATCGCGTGCATCTCTGTCCTGTTCGTGCTTCCCCAGTTCGCGCCCGGCAACACGCTGGCGAGTTTCAACTACGCACCGGTGGCCGTCGCCGTCGTCCTGATCTTTGCCGGCGGGTACTGGTTCCTCTCCGCGAAGAATTGGTTCAAGGGGCCAAAGGTTCAGGGCAGCGCCGACGAGCTTGCCCGGATCGAAGCCGACCTCGAGGCGGTAGGCGCTCCGATGCCCGCGGGAGCACCGACGAACTAGCGCGTGTCTGAAAAGCCAAAGATCGGGATCACGACGAGCCCCAGGCGGGGCGCGGAATACTACGTGCCCTACCGCACGGCGGTGGAGGCCGCGGGGGCGGAGCCGGTCGAGCTCCCGCCCGGCACGCCGGCTCTCCCGGACCTCGACGGCCTGCTTCTTCCCGGTGGATGGGACGTCGACCCCGCCTTCTACGGAGAGAGCAAGGACGACAAGGTCGGACCAATCGACCGTGAGCTGGACGAGACGGAGCTGAAGCTCTTCCAGCAAGCGCGCGAGAAGGAGATCCCAGTGCTGGGCATCTGCCGCGGGCAGCAGGTCATCAACGTCGCCTTGGGCGGCTCACTGGTGCAGCACCTCGACCATCACGATGTACGGGACCACGGGCGCAGCCACCTCGCGCACACCATCGAGGTCGATCCCGGCTCCGAGCTCGGCCACGCCGCGGGCGAACACAAGATCCGCGTCAACAGCTTCCATCACCAGGCCATCCGCCGCCTCGCCCCCGGCCTGCACCAGACCGCCAAAGGCGAGGACGGCACGGTTGAAGGCGTGGAGTCCGATGACGGGCTTATCGTTGCGGTGCAGTGTCACCCCGAGGAGCTGACCACCGACCTCCCCTGGGCCCGCAGGCTCTTCGAGCGCTTCGTCGCCCGCGCCCGGGGCCGCCGCAAAACACGACGCTAACTACCGAATGTTGACCAAGGAGCACCTCGCTCACCAGGTCGCTGAAGGCGCGATCGACACCGTGGTCGTGGCCTTCACAGACATGCAGGGCCGTCTGATGGGCAAGCGGGTCGACGCCGAATATTTCGTCGAAACGTCCTTCGACGGCGAGTCGACCGAGGGGTGCAACTACCTGATGACAGTCGACATGGAGATGGACCCGGTGCGGGGCTACGAGATGGCCAACTGGGCCGCCGGATATGGCGACTTCGACATGGTGCCGGACTTCAACACGCTGCGCGTCATCCCGTGGCTCGACGCGACTGCGATGGTCCTTTGCGACGTGGCCTGGCACGACGGCAAACCGGTGCGTCCGTCGCCGCGCCAGGTGCTGCGCGCCCAGATCGAGCGCGCGCGCAAGCTCGGTTTCGAGCCGATGTTCGGCTCCGAGCTCGAGTTCTTCCTGCTCAAGGAAACGTTCGCGGAGGCCCACGCAAAGAACTACATCGACCTCACGCCGTCGGTGCCGTACATCCTCGACTACCACATCCTCGCGACGACCTACGATGAGCCCTTCATCCGGGCGGTCCGCAAGGGGATGAAGGCCGCCGGCATTCCCGTCGAGAGCTCGAAAGGCGAAGCGTGGCCAGGACAGCAGGAGATCAACTTCCGTTTCAGCGACGCCCTGGCCATGGCCGACAACCACGCCATCTACAAGAACGGGATCAAGGAGATGGCGCACCAGCAGGGTTGCTCGGTGACCTTCATGGCCAAACCCGACCACCGATGGATCGGCAGCTCGTGCCACGTGCACTCGAGCCTGTGGAAGGACGAGCGCAACGTCTTCGACGGAGAGTCGCCGGTCTTCAAGCACTATCTCGCCGGTCACATCGCGTACGCGTCTGAGCTGGCGATCTTTCTCGCCCCCAACATCAATTCGTACAAGCGCTTCGCCGCGGGCAGCTGGGCGCCAACTACCCTGGCGTGGGGCCACGACAACCGCACATGCGGATTTCGCATCGTGGGCCACGGTCAGCACCTGCGCACCGAGTCGCGCATCCCGGGCGCCGACGCCAACCCGTATCTGTGCTTCGCGGCTCTCCTTGCGGCGGGGCTGCAGGGCATCGAAGAGAAGCTCACGCTCCCGCCAGAATTCAAGGGCAATGCTTACGAGTCGGACGTCCAGCGCTTTCCTCACGCGCTGCGAGATGCGATCGGCGCCCTGGAGAGCGGCAAGATGGCCAGCGCCGCGTTCGGTGAAGACGTGATCGACCACTATCTCAACTACGCACGCACGGAGCAGGCGCTGTTCGACAAGGTGGTCACGACCTACGAGCGCGAGAGGCTCTTCGAACGTGGCTAGATTGGATGGCAAGGTCGCGGTGATCACCGGCGCGGCCGGCGGCATCGGCCGCGAGGCGGCGCTCCTGTTCTCGTCCGAAGGCGCAAAGGTGTGCGTGGCTGACGTGGGACGCGAAGCGGGGGAGAAGACGGCTTCGGAGTGCCGGGACGCATTCTTCTTCGCCGCGGACGTCAGCAATCCCGGAAGCGTGCAGGCGATGTACGCGGAGACCGAGAAGCGTTACGGCCGCATCAACGTCCTCTACAACAACGCGGGCATCATGCCGCCGGACGACGACTCCATCCTCACGACCGAGCCCGATGCCTGGGACCGGGTGCAGGCCGTGAACGCGAAGGGCGTGTACCTCTGCTGCAAGTACGGCATCCCGTACCTGCTGAAGGCCGGCGGCGGCTCGGTCATCAACGTGGCCTCGTTCGTCGCGCTGATGGGGGCGGCGACTTCGCAAATCGCGTATACGGCCTCCAAAGGCGCGGTTCTCTCCATGAGCCGCGAGCTCGCGGTGCAGTTCGCCCGCCAGGGCGTGCGCGTGAACGCGCTCTGTCCAGGACCGGTCGAGACGCCGCTGCTGATGCGGATCTTCAACGAAGATCCTGGCGCATACCAGCGCCGCCGCGTGCACCTGCCTATGGGCCGGCTGGCCAAGGCGCGTGAGATCGCCAACGCCGCGCTTTTCCTGGCCAGCGAGGAATCGAGCTATGTGAACGGCGCGACGTTCCTGGTCGACGGAGGCCTAACGGCCGCCTACGTAACGCCGGAGTAGCCATGCCCCTCTCCCCTCAGGGGAGCAATCAATGGGCGCGGCGGGCGCGTCCTTAACGGGCTTGCCCGCAGGGAGAGGGAGAGGGGCGTGCGCAGTAACCCAGTGGCGTATCCGTACTCGTTCCAATGCGCAACGCAATTGCCTTCATGGCACTACTGGCCGCCGTCTCGTGCGGAGGCGCGGGCTCGCAGGTCTCGACGTCGCAATCCGCCGGCGTGCCCGCCGCCACCGTCGCCGTGGCGCAGAACGCGAAGCTCGGCCAGATCCTGGTCGATGGCAACGGCCGAACGCTCTACCTCTTCGAGGCCGACAAGACCATGGCGTCGACGTGCTACGGGTCATGTGCGACTTACTGGCCCCCGCTGCTCACTGGCGGATCTCCGCAGGCAGGGGCCGGCGCCACCGCATCGCTGCTCGGGACGACAAAGCGCAGCGACGGCACGACCGAGGTGACGTACGCGGGACACCCTCTCTACTACGTCGTCACCGATCACAATCCCGGAGATGCCACAGGACAAGGGGTCAACAACTTCGGCGCCCCCTGGGACGTCGTCGGGCCAGACGGCAACCAGATCGGCTGATCCCCGCAGGGGCGTAGTCCGCGATGCCATGGGCATCGCAATCGCGAGCGGCGCCTACGCGATCTCGTTCGGAGCGATCTCGACCGCGGCCGGCCTCTCCCTGCTCCAGACCTGCGCCCTTTCCGTCCTGATGTTCACCGGGGCGTCGCAGTTCGCGATGGTCGGGGTCATCGGCGCCGGCGGCAGCATTTGGGCAGGCGCAGCCACGGCCGCGCTTCTCGGTTCCAGAAACGCCCTGTATGGGTTGCGCCTGTCGTCGCTGCTAAATGCCGGCGGATGGCGCCGGCCGGCCGCCTCTCATTTCGTGATCGATGAGACCACCGCGATGGCCATCGCCCGCGACGATCCGGCGCTCAGCCGGTTCGCGTTCTGGACCACGGGCTTTGCTCTCTTCACCTTGTGGAACCTGGGCACATTGGTCGGCGCGCTTGCGACGCACGTCGTCGCGAATCCGAAGTTGCTCGGTCTCGATGCCGCGCCGCCCGCTGCGTTCCTGGCTCTGCTCGCGCCTCGACTCAGGGCGCGGGAACCGCTGGCGATCGCGCTCGCCGCGGGCCTCGTGGCGATCGCCGTCCTGCCATTCGTGCCGGCGGGAGTGCCCCTGCTCATCGTTGCGCTGCTCGTTTCGCTGTTCGGCTGGTTGAGGAAGCCACGGTGATCTGGACCGGCGTGATCGCAGCCTCGGCAGCCTGCTACGGGCTGAAGCTCGCGGGACTCTCCCTGCCCCAGCGTTGGCTCCAGGATGCGCGCCTGCAGCGAACCGTCCCTCTGATCCCCGTCGCGCTGCTGGCGGCCCTCGTGGCGACGCAGACGTTTTCGTCCGGCCAGCATCTGGTGCTCGACGTGCGCGCCGCTGCTCTCGGGGTGGCGGTGATCGCCGTCGCGCTGCGGGCGCCATTCCTCGTCGTCGTCGTGGCGGCCGCGGGGACCGCCGCCTTGCTCAGGTTGATCGAGGGATGAGCGCGATCGTCAAGAGTTGTATATCCGCGGGCCTGGCGGGTATGGGGTCGAGATGAACCGCTTTAGGAGCTGGACGGCATCAGCGCTTCAGTGGCAGTCTGGATGCGTCGCCGTTTCGCTTCTTGACAAGGGGGTTATGCATGGAGTTCGTTGTGATTGCCCGCGCGATCGACTCGCCGAGCGTGCCGCCGCAAGCAGCCGTTTCTCTTGCCAAGCAGACGTTCCAGCAGTTCGCCTCGAATCAAGACTCGCGGATCAAGGCCATGTACCCGTTCGCCGGCGAGCGAGCCGGCCTTCTGATCGTTGACGTGAAGTCCGGCGATGAGTTGCAGGACCTGCTTGGAAATCTGCCCTTCGCGGGCATAACCAAGACCGAGATTCACCCTGTCGGTACGGTGCAGAGTGCTATCAAGACGATGGAGGCGGCCGAGCGACGGATTGCCTCGATGTCGCCAGTAGGCGCACGCTAGCCGCAAATCGGAAACCGGGGGACGCGGCGTGCGTCCCCCGGAGCTAACCTCGACCTATCGCGACGCCGCTGCGGAAGAATCGAGACTTCCAGCTCCTGTGGGCGGGCCAGGCCGTCTCGGTCCTGGGTTCGCGCGTGTCGCAGATCGCCTACCCGCTCCTCGTGCTTGTGATGACCGGCTCGCCCGGGATCGCGGGCCTGGTTGGCTTCATCGGCACCCTTCCCTACATCCTCTTCCAGCTCCCGGCGGGCGCGGTGATGGATCGTGTCAACCGGCGACGGCTCATGATCGCCTGCGACATCGTCCGCCTCGTCGCTCTGGGCAGCATCCCACTGGCGGCGTGGCTAGGCCGGTTGTCGATCGCGCAAGTCACGATCGTCGCCTTCACCGAGGGCACCATGTTCGTGTTCTTTCGTTTGGGCGAGGTGGCGGCCATCCGGATTGTGGTCCCGCCGGAGCAGCATCCGGCCGCCCTCTCCCAAAATGAGGCGCGACTTCGGGCCGCGACGCTTCTCGGCAATCCAATCGGCGGTTTGCTTTTCGATGCGGGCCGCACGGTTCCGTTTCTCGCCGACGCGCTGACCTATCTCGCCTCGTTGGTCACCCTGCTGCTGATTCGCACCCCGTTTGAAGAGACCCGCACCCAGCAGCGCAGAAACGTGCTGAGTGAAATCAAGGAGGGCATCACGTGGCTCTGGGGCCAGCACTACATCCTGATCGTCAACCTCGCGGCCTCGGCGACCAACGGTTTGATCCAGGTGGTGATCCTGGTCGTGATCGTCGCCGAGCGCGAGCGCGGCGCTTCGGGCACTCTGATCGGCCTGATCCTGGGGGGCTTCGGTATCGGGGGCCTGGCTGGTGCGCTGTCCGGCGGGCGGATCGCGAGGCGCCTTCGTCCCAACTCCGTCGTTCTGACGACCCTGTGGATATGGGCAACCTTGACGGCGGCTGTGGGCGTGGTGAGCAGCCCGATCGTCCTGGGCGCCCTGCTCGCCAGCCTGGCTTTCATGGGCGCGGTATGGAACATCGCCACCGGCACGATCTACTACCGGCTCGTACCGGATCGACTGATCGCACGGGTGTCGAGCGTCGGGTCACTCACCGCGTTTGGTGCACTCCCGCTCGGCTCGCTGGCCGGAGGCCTGTTGATCCAGTGGTTCGGCCCGAGGATGGCGGGGTTGATCGCGGGGGCCGGCATGCTGGTGATCGCATTGCTGACCACTGCCGCTCCGAGCGTCCGCCACGGCCCAGCCGCACTGGCGGCAGAGTGATGGTCCGCATTGAGCCGGTGCACGAGGCGACTCCCGAGCTCCACGCAGCGCTGTCGCACCTCCTACCCCAGCTCAACTCGACGCTGCCGGTTCCGGACATGGAGCGGCTGCGCCGGCTGATCTCAGACCCCGCCGTCACGCTGCTGCTCGCGAGGGACGGCGACGCGATCGTCGGCACGACGACGGTGATCGTCTACACCACGCCGTACTGGATCAAAGCGCGGCTGGACGAGGTCGTCGTCGATGCCGGCGCACGCGGGAAGGGTGTGGGCGAGGCGCTGGTCAAGGCGGCGCTCGACATCGGACGGGAGCGCGGAGCCCAGGTCGCCGAGCTCCAATCGGGGCGTGGCGAGGCGCGCAAGGCGGCGCACCGCCTCTACGAGCGGCTAGGCTTCAGGATTCGCGAGTCCGACGTGCTCAGGATCTTGTTGTAGCCACAATTGGAAATGAGATGAACAAAGCACTCAACACCTCCACGGTCACGCAAGTGAACGGCATCGAGCTGGCTTATCAGGTCTTCGGAACGGGCTCCCCACTAGTCCTGCTGCACGGCGGTTTCGGGTCAGTTGAGATGTTCGGGCCCAATCTCGAGCTTCTTGCGGCTGGACATCGCGTCATCGGCGTGGATCTCCAGTCCCACGGCCGCTCGCCGGCCGTCGACCGGCCGATGCGCTTCGAAACGATGGCCGACGACATCGCTGCGCTTATCACAGACCTGAAGCTCGAGCGTGCCGCGATCATGGGTTTCTCGCTGGGTGGTGCTGTGGCTCTGCGCATTGCAATCCAGCATCCGGAGCTCGTCGAACGCCTCGTCCTGGTATCGACCGTCTTCAAGCGAAGCGGCTGGTATCCAGAGATGGCCGCCGCCATGGATGCGATGGGTCCTGAGACGGCGGAGCCGCTGAAGCGCAGCCCGATGTACGAAACCTATGTCCGGATCGCGCCGCGCACCGAGGATTGGCCAGTGCTCGTAACGCAGCTCACGACCGCCCTCAAGATCGATTACGACTGGTCAGCGGACGTCGCCAAGCTGCCAATGCCGGTGATGATCGTGGTCGGAGATGCAGACGGGGTCTCGCCGTCCCACGCCGTTGAATTCTTCGGTCTGCTGGGCGGCGGAAAGCGTGACGCCAACTGGGACCGCTCGGGGATGACGCACCACCGTCTCGCGATCCTGCCGGGAGCAACGCACTATGACATCAACCTCAATCCGGCACTCTCGCAGGCCGTGATCCCGTTCCTCGGCGGCGCTCAACCCGGCTGACGGCCCTCACCTCGCCGGCGCGTTCAGGAGTGGTCTGAGCCGGTGAGCTTCTCGAGCCGGTCCACCATCGACGCCAGCGTGGCGAACGCCGCCTCCACGGGCTCGCGCGACGTCATGTCCACACCGGCCATGCGCAGCCCCTCGAGCGGGTACATCGAGCTCGCGCTCTTCAAGAACGCCAGGTAGGACTCGACCGCCTTGGAATCGCCCGCCGCGACGCGCTCCACGAGGTGGTCCGCCGCCGCGATGCCGGTCGCGTACTGATAGACGTAGAAGTTGCTGTAAAGATGGGTGTGGAACTGCGCCCACGTCGAACCGATCCGGTCGCGGTCTCGCTCACTGACCTCGACCTCTGAGCCATAGACCTCGATCAGAAGATCCGCCATCAGGTTGTTCAAGTAGCCGGCCGTGATCGCGCCGCCACGCTCCACCTGCTCGTGGATCTCCAGTTCGAGCCTTGCGAGCGACGGCATGATGAAGAAGTAGCGGTAGAAGTTGGACATAGCCTCTTCGATCACGGCGATCTGAAAGGCGGGGTCGGTCTTCGTCGCAAGCAGGTGGCGCCGCGTCAGCGCCTGGTGCATGTTCGAGGCCACCTCCGCCTGGAACAGCCCGTAGTTCGCATAGACGTAAGGCTGCGAGTGCCACGCATGGTAGGAGTGCATCGAGTGTCCGAGCTCGTGCGCCAGAGTGCTCATCGAGAAGATGTCGTCGTTGTAGCTCATGAAGATGAAGGGCTGGGTGTCCATCGCCCCGCTCGAGAAAGCGCCCATCCGCTTGCCCTTGTTGGGATAGATGTCGACCCAGCGGTCCTCGAGTGCGCCTTTGCGCATGATCGCGACGTATTCCTTGCCGAGTGGCGCCACGCCTTGCGAGATCCAGTCCACCGCTTCTTCGTAGGGCACCCGAAGGGCGCTGGTGCCGAGCTGCGCGCGCAGGTCGTACGGCTTCAGCACCTCGAGGCCCAGCATCCGCCGGCGGATGCGCCAGTAGCGGTGCCACGTGCCGACGTTCTCGCGGAAGGTCTTGACGACGTTGTGGAACACGTCGACAGGAATGAACCCCGGCTCGAGCGCGGCCTCGAGAGAGGACGCGTGCCCGCGCGCCCGCGCGAAGAACACGTCGCGTTTGACCGCGCCGGACAGGCTCGCCGCCATCGCGTGCTGCATCCTCAGGTGCTCATCGGCGTAGCTCTCAAAGGCGGTGCGCCGGACCTCGCGGTCTGCACTGGTGAGGAGCGCAGCGATGGTGCCCTGAGCGACCTCATGCAGCTGGCCGCTCGCTCCAACCGCGGGCGCGAACTTGAGGTCGGTGTTGGCGAGCACGCTGTGCACTGACAGCGCGGTCGCCAGGGGATCTGTCACCTGCGACAACAGCTCTTCAACCTCGGCGCTTCGGATGCGCGCCTCCAGCTTCTCGAGACGGTCGAAGTAGTGGCCAAGGTGGGCAAGGCGTGGCGATGACCTCACCCACTCGCGGAGCTTGGGGAGGCCGATCGAGAGCATCTCAGGGACGGCAAAGGCGGCTGCGGCGCCGAGCTGAGCCGCGACGCTGCGGGCGCGATCGACTTTGGCCGCCGCGGCCTGGTCGCCGACATCGACCGAGTAGTCCATCGAGCCGTAGACGATCACCTTGGCCATCAGCCGGCGAGCCCGCTCGCTGACCTCGAACCAGTCCGCGAGGGAATCCGGCGAATCGCCGAGGTGCCCCTTGAACTCCTCGAGGTCGGGGATCCGGGACAGGATCGCCTGGACGGCCTCTTCCCAGCCCGATGGCTCGGGAAAGACGCTCTCGCGGTTCCACGTGAAGCGCTTGTCCACCTCGGCTCGAGTTGGAAGCGGTCTGGCCACGAAGGATTAGTAGCATGGGTCCGATGCCACGCGCCGAGTCGAACGGGATCGAGCTCGAGTACGAGGCCTTCGGCGAGCGTGGCGGCGCGCCTTTGCTGCTCATCGGAGGCCTCGGCACACAGATGATCAGCTGGGACAAGGAGTTCTGTGAGCTCCTCGCCGGGCGCGGCTTTTGGGTCATCCGGTTCGACAACCGGGATGCCGGGCTGTCGACGTGGATGGACGGCGGAGGCGAATACGGCCTGGACGACATGGCCGGCGACTCGGCGGGCCTGCTCGATGCCCTGGGCGTCCGCGCCGCGCACGTGGTTGGAGCCTCGATGGGCGGCTTCATCGCGCAGCTGGTGGCACTAAACCATCCAGACCACGTGCTGACCTTGACGTCGATCATGTCCGGACCAAACGGCGAGGACCAGGTGCAGCCCACTGCGGAGGCGACCGCGGTGCTGCTGGCGCCTGCTCCCAACACGCGCGAGGAACGGATCGAGCTCGGCGTGTGGGCGAAGCAGACGCTGCTGGGTCCCGCAGACCCGTTCGACGCGGAATATGAGCGGCGGCGCGTGACCGTGGCCGTCGACCGCGCTTATCACCCGGCAGGGTTCGTCCGACAGCTCCAGGCGATCGCTGCTGCGCCGAGCCGGTTGCAACGCCTGGGCTCCATCCGGATCCCCACGCTGGTCATCCACGGCGACGCGGACATCCTGGTGCCAGTAGAAAACGGCCGCCGCGTCGCAGCCGCCATGCCTGGATCTCGTCTCCTCGAGATCGAGGGCATGGGACACGACGTGCCGACGAGGGTCTGGCCGGAAGTGGTGGACGCGATCGCGCAGCTGGCTCGCGAGGCAAGCCCCGCTTGGCGGGCATAGCCCGTCGAGGAAGTAACTGAATGCTGAGCGGTCTCAACCCGGCGATCGCCTTCCTCGCGGGTCTTGCATCGTTCGTATCTCCATGCGTCCTGCCGCTGGTCCCCGCATACCTGGCGTTCCTCGGGGCGAGGACCGGAGAAAGGGTTGCCGTGACGCCCGGCGGGGCCGTGTCGACGTCGTCAGCGTCCGTCGCGGTGGCCGGCGCCGGATTCGTCGCGGGCCTGTCCCTGGTTTTCGTCCTCTTCTTCTATGTCTTCTCGCTCGCGGTGCAGCCGGTCCGCGCCTACGTGCCGGTTGTCGCGGGAGTGTTCGTTCTCGTTATGGCGGCCCACGTGGCGGGCCTGATCCGCATCCCGTTTCTGTCCGGCGAGTACAGGCTGATGAAAACCGCGCCTGAGGGAGGCGGCGCCGTGGGCGGCTTCCTCCTCGGCATGGGTTTCGCGAGCGGGTGGACTCCATGCATCGGCGTCACCCTCAGCGCGGTGTTGAGCTCGGCGGTGTCCGCAGGAACCACGCCGCAGGGCTTGAGCCTGATGATCGCCTACTGCCTGGGATTGGGCCTGCCGTTCATGGTCCTCGCATTCGCCCTCGAAGGGGCGCGGCCACTCATCCGATTCGTCAACGACCACCGGCGTGCGATCGATCTCGCGTCGGCAGGGGTGCTGGTCGTCATGGGGTTGCTGCTGCTCACCAACCGGCTGACGTGGCTCTCGGCTGGACTCGTGCAGCTGATTCCATCGTGGCCATCGCCGTCACTCTGAGCATCGGTCAGCTGCCGAGCGTTTTCAGCCATTCCTCTTCAGCGCTGCGCAGCCGGGCGGCCAGCTTGGTCACCGTTTTCTGGACCTGCGAGGCGCGCTCGTAGTCGGTCTCACCGACCGCGTTGGCAAGGTTGCTCCGGGCGAGGGCGAGCTGGCGCCGGAGCTTGAGCACGGCTTCGGGCGGGCTCAGCATCTGCTTGGCGAGCTTGTCGACGTCGAGGCCGCGCGCGCGGAGGATCGATGCGATGTGCGGCGTGGCGAGCAGTCGATGCAGCGTCTCGACGTCTGAGCCCGGAGGAGGAACCTGCCGGAAACCGGCCACCGTCCGCATCTCCTGCAAGCGCATCCGGGCCGGGAGCGGAAACCGGGGCTTCAGCTGAGCCCGCCTTCCCCGTCCGCTCGGCTCGACGTTCCAGTTCCTCTCCAGTGCGGCGACCACTTTCTGCGCGGTCGCACCCAGGTCCTCCAGCACGTGAGCCGCGATGCCTTCGCCTTCCATCACCAGCGCCATGAGCACGTGCCCGCTGTCGACCCGTTCGTGTCCCATCCGGCGTGCTTCTTCGAACGCGATCTCAATGACCATCTTGACGCGGGAGGTCGGAATGATCTGCTGGATGATGATCCGCTCAGCGCGTCCGATCACTGTCGCGATGGTGTGGCGCACAGTGTCGATGTCCACCCCCAGCTCTCGCAGCACCACTGGGGCCGGGCCCTTGGGGAGGCGCAGCAACCCCAGCAGCAGATGCTCGGTTCCGATGTAGGAATGGTGAGAGCGCTCGGCTTCTTCCTGGGCAAATGTCAGCGACTGCTGAGCGTCCGGCGCGAACCTCTCGAACGGATACACGGCTGCGGGCCAAGTGTGCCGGACGGCGCTGTTAAGAACACTTGTTTGTAGTGCGGGAAATCGTCAAACTGGATCGCGTGGAGCGCGCCTTCGGCGGAGTTCTCGACCTCTTTTCGGCGCCGGTCCGCGACTGGTTCCGAGCCACCTTCGCAGATCCGACCGCGGTTCAGGAGCGGGGCTGGGAGGAGGTGGCGGCCGGCCGCCACGTGTTGATGGCAGCGCCGACCGGGAGCGGCAAAACGCTTGCTGCCTTCCTGTGGTGTCTCGACCGCCTGTCCTCGGAGCCGATGCCGGCCGAGGCCGAGCGGTGTCGCGTCCTTTATGTGTCGCCGCTGAAAGCTCTCGCCCACGACGTCGACCGGAACCTGCGCTCGCCGCTCGTCGGTATACGCCACCAGATGGAGAACGTTGGGATCAAGCCTCCCGACATCTCAGTTGCCATCCGGACTGGCGACACGCCGGCGGACATGCGCCGCTCGATGGAGCGCCACCCCCCGGACATCCTCATCACCACGCCGGAGTCCCTCTTTCTCCTCCTGACCAGCGCCGCGCGCAAGATCTTGGCGTCGGTCCGGTGGCTCATCGTCGACGAGATCCACTCCGTCGCCGCCACCAAGCGCGGCAGCCACCTCGTATTGAGCCTGGAGCGACTCTGTGAGCTGACGCGAGTCGAGCCCCAGCGCATCGGCCTTTCGGCGACGCAGCGGCCTCTGGAAGAGGTTGGCCGGTTCCTGGGCGGTGCCGGCCGCGCCGTATCGATAGTCGACGCGGGGCGGCTCAAGACGATGGAGGTGAGGGTCGAGGTCCCGGTGGAGGACATGACCCGGCTGACCGCCGAGGACGAGGACAGCGCGAAAGGCCTGAACAGCATCTGGCCGGCGATCTATCCACGCCTGCTCGAGCTCATTCGCGGGCACCGCTCGACCATCGTCTTCGTCAACTCGAGGCGGTTGGCAGAGCGCATCGCGGCGCGTGTCAACGAGCTCGCCGAGGAGGACCTGGTGCGTGCGCACCACGGATCCATCGCGCGCGAGCAGCGCCTCCTCATCGAGGATGAGCTGAAGGCGGGCCGCCTGCGCGGTCTGGTCGCCACCTCCACTCTCGAGCTCGGCATCGACATGGGGGCGGTCGACCTGGTGCTGCAGATCGAAGCGCCACCCAGCGTTGCCGCCGGGATTCAGCGCGTCGGCCGCGCCGGGCACTCGGTCGGCGAGGTGTCGCGCGGCGTGATCATTCCCAAATTTCGCGGTGACCTGCTCGAATCCGCCGCGGTCGTCGAGGGCATGCTCGAAGGGCGCATCGAGTCGACCGTCGTTCCCCGCAAGCCGCTCGACGTCCTGGCGCAGCAGGTCGTCGCGATGTGCGCGATGGACGAGTGGGAGATTGAAAAGCTGGGACGGGTGGTCCGCCGCGCGTACCCGTACAGCGACCTCGGTCCGCGCGCTTTCGAGTCCGTGCTCGACATGCTGAGCGGGCGCTATCCCTCCGACCAGTTCGTGGAGCTGCGGCCCCGCATCGTTTGGGACCGGGTCGCGGGCAAGGTGCGCGGGCGCGCGGGCGCGCAGCGGCTGGCCGTCACCAACCCAGGCACGATCCCCGACCGCGGCCTTTTCACGGTCAACCTCGCCGACGACGGCCGGCGCGTCGGTGAGCTGGACGAGGAGATGGTCTACGAGACTCGGGTCGGCGAGACCTTTGTCCTCGGAGCTTCGACCTGGCGGATCGTCGACATCACCCCGTCGCAGGTCATCGTCACGCCCGCACCCGGCGAACCGGGCAAGATCGCGTTCTGGAAGGCTGACGCGCCGAGCCGTCCGGTCGAGCTCGGGGCCGCACTGGGCAAGATGGTGCGCGAGCTGCGGGCGCTCGACCCCGACGCAGCGGCGAAGCGTTTGCGCGAGCGCGCCGGCTTTGACGACCTCGCGATCAAGAACCTCCTCGCGTACCTGGAGGATCAAGCAACCGCCACCGGTGCCGTGCCCGACGACCGCACGATGGTCGTCGAGCGCTTTCGCGATGAGGTCGGCGACTGGCGCGTCTGCCTGCATACACCGTTTGGGGGACGGGTGCATGCGCCGCTCGCCATGGCGCTCGAGGCGCACCTTCGGGAAAAGCTTGGGGTCGATGCCCGGTCGCTGTGGACCGACGACGGCATCGCGATGCACTTGCCCGAGGTCGAGTCGCCACCGGCGCTCGAGGAGCTGATCCTCGACCCGGAGGAGGTTCAAGCTCTGGTGTCGGCCCAGCTGCCGGCATCTGCACTGTTTGCCGCGCGATTCAGGGACAACGCCGCGCGATCGCTGCTGCTGCCCAAGCGCAGGCCGGGCCAGCGCACGCCGCTGTGGCAGCAGCGCATGCGCAGCGCGGGCCTGCTCCAGGTCGCGGGGCAGTATCCCGACTTTCCGATCCTCGCCGAGACGTGGCGCGAGGTGATGAGCGATCACTTCGACATGCCCGCCCTCGTCGCGTTTCTGGGCGCGATCCGGTCGCGCGAGATCCGCGTTGTCGCCGTGGACACCGAGCGCGCATCGCCCTTCGCTTCCTCGCTTCTCTTCTCGTACGTGGCCGAGTACATGTACGAAGGGGATCAACCACTGGCCGAGCGCCGGGCGCAGGCTCTCACCCTGGACCGAGAGCTGCTCGCGGAGCTCCTGGGCAGCGAGGACCTGCGGGAGCTCCTCGATCCGGAGGCGATCGCAGCGGTCGAGCTCGAGCTGCAGGGCTTGCTTCCAGAACGATTCCCGCGCGATGCGGATGAGGCGCACGACCTTCTTGTCCGGCTCGGCGACCTCAGCGACGAAGAAGCGACCGCGCGAGGTGTCAACGATGGGTGGTTGCGCGGCCTGGAGCGAGAACGCCGAGCGCTGTCAGTCCGGCTCGCCGGCGAATCGCGCTGGATCGCGGCTGAAGACGCCGGTCGCTACCGCGAGGCGGTAGGCGCCAGCCTGCCGATCGGGCTGCCTGATGTGTTCCTGGATGCCGGCCCCGACCCACTCGAATCCCTATTGCGGCGCTACGCGCGCACCCACGTCCCCTTTGTCACCTCGGACCCGGCGAAGCGCTGGGCGCTGCCGGCGCCGGCCGTCGAGGCGGCGCTGACACGGCTTGCCGCGAAAGGCGATGTGCTTGCCGGCGAGTTTCGCAAGGCGGCGGAGGGTCGCGAATACTGCTATCCGGAAGTCCTGCGCACGCTGCGGCGGAGATCGCTCGCCGCGCTCCGCCGCGAGGTCGAGTCAGTGCCGCCCATCGCGCTGGCCCGATTTTTACCGGCCTGGCACGGCGTCGCGGTGCGCGCGGGTGGAGTCGACCGCCTCCTGGAGGTCGTCTTCCAGCTCCAGGGTCTGGCCCTGCCTGCCAGCGTGATCGAGCGTGACGTCATCTCCGCGCGCGTCGGCAACTACGCTCCTCGCCTGCTCGATGAGCTGGTATCGATGGGCGAGGTCGTTTGGGCGGGCCGCGGCTCGCTCGGCACGAGCGACGGCCGGGTCGCGCTGTACTTGCGCGGCGATGCGCCCCGCCTCATCGCCCCGCCGGTCGATCCGCCGCAGTCCGAGCTGCACGAGAAAATCCGGGCACATCTAGGTGCCCGCGGCGCGAGCTTCTTCCGCGACCTCTACAACGCTTGTGGCGGTGGAGATGAGGACGTGATGCTCGATGCGCTGTGGGACCTTGTCTGGTCGGGCGAGGTCACCAACGACACCTTTGCGCCGCTGCGCCTGTTGGGTCCGTTGGCGCGCCGGCCGGCGCGCAAGCCGCGCCTGCCGCGACTCATCCAACCCCGGGCGACGGGCCGCTGGTCTCTGGTCAGCGACCTGATCGGATCGGGCGCCAACGCAACCGAGCGGCTGCACTCTGAGGCGGGCGTGCTCTTGCAGCGGCACGGGGTGTTGACGCGCGAGGCCGTGGTGGGCGAGGGCTGGCCGGGCGGATTCGCGAGCCTCTATCCGGTGCTGCGCGCGATGGAGGAGTCAGGACGCATCCGGCGCGGGTACTTTGTCGAGGGCCTGGGAGGCTCGCAATTCGCGCTACCGGGTGCGGTCGACCGCCTGCGTTCGCTGCGTGAATCGGGTGGGGGCGTTATCGCGCTGGCCGCGACGGACCCGGCAAACCCCTACGGCACAGTTCTGGACTGGCCGCCATCCGACGGAAAGATGAGTCGAGCCGCAGGCGCGTACTGCGTGCTCGATGACGGGCGCCTCGTGTTGTACCTGGAGCGTGGCGGCCGCTCAATGCTCACGAGCGGCGAGGTGCAGCTTGCGCATCTCCAGGCCCTGATCGCCATGGCCACGAATGCGGGGCGCGTCGAGCTGCAGAAGGTCGATGGTTTGCCGGTGATGGAATCTCCCCTCAAAACGACCCTTCGCGAAGCGGGTTTTTCGGCGACGCACCGCAGCCTCGTCGCGTACGGCTCGAGGTCCTAGATCGGCGGATAATCGGACCTGTTCCCGTCAGCTGGTATTCGTGCGAAGGAGGCACCCCATGCTGAAGATCAAGAGCTCCGCCCCCGCCATCCCCGCCCAGGACATCAAACGCGCTCGCAACTTCTACGAGCAAAAGCTCGGGCTCAAGCCCGGCGAGCAGCAGCCGGACGGCGGTGTGATGTACCAGACGGGCGAGACCGGCTTCCTCGTCTTCCCGAGCATGGGCAAGGCGTCCGGGGACCACACGCAGATGGCGCTCGAGGTCGAGGACGTGCCGGGTGCGGTGACCGAGCTGAAGAGCAAGGGCGTCAAGCTCGAGGAATACGACTACCCCGAGTTCAAGTCGCGCGAGGGCCTCGTGGATATGCCGGACGGCACCAAGGGCGCCTGGTTCAAAGACTCAGAAGGAAATCTGATCGCGCTGGCGCAGAGGGTTCCGGCCCGAACGCGCAGCAACTGACCCGCGGCCCGCGACCACAAGCCCCCTGCCAGTGCGTGGGTACGATTACTGCTCCGTCGGGGAGTAGCGCAGCCCGGTAGCGCACTTGACTGGGGGTCAAGTGGTCGCGGGTTCAAATCCCGCCTCCCCGACC
>Ga0209806_1001084_pt1 | contig 18245 bp, 14 predicted proteins | sample GraSoiAngelo_152_FD_186166 | JGI IMG/M metagenome (GOLD analysis project Ga0209806, IMG submission 186166) | Grasslands soil microbial communities from the Angelo Coastal Reserve, California, USA - 14_1009_12_30cm (SPAdes) (version 2) | ecosystem: Environmental > Terrestrial > Soil > Grasslands ... | reverse complement strand
CGGCCAGTTGTTGTTATACGTCCATGCTTCCGGTAGATATGGCTCGTGCAGCACCTGGCCGTTGATGTACACCACGCTCTTCGCGATCCGGATCCGCTCGCCAGGCAGCGCGATAACGCGTTTGATGAAGTCCCGGCTCGCCTCATCTGGTGGCTTGAATACGATGATGTCGCCACGTTGCGGTGGATGAAGTTTGTAGGAGATTTTTGAGGCGACCAGCAGGTCGTTGTCGTGCAATGTCGAATACATGCTCGAGCCGAGGACGTGGACGGTCTGCACCGCGTACTGGATGACAACATAAAGAACGAGCGCAAGGAACACGATCTCGAGCGTGTCCCTGAGGAAAGATTTCTGGCGCGGGGATTGCGCCGGCGCCGGCGGTTGCGCCATTTGCGACTGCGCCATCCTTTAGCTGTTCAACTTCATCCGGGGCGATTCATTGTAAACCGGAAGTCGGGAGGCCTTACCGCTGCTCAGGCGATCTGCTTGAGAAACGGCGCTTCACTGCGGAAGGGACCGATGACGGCCAGCTGCAGAGCCTGGCTGAACAACTCGCGGGCAATCCGTCTCACGTCGTCGGCGGTCACCGCGTCGATCTCCGCCACGGTGTCGTCGACATCCTGGATTTTTCCCGTGAGCGCCTCCTGACCGCCGTACCACGTCGCGACAGAGTTGGTGCTCTCCATCTGCAGCAACAGCCGGCCCTTGTAGAACTCTTTGGCCTTCGTCAGCTCAGCGGCTTCGACCGGCTCGTCACAGAGGCGGCGCAACTGCCCGACGATCGCACCGACCGCCCGCGACGCCTGGCGCGGCTCCGTCCCGGCGTAGACCCCGAGAACCCCGGTGTCGTACATCTTGTTGACATAGGAATGGACGTCGTAGGCCAGCCCGAGCTTCTCCCTCACCTCGAGGAACAGCCGCGAGCTCATCCCCTCGCCCAGCACGCAGTTGAGGATGTCGATGACGTGGCGGTCTTTGTCCATGTACGAGGGGGCGTGCACCCCCAGACACACGTGCGCCTGTTCCGTCTTCTTCGACTTCAGTAAGACGTTGGGCCGTTGTCCATTACCGATTGAGGGCAGGAATGATGGTGGTGCGGCGCCATTGCCACGCGGCTTGAGGTAGGGCTCGATGAGCCCGATCGCCTCGTCATGGGTGACGGGACCTGCGATCGTCACCACCAGGTTACGCAGCAGGTAATGCTCCTCCAGGTACCGCAACAGGTCGTCGCGGGTCAGAGCCCGGACAGAGGCTTCGGTCCCCGCGACGTCCCGTCCGAGCGGATGGTTCGGCCAGCTGATCTGTTCGAACAGGCTGTGCACATACTCCTGGGGCGAATCCTGGTACATCCGCAATTCTTCGAGGACGACGAGTCGCTCCTTTTCCAGCTCGGCCGCGTCGAGCAGCGGCTGGAAAAGCATGTCACCCAGGACATCGATGGCCAGTTTGGCCTTGGTCTTGGGCACCCGGGCCCAGTACATGGTCAGCTCTTTGTCGGTCGCGGCGTTCAGCACACCACCAACCCCCTCGATGGCCTCGGCGATCTGTTTGGCCCCGCCGTAGCGGGCCGATCCCTTGAAGAACATGTGTTCGAGGAAGTGGCTGATTCCCGCTTCCTGGTCGGATTCATAACGAGACCCAACCTTGAACATGATCGCCATCGTGATCGAAGGACGGTCGGCCAGCGCCGTCGAAACAACCCGCGCCCCGGTCGCCAGCGTGTCGAGACGATAGTTAGGAGGGGACTTGGGCACGAGCTGAGTATATCGTAGGGGTGCCGGCGCCTCTGCACATTTCGATAGCGGTTGCATCGTAGTTATGAGCGGATCGATATCCAGTAAGGTGGCAGCGTGATGGGGCATCCGGAATTCGCGGAGAGCCTGGAACGGCTTATTGTCCGGGTCGAAGCCTGGAGCTATGCGGACTCAGATGTCGGCGCCGGCCAGTCGAGAGAGCTGGCCCGGGGGCTGAAGTCATTGGCTTCGATTGCGCCGACGCCGGCCCTGCTCGCCGGGGTCCGCCACGCACAGGATGCGCTCGACGATGGCCTGTCGGCCGAGGTTGTGGCGGCCGCCCTGTACCGGCTGCGCACTGAGTGGGAGGCCGGCAGTCCTCAGGCGTCTTTGCCGCCCTCGCCGGGCCGCCGCTCACCAAAACGTGGGCGGTCACCGAAGCGCGGACGGTCGCCATAGTGTGGCCGGTCGCCGTAACCGGTTCCCGGGCGCGACAGCGGCGGTGATGGCGCCGGTGTTGGGCGCTCGGCCGGCCGCCGTACGGCCGTAACGCCGTCGGGCATGATCGCCACCCGGCGATTGGGCTCTTCGCCCTGGCTCTCGGTGCGGATGCCGGGCTCCTTCTCCAGGGTGATGTGGACGATACGCCGCTCGTACGACTGCATGGGATCCATCATCACCCGCTCGCCCGTGCGGCGAACCCGCTCCGCCAGCCGAAGCGCCATCTCCTTGACCGTTTCCTCGCGCCGGTTGCGATAGTGCTCGACGTCGACCACCAGCCGGCGCCGGTCGGCGCGGCCCTCGTTGAGGATCAGGTTGACCACCGTCTGAAACGCGCGGAGGGTCTCGCCCCGCCAGCCGATCAGGAGTCCGAGGTTATCGCCGGCGACATCGATCATCACCGGATCCTCAGCCTGCCGGATGAAGACCTGGGCCGAGATGCCCATCTTGTAGAGCAGCTCGGCCACGACCTGGCGCGCCCGCACGGCGTAAGTCTCGCGTACCGTCACCCGCACCCGGGCTTCTTGTGGAGTTTCGTCGAGTACTTCGACCTCCACGTTCTCGCGCGCTTCCTCCAGGTCTTCGAGCGCCTTCTCGACGGCATCATCGACGGTCGTGCCGGTGGTCTCCACGCTGTTGCTGCCCGTGCTCATGCGGCTTTCCCCCTACCCAGGCGCGGCGGGGAGAGTGACCCCCAGCCGGTGATGAAGTATTGCTGGCCGATGCTGAAGAGGTTGCTGACCACCCAGTAGAGCGCCAGGGCGGCCGCGAATTGCAGTGAGATGAACCCGATGAAGACCGGCAGGATCAGCGTCATGTTTTGCGTCATGGCGGCCTGGGTGGCGTCCTGGCTCGCCATGCCACCCGGCGGCGTCATCATCTTGGTCTGCACGAACGTCGTCAAACCAGCCAGGAGGGGTAGCAGGACCGCGAGCGGCACGAACTGCCCCGCCTGCAGCGCGGTGTGATCGAGCGAAATGCCGAGGAACTTGAAGTCGTGAATGGGCAGGGTCTGGTGCGCATCGCGGATCACATAAAACAGCGCGATCAGAATCGGGGATTGGATCAACGCGGGCAGGCAGCCACTCATCTGGGCCAGCGGGTTGATGTTGTGCTCCTTGTAGAGCGCCATCGTCTCCTGGTTGAGCCGCTGCGGGTCCTTCTTGTATTTCTTGCGGATCGCCGCCAGCTGGGGTGCGATCCGGCGCTGCTCGGCCTGCACCCGGCGTGAGGTCGTCAGCTGGTACTGGAAGATCGGCGAGATGACGAGCTTGATGAGAATCGTCAGCAGCACGATCGCGATCCCAAACGGCCCGATCGATTCCGCCAGGGCATTCCCACTCAGGAAACCCAGGATGGCCTTCAGCACGGCATGGATCGGGACACCGATCACCGTCCACCAGAGCAGCCAGATCGGGTGCCAGAGCTGACCGATGCTGTTCATGGCACCGGGTCCCAGCCGCCGGCGTGAAACGGATGGCATCGCCCGATCCGCCGCACGGCCATGCCCCACCCGCGCCACCAGCCGTAGCGGGTGATCGCCTCATATCCGTATTGCGAGCAGGTGGGTGTGAAGCGGCAACCGGACACCAGGCCGAGGAGAGGGCCGAGCGTCACCCGATAGACTCGGATGAGCGCGAGCGATGCCGCCGTCATTGTCCCCAGCTCTTCGCCCACAACATTTCTATCTCCTGGCGGAGCCTTGCGAATTCGGCATCGCTGGCCCGCGCCCGTGCCACGATTACAACGTCGCGGCCGCCCGTTGCCCGCGTCACCAGGGGCCGGACCAGCTCGCGCAACCGCCGCTTGATTCTATTCCGCACGACGGCGTTGCCCAGCTTCCGACTGACGGCCAGGCCGACCCGCGGCCGGCCAACAACATTATCGCTTACGAACACCGCCAGGTACTCGGAGGCGGCTCGCCGACCGGAGCGCAGGGTGCGATCAAAGTCGGCCGAGCGCAGCAGCCGCGCGTGCCGCTTTAACGCCACGGAACCGGGAGGTTACCGGGCGCGCCGGCTTGCGGTCGGGGTAAGCCGACGACGGCCTTTGAGACGGCGGGCCTTGATGACCTTGACGCCGCCCGGGCTTGACATGCGGGCCCGAAATCCGTGGACCTTGACCCGCTGGCGCTTCTTCGGTTGGTGGGTGCGCTTCATGACAGTGGCTGGTTCCGGGCGCTAACAATAGCACGGCGACGCTGCGGTGCCGTCGTGTCCGGCCGCCCTGGAAAGCGGCCAACCCGCCACACCGTACGGAATTTCGCATTGCACGGCCAATAGGCATTTGCTATTATTCCGCTGCCCTGGAGAGCTACGGCACGTAATCTCAACAACTTATGCACATGAGGCTGGGGAGACCTCGATAGACTTCTCCACCATTGTGGGAAGCTTGTGTATAAGTTGAGTCCCAGCTAACGCCGTCCATGGGCCCTGTTTCCGTCCGCGCGTCCGCCGCGCAGTCCGGCTCTGCTCTCCAACCAAGCGATCGTGTGTATAGCTGTGGAGGAGTGTATGAACCCAGAGCAGATCTGGCAGGCGGCGCAGGAAGAGCTTCGTTTCCAGCTCAGTAAGCCGAGCTACGAGACCTGGCTGAAGAATGCGTCGCTCGTCGGCCGTGAAAAGAATGCCTTCAAGATCGGCGTGCCGACGAAGCTGGCCAAGGACTGGCTCGAGGATCGCTACTCAGCGATGATCAAGGAAACCCTGTCCGCGATCGTTTCCGGCGACGTCAGCGTGGCCTTCGAAGTGGTTCCGGCACAGGCGGAGCCGCTTGGCCGCCGGTCGGCCGTGGCCCTGGCGGAAGAGCCGCCGCCCGAGGAGGAGGAGCCGGTGCTGGCCGAGGCCTCGCAGCTCAATCCGAAATTTCAGTTCCAGCATTTCGTCGTGGGTAACAACTCCCGCTTTGCGCATGCGGCCTGCCGGGCAGTCGCTGAGACGCCGGCGAAGGCCTACAACCCGCTCTTCCTCTACGGCGGCGTTGGACTTGGCAAGACGCACCTGATGCACGCCATCGGTCATGCCGTCCTGGAAAAGCACCACCGCCGGCGGGTCGCCTACGTGACCAGCGAAAAGTTCATGAACGAGATGATCACGTCAATCCAGGAAGGCCGGATGAACGACTTCCGGACACGCTATCGGACGGTCGACGTGTTACTGGTCGACGATATCCAGTTCCTGGCCGGCAAAGATCGGACCCAGGAAGAATTTTTCCATACCTTCAATTCCCTGCACGAGCTCAACCGCCAGATCGTGATCTCTTCCGACCGGCCACCGAAAGAGATCCCCACCCTGGAGGACCGGCTGCGTTCCCGCTTTTCGTGGGGCTTGATCGCCGATATTCAGGCGGCCGACTTTGAAACGCGGGTCGCCATCCTGAAGTCCAAAGTTGGTCCCTACGCGCGGCTGGTGCCGGAGGACGTCCTCTCGTTCATCGCGCACAAGGTGCAGAAAAACATCCGCGAGCTCGAGGGGGCGCTGATCCGGGTGATCGCCCATGCTTCGCTCAACCACAGCGCCGTCAATGTCGACATGGCGGCCAAGCTGCTCCAGGATGTCATCCCATCAACCGAAACCCGCACGCTCTCGGTGGACACCATCTCGCGAACGGTGGCGAGCTTTTATCACATCAGCCTCGAGGAAATGAAGGGCAAGCGCCGGGACAAGCACATCGTCTTTCCGCGCCAGGTGGCGATGTATCTGATCCGTGAGGAAACGGCGTCCTCGTTGCCGGCCATTGGGCAAGCCTTCGGCGGAAGGGACCATACAACCGTCTTACATTCCTACGAAAAGATCTCGACTGATTCGAAGGAGGATCAGCGTCTTCAGGCGGATCTCCGAAAACTTCGCGAGCTCCTCTATTCGCACTGAGACCTGTGGAACACTCGCGCAAGGGACGTGGATGCTGTTGGAATCAAAGGGCGCTGGGGATATCCCCTGGGGGAGCGCACAGTTTGTGAAAGCTATAATTGGGCCGATTCAAACTCGCGGAAGAGGGTTTTCCCTGTTATGCACTGTCCTACGACTGCGACTCTCTTTTCAATTAGAGCTTCTTCATGAGGGGGGCGTGTAGACAAGGAGCATCATGAAGGTCACTATTACAGCCGGAAATCTCGGCCAGGGGTTACAGGTCGTTTCCCGGGCAGTCTCGTCCCGAACCACCTTGCCCATCCTCAACAACGTGCTCCTCCAAACGGCTGATACCGGATTGCAGCTGACCGCCACCAACCTGGAGATCGGCATCCGGCAAGTCATTCCCGCCGAGGTCCAGGAAGAAGGAGGGATCACCGTACCGGCCCGGCTGTTGACCGACTTCGTCACCGCGCATCCCGACGAGCCACTCTCCATGACTCTGGACCGCAAGACCCAGTCACTGGCAGTCAAGAGCAACCGGTTCGACGCCAACATCCGGGGCATCGACCCGGCGGATTTCCCGCCGGTGCCGGCGGGAGTGGAAGGACGGAAGGTCAAGGTCGACCAGGCTGAGCTCAAGGATGCCATCGAGCAAACAGTGATCGCGGCGTCCAGCGACGAGGGCCGTCCGGTGCTGACCGGGGTGTACGTCCAGCTCAACGGGGGTAAGGCGACGTTCGCCGCCACCGATGGGCATCGGCTGGCGGTCAAGACGCTGGGAATTCAGGCCGAACCGGGAGAGGGCGAGACGATCGTGATTCCGGCGCGGGCGTTGAGCGAGCTCAGCCGGATCTTGAAGGCAGCCGACGAGGGTGTTGAGGTGACGGTGGGCGCCCAGAAAAACCAGGTGTTCTTCAAAACCCGCGACGTTGAGCTGATGAGCCGGTTGATCGAGGGCACCTATCCCAACTATCAGCAGGTCATCCCCGGTCAGAGCACGACGACCATCACGGCCAAGACTCAGGAACTGCTATTCACAACCAAGATGGTGTCGCTCTTTTCAAAGGACGCGGCCAATGTCGTCAAGTTCAAAGCCGAGGGTGGCAAGCTGACGTTAACGGCGAACACCAGCGAAGTCGGACAGAACGTGGCTGCCGTGGAGGCCAGGATCGAGGGCCAGGACCTGCAGGTGGCGTTCAACTCCAAGTACCTGCTCGACGTGCTGGCCATCATCGGAAGCGAAGAAGTGCAACTGGGCTTTACCGGCCCGTTGAATCCCGGCTTGATCAAACCGGTTGGCAAGGACAACTACCTCTATATCATCATGCCCGTCCGCGTTGCTATGTAGTAGTCGAAGCCGAGCAGGCTTCCGACCGAAGGGACCGGTTGTTTCTCTCCAACGTCTCACTCTTTGACTTTCGAAATTACGCGGAACTGGATCTAACGCTGGAGCGCTCCGCCACGGTGTTCTTCGGCGGCAACGCGCAGGGAAAGACTAACCTCCTCGAGGCGGTGGCCCTGACCGCGCTGACCCGCTCGCCCCGGACCCAGCAGGCGGCCGAGCTGGTTCGTTTCGGACAGCCAGCCGCCCGCGTCACCTGCGGCGTGCAGACCGAGACGGATCGCGACGAGCTCGAGGTTCGAGTCATGTTGAGTCCGACCGCGGCCGGCGCGCGCGCCTCTCGGAGATTCACCGTCAACGGCATTCCGCGGCGATCGAGTGACATGATCGGCTCGCTTCGGGTCGTCCTGTTCTGGCCGGACGACCTTCAGCTCATCAAGGGATCGGGCGAGGGCCGACGCCGCTTTCTCAACACGCTCCTCGCCCAGCTCGACGCCGGTCACGCGCGAGAACTGAATCGCTACGGCCATCTGCTCGAGCAGCGCAACGCGCTGCTGCGGGCAATTCGGGACGGCCGCCAGCCGCTCGACGAGCTGGAGGTCTGGACGACCGCCCTTGCCGAGTCGGGTGCCGCCATCATGGTCGAACGGCAGCGGCGCCTGCTTGAACTGCAGCCGATTGCGGCGGCCTTCCACCGCGAGCTCAGCGATGATCGCGAGCGCCTCGAGCTGCGCTATCGGCCGGCCGGTGCCCGCATCGGCGAGGCGCCGCAGGAGCTCGTGACCGAGCAGCTCAAGGCGGCGATGCGGGACGCCCGTGACGAAGAGATCGGGCGCGGACAGACAGTTGTCGGACCGCAGCGGGATGATGTCGAGGTGTGGCTCGACGACCATGAGGCCCGGCTCTTCGCCAGCCAGGGTCAGCAGCGGAGCGCCGTGCTCAGCCTGAAGCTGGCGGAATTGCACTACCTGGCAGAGGTGACCGGCGAGCAGCCGGTCCTCTTGCTCGACGACGTGATGTCGGAGCTCGACCCGGCGCGTCGCGAGCGGCTGCTCGCGGCACTGGAGCCGGGACCGCAGGCGATGATCACCGCAGCCGACCTCAACGACCTGCCCAGGAGCATCCTGGAACGGGCGGCGGTATTTCGCGTGGAGCAGGGCACCGTCCATGCGTAGCGTGGCGGAGGCGTTGCCGCGGGCGCTGAAATCGCTTGGCATCGCCCGACGGACCCGCGAGGCCCAGGCGCTCTGGCTCTGGCCACAGCTGGTCGGCCCGCACCTCGCCAGGGAGACGAGCGCCCAGGCACTGCGCGGCGGCACGCTGTGGGTGAACGCGAGCAGCACCCCGCTCGCCCATCAGCTTCACCTCGAACGGCGTGGTCTGATTGATCGGCTCAACGAGATGATCGGCGCTCCGGTCGTGCGCGAGATCCGCTTCCGGCAGACGGGCCCGTCGCGATGATCGCGTCAGCTGCCGGGTTGACCGACGCCCAGAAGACCGCGGTGGCCCACACGCGGGGACCGTTACTCATCGTGGCCGGCGCCGGGACCGGCAAGACACGCGTCCTGGTCGAGCGTTACCGCCGGCTTCGAGCCCAGGGCGTGCCGGCCGAGCAGATCCTGCTGCTGACGTTCACCGAAAAAGCCGCCCGTGAAGTGCTGGACCGCGTCGAGCTCGAAGACGAGCTGCCGGCGGGCGAGCGCTTTGTGCTGACCTACCACGCGTTTGCCCAACGGTTCCTTCAGGAAGAAGGCTGGTTGTGCGGAATCCCGAAGGCGTTTCGCATCGTCTCTGAGGTTCGCAAGTGGGAGCTCATGCGCGACGTGCTCCTGACGCAGCGCCCGCCGCACCTCTTCCACGCCCAGCGCCCCTACGAGCGGATCGCCGAGCTCCTCAAACTGGTCGAGCGCCTCAAGCAAGAGCTCGTTTCACCCGATGAGTTCGTTTCCTGGGCCGGTCGCATGGTCGATGTCGAGGACCCGGTGGTCGTTGCCCAGCGTGAAGCCGCCCTCGTCTACCGCGACTACCAGCAACGACTGTTGGTGGAGGAGCGTCTCGATTTCGATGACACCATCTATTACACGGTCCAACTGCTGATCAACCAACCCTCGGTCGCGGCGCGTCAGTCCCAGCGATTCACCCACCTGATGGTCGATGAGTTTCAAGACACGAACTTTGGCCAGAGCCGACTGCTGGAGCTGCTCGCCGGACCAGAAAGAAACCTGTGCGTGGTGGGTGACGATGACCAGAGTATCTACAAGTTTCGTGGCGCCTCGGTTGCCAACCTGCGTCGCTTTCGGTCGGTGTTTCCTGATGCCGCTATGGTTCGGCTGGAACAGAACTTCCGGAGTCGCGGCCCTATCCTGCGCGCCGCCGGCCGGCTGATCGCTCTGGACCCGGAGCGGCTGGAGAAACGGCTCGAGACCACGCGGGGCGAGGGCCGCCCAGTCAGTGTGTTGACGGCAACCAGCGTGACCGACGAGGCGGATGCGGTGGCGGCCTACGTCAAGACCGCGATCGACGAGGGGCGTCACCGGCCGAATGCGATCGCGATCCTGCTCCGCGCCAATGCGCACCTCCACAATTTCGCCCGCGCGCTGCAGCGGATCGGCGTCGCCTATCAGGTGAGTGGCGGTCGCGGCTTTTACCAGCAGCCCGAGATCAAAGACTGCCTGGCGTTCCTACGGGCGACAGACAGCCCGGATGACACGGTCTGCCTGATGCGGCTGCTGAGCCTGCCGCGCTACGCCGTCGATCCGGTCCAGGCCGGCCGCTGGTCGCGCCGGGCGCGGGATGAAGGCCGGCGGTTCTTTGACATCCTGGAGGAGGCCGAAGATGGCGGGGCCGGCCGCCTGACCATGGACCTGCGGCACTTTGCCGGGCAGGCGCTCCGGCTTGCCGTCGATGATCTCTTCTACGAGGTCATGGAGCAGACCCGCTATCTTGACCTTCCACGCTTTACCGGGCCGATCGAGTCGCTGCAGGTCAGCGCGAACGTCCAGAAGCTGGCCGAGCTGATCGGTGCCTATTGCGACGAGCACCCGGACCAGCACCTGGCGGCCTATCTCAAGCACCTGAATGCCACGGAGGCGGCGCAGGCGGATGAGGAGATCGCCCCCCTGGACGAGACGGTGAATGCCGTCCACCTGATGACCGTGCACCAGGCCAAGGGTCTCGAGTTCGGGCTCGTGATCGTCCCGCATCTGGTCGAGGGCAGGTTTCCCTCGAGCCGGCGAAGCGAAGGCCTGACCCTGCCGAACGATCTCCTGAAGGAGGAGCTGCCGCCGGCCGAGCTGCACATGGCGGAAGAGCGCCGCCTCGCCTATGTCGCGCTCACCCGGGCTCGCGAAGAGGTCGTCTGCACCCTGGCGGGTCGATACGAAGGGGTCAAAGACTGGCGACCGTCGCGCTTCCTGCAGCCGATTCGCGGTGATGAGGGCCGAGAACTGGCCGCCCGCCAGCTGCTCACGCCGCCGGTCGGTGGGTTGGTTGAGGTCGCGCGCCAGGTCGAGCTCCCCCTCAACGACGCACCGCCGATCGCCGCGCTCTCCTACACGCAGGTCGACACCTACCTTCGCTGTCCGCAGATGTATCAATACCGTTTCGTCTTCCGCTTGCCCACCCGACCGCGGCCGCAAATGCAGTTCGGTCGCATCCTCCACGAGGCGCTCAAAGATTCACTGGGCAGCATCGAGCGGGACCGGCCGCTGACCTGGGAGATGGTGAACGCCGCCTATGTGGCGGCCTGGGCGCGCGAGCGGTTCTGCGCACCGGAGCAAGCGCCCTCATTGCAGGACCTCGGCCGGAGCTACTTGCGCCGGGCCTTCGATGCGGGCGACCTGAGCAAGCCGCTCCTGCTGGAGCAACCGTTCAGCCTGCGGGTCGATGGGCTACGGCTCAGCGGCCGCATCGATCGGGTGGACCGCCACGCCGACGGGATGTATGAGGTCATCGATTACAAGACCGGTTCGACCCGGCGAGCCACCGAGCTGCAGCGCGACCTTCAGCTGGGTGTCTACGCGCTCGCCGCGCGTGAGGTGTTCCGCTTCGAACCGCTGACGCTCTCTTACTACTACCTGGAGACGAGCGAGCGAGTCACGGTCGACAAACCATCGGAACGGCTCGAGGAAGACCGGCAGACAATCGTGCGGGTGGCCGATGGGATTCGTGCCGAGCTCTTCCCTGCCAAGCCAGACCGGATGAAATGTTCGGGCTGCGACTTCAAGCTGCTCTGTCCCAGCGCCGCCGTGTAGCCAGCAACACTCAGTCACTCATCCGATTGAGGACGTCGGCAATCTCAAAGGCGGCGGCCGGGTCCGCCGCCGCCCGCGCCCGCTCCGCGTCGTCCATCCGCTCCGACTCGGGCTTGGCAAACCAGGCCGCGACCGCGTCGACCAGGTCACGCGGCCGAGGGACATAACGGCCAAGGTTCCGTCCGGTGACCTCCCGAACATTGCCCGCTTCCTGTCCGGGAAGATACCCGGTCAAGAGCAACGGGCAGCCGCAAGCGAGCCCTTCGGCGATCATGCCGGGACCGGCACGCGTCCCCAGCAGGTCGGCGGCGAGCAGGAGCTCGGGCATGTTGTCGACGAACCCGAAGACGTGCACGCCGGCGTGGTTGTCCTCGCGGATTCGCTGGGCGAGCGTCGTGTTGCGCCCGCAGACGGCCAGCACCTGGACGTCGAGCGGCGAACGGGCCAGCGCGGCCGCGTACTTCCGCAAGGGCTCCGTCCCATCGCCACCGCCAGTCAGCAGCACGGTGGGTGCGTGCGGTCGCAACCGGAGTCGGAGCCGCATCGCGGTCTTGTCGGTGAAGCGACGGATGGCCTCCGAAAAGCGGGGATGGATCGGGAGTCCCGCCCTGACCAGCCGATCGGCCGGCACACCCCGCCGCCGGCAGAGGTCGTAGGCCGCCTGCGAAGGGCAAATGATGGAGTCTGCGGTCAGGTCGGTCCAGGCTTGGTGAAAGTCGATCCAGTCCGTGATGACCGTCACCCGCGGCACCCCGTGGGGCATGACATCGGCGGCGACGTGGTTGAGCAGAGGATGGAAGCTGGCAACCAGCGCCGGACGGGGTTCGAGTGCCCGGCGCAGCTTGCGCCGAAGGCCGCGGCCGATGGCGTGCTGGAACAGCCGCACCGTGGGCTGTACGTTCGTGAGGTTATAGGCGAGCCCCCAGAGGATGGGTACGTGCCGCGTGATCGGTCCATACAGCGCGGTCAGCCGCCCGGCCACGACCCGCTGGTCCGCCATGGGGTCGAAGCAGTCGATCATAAACCGGTTCGGGTAGCGCAGTTGCAACGCCGCGGCGACCGCCTCCGCGGCGGCGCGATGCCCAGCACCGGTGTCGGAGAAGAGAAAGAGAAGGCGCTTGGGGGCGGACACGGCCGAGCCGCATCCTAGCGTACCGTCCGAGGTAGAGCGCGATCGTACGTTTGGGCTCAGCCGACGGTGGCTAAGAATTGGAATGACCACTGCCAAGGTTGAGGTGACCGGCCCTGTCAAGCGGACGGTGCAGGTTTGCTGCCGGTTCGCCGCCCCCTTGTACTGATTTGAAGTTGACCGGATGACAACCAAACCGCGACGATGGAGTGGCGCTCGATCGCCACGCAAGGAGGGACGGCGCTGAAACCGCTCGCCATCGTGAGCCTGCATGCCTCGCCGGTTGCCGCCCTGGGGGCGGGAGAAAACGGCGGGATGAACGTCTATGTCCGGGCGGTCTGCGAGGAGCTCAGCCGGCGCGGTATCCCCACCGAGGTCTTCACCAGGCGGACCAGCGTCGACGGACCCGAGCGGGTGCGGCTGGCAGAGAAGAGCTGGGTAACCCGGCTGCGGGTTGGGCCCGCCGAAGACCTCGATAAGGGCGGACTCTTCGACTTGCTCCCCAGCTTCACCGAGGCGGTGCTCGGCGAGCAGCGGCGGCGCCGTATCGGCTACGGCCTGGTCCACAGCCATTACTGGCTGTCCGGTTGGGTCGGCGCGCGGCTACGTGACGAGTGGAAGGTCCCCTGGTTCCATACGTTCCACACCCTGGCGCGGGTCAAGAACGAGCGCGCGGCGGAGGGCGCGATCGTCGAACCCGAGCACCGGATCGCAGTCGAGCAGGCCATCGTGCGCAACAGCGATCGCCTGATTGCCTCCAGTCTCCAGGAGGCCGACGACCTGGTGCGCCTGTATGGCGCGTCGCGCAGCCGGGTCAGCGTGGTCGCGCCTGGCGTCGATCTACGCCTTTTCGCCCCCCGGCCGACCGAGGCTTTGCGAATCGAGCTGCGGTTGGGCGATGCGCCCGTGGTCGTCTTCGCCGGCCGGCTCGAGCGGCTCAAGGGAGCAGAGATCGTCATCCGCGCGGTCGCACTCCTGGCTGGGTCCAGCGAGGCTTCCGAACGGCCAGTTCTGATCGTGATCGGGGCGGACAGCCACAACGGCGCCAGTGAAAGCCGCGCCAGCGGCGGCGAGCGAGCGCGGCTGGAGGCGCTGGCTCGGGCGCTGGGCGTCGACGGCCAGGTCCGGTTCCTGGGATCGGTCGAGCAGGCGGAGCTGGCCAGCTACCTCAGCCTGGGCGCGGTCTGCGTGGTGCCCTCGTACAGCGAGTCGTTCGGCCTGGTGGCCCTCGAGGCCAGCGCATGCGGCACTCCGGTGGTGGCCGCCCGCGTGGGTGGCGTGCCAGCCATCGTGAAGGATGGCCTGACCGGTTTCACCCTCAGTTCCCACGATCCCGCGCAATATGCGGAGCGGATCGGTCGACTCCTTCACGATGAGGAGCTGCGGCGGTGCTTCAGCCGGCGGAGCCGGCTGGTGGCCACCCAGTTCAGCTGGACCGACACGGTTGACCGGTTGGTCGCCGAATACGGCGCGCCTCGCCTGCCCGAGCTGCGGCCGGCTGTCGCCGGCTGAAACTTGACGCCAGGGCCAGTGTTTGATTGAATGACCAAAGCCTTTGATTGATTGACCAACTAAGCAGAGGGGAGGTCGCTGGTGCCCGATCAGACCAAGGACCGGATCATCGATGCGGCCTACCGTGCCCTGGTCAGGCAGGGGTACCACGAAACCTCGATGAAGGATATCGCCGCCGAGGCCGGGGTCGCGCCCGGGCTGGCCCATTATTACTTCGAGACCAAAGAGGACCTGCTGGTGGCGGCGATCGAACGTGGCTGCGAGCCGGCGATGCGCGCCTGGGAGCAGGCCGGCCTGAATCTCACGGGACCGCTGCCCGAGGATGCCGATCCGATGGCGTTCGCCCGCATCGGCTTCGAGCTGGCAAAACAGGAGCTCAAGGCCTATTCAGGGCTGTTCGTGCTGACGTTCGACATGTTCGGCGTGGGCCTGCACAATCCGAAAATCGCGTCGGCGGTACGGACCTTCATCGATGAGCGCCGGGCCTTTGTCGCCCGCATCACCCAGGGGGTCATTGCGGGCATGGCCGAGCCGCCGGCCGCGTCGGTTGACGCGATCGCGGCGAGCATCTGGGGCAGCCTGCACGGCATCTATCTGCAGAAGGTGATGAATCCGGTGTTTGATGCGGACGCCGCGATCGACGCCCTGTGCGAAATGACGATGGCATTCGCCAACAGGCGACGCCGGGCGTCGGTGGAGGGCTGAGATGTTTGCCTGGTGGGGTCAATTCGTGTATCGGCACCGATGGGCAGTCCTGGGCGTTTCCGCCGTCATGCTGGCCGGCTCGATCGTCGCCCTCTTCAACGGCGGCACGCTGAAGAACAGCGGCGGACGGAATACCGAGTCGGGGCGGGCCCTCGCGCTGATGCAGGACCAGCTGCCACAGAATGGCGCCGGCTCCTCATTCGTGCTCGTCTTCGGCAGCGACGCCATGGCCGTCGGCGACCCCGCCTTCAAGCAAGCCATGCTGACCGCGCTACAACCGTTGAAAGCGGATCCTCGCGTCAAGACCGTCGACACCCCCTTTGATCTGCCGGCCGAGCAAGCCCGCGCCATGACCTCGACCGACGGCCACCATGCCTTCGCCCAGGTCTCCCTCAAGGACGATTACCCCACTGCACGACAGTACTACGCGCAGCTGCGCGCCGAGGTCCGCTCGGACCGGCTCCAGGTGCTCGGCACGGGGAACGTCGCGATCGGTTCCGACTTCGACAAGTACCTGGCCTCCGACCTGCAGCGCGCCGAGGTGGTCTCGCTCGTCATCATCGTTCCGCTGCTACTGATCGTCTTCGCCACCGTGGTGAGCATGTTGCTGCCGCTTGGGGTGGGCGGGCTTGCGGTGGTTGGCGGCCTGGCTGGGGTTGGCGTGCTGGCGCATTTCACCGATGTGTCGACCTATTCCACCAACATCGTCACCCTGATCGGCTTGGGGGTGGCGATCGACTACTCGCTCTTCATCGTCAACCGGTTCCGCGAAGAGCTGTCCGGGGGAAGCCCCCCTGAGCAGGCGCTGATCGCCAGCATGCGAACCTCCGGTCGGGCGGTGACGTTTTCGGGGATCACGGTCGCCATCGGGCTGAGTGCCATGCTCTTTTTCCAGGACTCCTTCCTGGCGTCGATGGGCTTTGCCGGCGCCATCGTGGTCGCGATCGCCGTGCTCTACGCGCTGACCTTCCTGGCATCGCTCCTCGCGATCCTCGGCCATCGAGTGAACTGGGCACGCCTTCCGCTGCCACGCCGTGCCACCGGCCGTGGGTTGTGGCATGGCCTCGCCATCCGGGTGATGCGGCACCCCGTGCTGGTGTTGGTTCCCGTCGTGGCGCTGCTGCTGTTGATGGTCCTGCCCTTCTTCCAGATCCGGATTGCGAACGGCGACGTCGGCATGCTGCCGCCCAATGCCGAGACCCGGCGCGGCTACGACCAGCTCCAAACCTTTCCGGGGCAGGGTCAGACCTTCTTCAGCGTCGTCGTTCACTACGCAAGCGGCGGCCCGCTCACCAGCGATCGGGTGGGCGAGCTCTACGACCTGGCCCAGCGAATCAAGCAGGTCCCGGGGGTGGCGGGCGTCGAGAGCCTGGTGAGCTACGACGGATCGCTGACACGCGCCGACTACCAGACGTTACTGACGCAGCCGGCGTCTGCACAGCCGGCCCGGGTCCAGGCGATCGTCCATGGAACGACCGGCGCTCGGATCGCCGTGCTGTCCGTGGTGACCAAGCACGGCCAGGAAAGCGATGCCGCCCGCTCCATCGTCCATTCGTTGCGAGCCATCACGCCGCCTGCCGGAAGCTCGATGCTGGTGGCGGCCTTCTCGATCGACTTCACCGACTTCATCCTTGCGCGCATCCCGCTGGCGGTGGCGTACGTGATGGTCGTCACCTACCTCGTGCTGTTCCTGCTGACCGGGTCCGTGGTCTTGCCCTTGAAGGCGGTGATCATGAACATCCTGTCAATTGGCGCCTCCTTCGGGGCGCTGGTTTGGATCTTCCAGCAGGGCCATCTCAGCTCGTTGCTCAACTTCACCGCCGCTCCGCTCGACCCCTCGGTCCCGGTTCTGTTGTTCTGCATCGTCTTCGGGCTGTCGATGGACTACGAGGTGCTCCTGATCAGCCGGATCCAGGAGGAGTACCGGCGCACTCGGGACACGACCCAGGCGGTGGCCGATGGACTGGAGAGAAGCGGACGGCTGATCACCGGCGCGGCGGCCATCATGGTGGCGGTCTTCCTGGCGTTCGGGCTGGCGGACGTCGTCTTGATCAAGTCGATCGGGCTGGGGCTGGCGATCGCCGTGGCCCTCGACGCCACGCTGGTGCGGGCGCTGATCGTGCCGGCGGTGATGCGGCTGCTGGGCCGCGCCAACTGGTGGTCGCCCCGGCGGCTGGCGCGGCTGCACCGGCGGATCAGCATGGATGAGCCACTGGCAGCGTAGCGACCGCGCTGCCTAAACCCTTCACGGCTTCGTCGCCGCACGCCCGATGGGTCGTCGAATGCGGCGCGATATATCAGGGTGCGCCCCGCCCGGGTACCCCGTCCCCGACCGGCCCCCATTGGCGGACACCGGCCAGAAACCCGGGTCCGGATCGATCGCGGCGGCTGGCTCCTCTTCTTCGCCCACGGGCTCTCGGGCCTCGGCGCGGGGCCCTTTGTCGCCTTTGGAGCCATCTACCAGCATGATCTGGGCGCCAGCGCCTTCGAGATCGGGCTCGTCGCCGCGGTCGGCATGCTCGTGGCAACCCTCGTGATCTTCCCCGGCACCCGCCTGGCCGAGCGCCGCGACCTTCACAAGACGATCATCGCCGGCTGGTTGATCGCGATCCCCGGCCCGCTCTGCTTCGCCCTCGCGCCTCACTGGGCCTGGACCGCACTCGGCGTCGCCTTGATGCAGGCTGCCGTCATCAACACCCCGGCCATCAGCGTCTACCTCACGCTGGGCGTGCCCCGGGATCGGATCGCCATGGTGATGACGACCGTGCTGTCCGCCTATTCCCTGGGGCTGATCGCCTCCACCTTGCTCACCGGGGTGCTGGCCCAGGTCATTTCATTGCGAGCCCTGTTCTGGATGGCGACCGGATTCTCCGCGCTGGCGGCGCTCTGCATCTGGTTCTTGCCGGCGAAGGAGCCGCCGCGGCTGGTCCTGCCCGCCTTGCGTTACCGCGACCTGATGCGGTATCCGGCGTTCCGGGTGCTGCTGGTGCTGTTCTCAGTCGTGACCGTCATCATCTTCATCCCCTGGACCTTCACGGCCCTGTATGCGCGCGAAGCGGCCCATGTCGACAACGTCTGGATCGGCGTCCTGATGAGCATCCTGTATCTGGGATCGGTGCTCTTAGGGCTCAGTCTTGGCCGCTTGCGACGGTCGATGGGCAGTGTCGGCATCGTCCTCTGCTTCGAGGCCGCCTACATCGTGTCCGCGGTCCTGCTGCT
>Ga0209806_1001076_pt1 | contig 18309 bp, 12 predicted proteins | sample GraSoiAngelo_152_FD_186166 | JGI IMG/M metagenome (GOLD analysis project Ga0209806, IMG submission 186166) | Grasslands soil microbial communities from the Angelo Coastal Reserve, California, USA - 14_1009_12_30cm (SPAdes) (version 2) | ecosystem: Environmental > Terrestrial > Soil > Grasslands ... | reverse complement strand
TCCGACGGTGAACGCCCCAAACGCCGTTCCTTTCAGCTTGCCAGCATTAAAGGCGGCCTTCGCTACGACAGCGGCCGGCCCGGGCCTGTTCGCATCGACTCAGCCGACAACGATCGTGCCTGAGCCTGCCTACAATTCGGCGTACAACGGCAATTTCCCGCCGATCTACGCGCCGATCTCTGCCAACACGCTGACGTTCAATCCAATCGCGCCCCTCACCTTCGAGGCGCTGTTGTCTGCTGAAAAGTTACCTGCGTGCAGTGTGCCGCCACCTGGGCTTTGCGCAGCACTGAACCACAAGACCATCCAGGAACTCTTTACACTGGACTATGGCCGCATGAACGCGACGCTTGGCACCGAGTTGCCGACCGTTAACTTCACCAATCAGACAACGATCCCTCTCGGCTATGTTGATCCGGCGACGGAGATCATCCGCCAGGGCGACACGCAACTCTGGAAGATCACCCACAACGGAGTGGACAGCCACTTCATCCACTTCCACCTGTTCAACGTCCAAGTTATCAACCGCGTGGGATGGGACGGTTCGCTCCGTCCGCCAGACGCGAACGAGATGGGCTGGAAGGACACTGTCAGGATGAATCCGCTGGAGGACATCATTGTGGCGCTGCAGCCGATCACGCCACAGCTCCCGTGGCCGATACCGAACAGCGTTCGCTTGAACGACGTCACAGGAATGGGCAACATGTTCAGCAACCTGGATCCGTTCAGCAACAACGGCGCAACCACTGTGGACGGCCCGACCAACTTCGGTTGGGAGTACGTCTGGCACTGTCACATCCTCGGCCACGAGGAGAACGACATGATGCGGCCGATCATGTGGCAGGTCCCGCCGCCAGCCCCGTCTAACTTGTTTGCCACCAGCAATAACACTGGTGGAGTCAACCTGACGTGGACGGACAACTCGGCGAGCGAGACGGGTTTCATCCTGCAAAGGGATGTCGATCCAAACTTCGGGACCAACCCGCCAACCTTAATCCCTGTTCCTACGCCGAACGCGCATCTCAATGCCGCGCAAGAAGGAACTGATTGGGGAGGGCCTGTACTCTACACGGACAGCGATCCGACACTGGTTTCCGGCACCACTTATTACTACAAGGTGCAGGCGATCGACGACGGGTTCAAGTCACCGTTCGAGCAGAGTTACAACGTTACGGGTCCGCTGTACTCGACTTGGTCGAACATCGCCAGTATCGCGACAGCGCCGTTTGGCACTATCGCGCCGACTTCACTTGCGTTCGGCAACGTGACGGTTGGCTCGTTGGCGACGACGCTCTCCAATGGACAACTTGCTACGGTGACCATCAGCAACACTGGCAATGGGGGGTTGACGTTGAGTGCTCCCACCCAGACCGGATCGACGGACTTCACTTCCACAGCCAATGCCTGTACCACGGTTGCTGCTGGCGGAACATGCGTCTTCGCCGTGACCTATACGCCGACAGCGGTCTCGCCAGCAAGCGCGACGATCACCTTCACGACTAACGACACCGTGCATCCGACCCTCGCGGTTGCGATGACCGGAGCGGGAGTTGTGAATACCGTCGTCTCGATCAACGCTCAGACCGTCACCTATAACGCGAACGGTCTCGTGACCGTCACCGTCGCTTCCAGTCCGACCGGCTTCACTCCGACCGGGACTGTGACGTTGGCTGTCGATGGCGGCACGCCGATGAGTCAGGCTCTTGCAAGCGGCTTAACGACGTTCACCATCACCGCGCCGAACGCTGGAACGCATACTCTTCTTGCCACCTATGCAACACAGGGTGGCTTCCAGGGTAGCAGCGTGGCGGGCAGCCTGGTTGTCAGCAAGGCTATGTTGACCATCACGGCCAGCAGCGCATCATTCGTGTACGGCAACACCGTTCCGGCGATTACCGCTTCGTTCAGCGGCTTCCTCGGCACGGATACCAGCTCTGTGCTAACGACGCAACCAACGTGTTCTACGACTGCCACCAGTCTAAGTGGGGTCAGCGCGGCGAGTGGGAACCCGTATCCAAGCACCTGCACGGGTGCGACTGCGACAAACTACACGTTCAACTACGTCGCTGGCAATGTGACTGTGTTGCAAGCAAATTCCATCACGACGATCACGTCCAACTTGCCAAGTCCGGCAATCATCGGACAGATCGTAACGATCAGCTTCAAGGTCGCCCCGCAGTTTACGGGGATCCCGACCGGCAGCGCGACCGTGACAGCCAGCACCGGGGAAAGCTGCACTGGTGCGCTGTCGGCTGGAGTGGGAAGCTGCGCGCTGAAGTTCGTGACTGGTGGATCGAGGCAGCTGACGGCGGTTTACTCGGGCGACGGCAACTTCATTACGAGCACCTCACCGGCGGCGACTCAGGTCGTCAGCGGTATCAGCCTGAGCACGACGTCGTTACTGTTCGGCAACCAGCTTGTCGGCACTACGAGCGCGACCCAGCAGGTCACGCTGGCGAACGTCGGCACGACCACGCTGACGATCAACAGCATCCAGTGGAGCGCAAACTTCTCCGACAGCAACAACTGCAATGGAAGCCTCCGTCCGGGAGCAAGTTGCCGCATCAACGTGCGCTTCGTGCCCACGACCACTGGCGTCCTGACCGGAACGCTGACGATCACGGATTCGGATGTAACCAGTCCGCAGGTCGTGACGCTGACCGGTACGGGGGTCGCACCCGTGCTGTCGCTGTCAGTCAATGTGCTGCCTTTCGGCAACCAGACAGTAAATACAACCAGCGCATCTCAAACGGTGTTGGTGTCGAATACGGGGACCGCACCGCTGATCATCAACAACATAGCGCTCAATGGCGCGAACCCGAATCAGTTCACTCAGAACAATAACTGTCCTGGGACCTTGGCGGTGGGCGCAAGCTGCACCGTCAACGTCGCCTTCAGACCGAGGTCGAGGGGCAACAAGAGTGCGAACCTGAACGTCAATGTCGCAGCTCCAGCCACCTCGAAGTCCGTGGCCCTGACCGGCACGGGTATTTAGACCATGGCGCGAACATAGAGTAAACACAGCAATGCTGCCCGGAGGAATCCTCCTCCGGGCAGCATCGTCTCTGCTTCAGAAAGAGATTCTGTGGTTAGTTCCAATTTGCGCTTACGGCGCCGCTTTCGAACGTCCCCCAGCTGCACTGAGAACCGGTCAAAATTGAACAGTGTTGAAGCTAAGGTTCGGAGTAGCCTTTATATCGGCAGAAGATCGCCTCCTAATCGGCAGATGTTCGCCACCAAGCTGTACTGGTTTCGGCTGCGACGGTGTCAACGATCGTGGCAGACCAAAAGATTGCGGTTTGCAGCACAGGCCCTCCCCCAGAATTTAGCTCTCGAGAAACCTTATGGCAGTTTTTGTGCGCGCAAGTGCCCATGTTGTACGTGTCTTGGTCGCCGATTCAAACCGAACTCAGTCGCAGCTGTTGAGCAGTGCATTGCGCCGCCAGTCTGGCTTCAGGATCGCCTGTTGCGAATTCGAGCTCTCCGACTGTCTCCACGCTCTGGCAGTCTCCCCTGCCGATGTCATGCTTTTGGCCAGTCGTCTGTCGAATGACGGTTCCAACACCGACTTTGAAACGGTCAGAGCCCTTCATCAAAAATATCCACAAACGTCGCTGGTACTGCTCCTGGACTCCTACGATCGTGACCTGGTGGTGAATGCTCTACGCGCTGGAGTTCGGGGACTATTCTGCCGGGCCACGCAACCATTTAAGGCACTCTGCAAATGTATTCACGCCGTCCAAAAAGGGCAAATCTGGACGAACAATGAGCAATTGATGTTCGTCATCGATGCTTTGACGCTCGGTCCGACGCTAAAAGTAACCAACGCGCGTGGCGAGTTCTTGCTTACTCCGCGAGAGGAGCAGGTTTTGGCACAGGTGGCCGCTGGGCTTCCCAACCGTTCGATTGCCCAACAGTTAAGCGTAACTGAGAACACCGTCAAGAAATCCTTGTTGCGAATCTTCGACAAGCTGGGTGTCTCGAATCGAGTCGAACTGGTCCTCTACGCACTGACACGCCCCGACGTGAAAGCGCAGGAGCCAGCAGTCCAGGCCCCTGCCGTTTCGGGTTTGCCGAGCAGAGAGCGAAAAACGGCCGCCGCCGATATCTTCGAAAAGCGCAACGCTCCGACAAATGGGGACGCGAGACCGCTGGATTAAGCGCGAGAAACTATCGGAACATAAAGTAGTGAAGAGGAAATGTCGGGAGGATGGACTCACATGTCACGGTTCCTTCCCCGCCATTCCAGCGACCTACGACATTAAGGCCAAAGTCCCCGAGTCCACAACATTGCGCAGCTTCTGCCCACTGAAAAATGCCGCCGCACTGGCCGCGAGGTCGGTTGGGGGGCCCGACTGCGCTTGAGACAGGTCGATGCGGAAGCTCCGGCAATGGTGGTCGAAACGGTACACAAAATCTCAGGTCGTATCTGTCCAGAACTGCTGCACTCTGGCAGTGGATCAGCTTAGCAACCCGGCCTGCCCGACTCGAGGCCCCTCGATGGGGACAAACCGATGGCCAATGACCTCCGCTAGATTTCCCGTGTGCTGGCGGACGGAACTCAGCAAAGCACAGAATCTCCTAATCCTCCTCTCCTAAACAGATGGGATCTCTGCCCATTGCATTCCTGTTCATCCTCACCAAATTTATTTCCGGCCAAGAAAGCGGATGCGGCCGGTGAAGGCTCGGCCGTTGTATACGCTGTAGGTGAGAAAGTCAGGCGAGTTGATGTCATTGTTGACATCGATCCAGTTCTTGCGGGCCGTCACGTTGTTGAATCCACCACGGATGGCCCAGTAATAACCGAGCGCGTGGAATCGCTTTTCGATGTGCGTGTTCAGCGTGAACCACGTGGGGAAACGGCGCGAACCCGGGGACTCGACGACCTGTTGCTGATCGTTGACGACGTTGAAAGGGAATCCGGTGCGGATCTCGCTGGAATAGGCGAGGTCGAAACCCTTCACGAGCGGAAGCAGGCCGTAGGAGAGAAAACGATTGGGAGTGTCCCACGGGTAGGGACCAGGTTGCTGGGGACTGAATTGCGGGTTATCGATGTTGAAGTCGAAGACTTGGCTGCTGCGAGCATGGGAGCGGATGTACGAGGCGGCGATCATGTGGCCGTTTCGAAAGGCGCGGCGTGCGCCGATTTGAAACCCGTCATAGTGATCTTGCCGTGTATTGGACAACGCGAACTGCCCGTTCAGGTTGGAGAGGTTGGTAAGATCGTAAACGAAGCCGTGAACGCCACGCTTCCTGATGTACTCCACTTTCAGATAAATGTTGGCCGGGAGCTTGCGTTCAAGGGAGAGGCTTTCGTTCAAGACGCGCGGCGCCTGCAAGGAATGCAGATCGGCAGTAAAGGAAGAGAGAACCGGCCCGCCGATTGGAAGGCCGTTTTGGTCAAAGAACTGATCGATGCGTGTTCCGGTACGGGGACGGGCGACAAGAAAGATCGCGGTCGCGTCGTAAAAGACCCCGAATCCGGCGGAAAGCTTGGTGTTTCCGCTGCTGTCCAGGACCCAGGTAGCGGCGAGGCGGGGTGAAAAGAGCGGGGCACGGACGATCTGATCCCAGTCGTAGCGAAGCCCGGCTTCGAGGAAGATACGCTCGGTGAGGAGCCACTGATCCTGAGCGTATCCGCTGAGTTCTGTATTGTGCTCGGTGAGTGCGGGCGCACCTGGGAAGACTGAGGAGCGTGAGCAGGGTGAGGGCTGGTTGAGGGGAGGTTTGAGGGTAATGCAGTCGCCTGTAGTTGGGAGAGTCTGGCCTTCGCGCAAATAGGAGATAGGAGCGCGAACGTAGTTGGCATCGTAGCGAAGGCGATCGAGATCGATGCCGACTTTAAAGTTGTGGCGGCCGTGCCATTCGCGTGGACGCAGGAAGAGGTTGGAGACGACCTGCCAGCGATCAGCGCGGGTGTGGGCCGAGAGGTAGTAATTGCCGCCGGCCGTTTCGGGCGAGATGAAGTAGGGCTCGAGCCCGCGCGGGATCAGGGTGAGATCGTAGCGATTGAAACCGAAGGCGGCCTCAAGGAGCGAGCCCCCGGTGAAGTAGTGCTGGTCCTTCGCGCCGAACTGGTACGCGGGCTGATTGACCGCGGGTGTGGAAGCTTGCGGGTTTTGGGGCGAGAGCCCGGCATGCTGATCGTGAAATTCATTGATGTTGAAGCTGGTAGTAAGGATGTTGCGGCGGGTCAAGTTAGCCTGGATCTTGGCGAGATTGCCGAGGCGAGTAACGATGTCTTCATTCTGGTCGATGGGCAGCTCGGTGACGATCTCGTTTTGATAGGCGCCATCCAGGGCGTCGAAGAACCAGATCTTTCCTTTCACGACCGGACCGGACAGCGTGAGGCGTGGGTTGACCTGGTCGAATGTCCATCCACCTTTGTTCTGCCAGGATGGAATGAAGTCGGTGGCGATGAAGCGATAGTGGTCGTCGCCGATGCCCGTTTCAAGCACCATGGCTCCCCCGCTACCCTTGCCGAACTCCGCGGAATAGCGGCTGGCCTCCACGCGAATGGTACGAAAGGCGTCGGTTGAAACATGGAGAAGAAGCTGGCCGTTGGAGGGCTGGCTGACGTTGAGTCCATCGAGGACGGTGATCGTCTGGTAGGTTTGCGAGCCCGCCACGTGTGGCTGCGCATACGGATCGACGACCACCGAGGGAATGTAGTTGAGGATGTTGCGATAGTCGTGGGTGGCCGGGTACGGGATGTTGATGACATCGATGCCGGTGAGTCGCTCCTGCGACTGGGTTTGCGAGGGCTCGATCATGGGCGGCGATTCGTGGACGTCGACCGTTTCCTTTATCTCTTTCAGATGATTGAGAGTAACTTCGACTTCGGGCGAGCCGGCCGACTCGACGGAGGAGACAGCTGAGTAGTAACCTTCTTTCTCGACTCGAAGCTGGCGAGATCCTTCGGGAACGTGGAGAAATTCACAGACGCCGGAAATCCCAGTCTCACACCTGAGAGCGAGCGCCGGCGATGGGGGCTTGAGGGTAACGCGGGCGGAGGGGACCGCGACCCCGTTTTCATCGAGCACAGTGACAGACAGGCGCTCCGGAGTTTGTGCCCCATGCGCGAAAACCGCGAGCACGGCGAAGGCGGGAACCAACAGGAGGCGAGCGCGCATATCGGGATGCGCCTATTGTCTCGCAAGTCGGTGAGGAGTGCTTATACGGAGAAAGCGGTATCCAAGGAACACACGGGCTCAGGCGTGTCGTAGATGGCGATTTGAGCGCGCGGGATAGTAGTGGGCCGCCGCCGCCGTTAGACAGATAGCTAGCACCACAGTCGCGTATCGAGAGCGGAACGGTGAGGAGAAGGCACGGCGAATCGCATAATGACAGTCGCTGTTCCGGTTTGACTTTACCTCCCCTTGGGTGTACAAGCGCACTCGTTGGGGGGCGTGAAATATGAAGCGAACGATAATCGGAACAGCAACCGTTACCTGTTTCCTGTTGATTCTTGTAGCGAGCGTGGCTCTTTCGTACCAGAGTGCGGAAGGTGAGGCAGATTCGCAGTCGGGACCATGGTCGAACCTCTCGGAAGGCGTAAACGTGGCCAGGGTGGCGAGGCTCGTCGCAAAAGAGCCCGAATTTGCAATTTTGCAACTGACTGATGATACCTATCGCGAATTTCAAAAAGACCCCAAGGCATTCGTCAACAAACTGTACTCTAAGTGGTCAGTGTGCCTGGCAACACTGGCGGAGTGGTCGCGCCTCGCTTAAGAGCTTGCGCTTATTTTGACTTGCGACAAGTCGCAGCGACTTTTACGAGCGGCTGTGACGGCGTATTTCGACGCCTACTACCGCTCAAACCCAACGCGAGACTTTGGAAACCTGGGCCGGAATGTTCAGCACAAACTGCGCAGTGTTGAGCGCGTCGTGAGAACAGTTACGCCGCAAGAGTTGCGCGATGCGCGAGAAAGAAGATCGCGGTCTAGGCACAGCGCGGATGTTTTGGGGAGACGGAATGACAGCCTGCACCGGTTCGAGTACGCGCTCTCCGTCCCACTCGTATCGACAGCTGTCACCACATAGTAGCACGTCTGTCCGGCCTGAACTGATCCGTCGACGAAGCTCGTGACTGCACTCGCAGAAGCCACGCTGATGTACGGACCGCCAGAACTTCCCGCTCGGTACACGTTGTATCCCACCACATTCGAGCTGGAGCTCACGAAAGATCAACGCTGTGTTGAATCTGGGCGAGTCCACTTCCGCTCAGCGACTCCATTGCAGGAGAACTCGTGGCGTTGCTCAGAAAAGAAAGAGTCGCGGATGCGGTGCTGGGCATCGACACGTTGTGGGCGGTGACGTCATGTGTCCCTCCGGGACGGTTCATCGCGGACTCGTGGTTTTCCGATGAGCCTCTTCCGCTCGCGTACACCGACCCGGCGGCAACGATTCGGCGAGCCAATGGAGCGGTGTCAGGCAACAACGTCAATCGCCAAGCCATAGATGAATATCTGCAGAGAGTCAACCTTCCACGAGCAATCGCGGGTATTCGCGATGAGGCTCGGAAGATCGCTTGACTGCGTGGCCCGTACCTTCGTGGCCTGTCGATTAGCCTGGAAACGATGTGGGATGTTGCGATGGAGGTCTTGGGGAAGGGCGATCCGGTGCCATACGCGCGCTGTGTGGAAGCCTCGACGGGACGGCCTCCAGAAACCCTCCAAGCCGGAAGCGAAGCGCGAGCGTGTAGCGGAACTGCTAGGCCGCGCCGGCTACTCCAGTGCAGGGTCCGGCGAGCTTGTCGGGGCCGTCGACGCATGGCGCCAGGACCGACTGGTTCCGATGGCATCGGTTCGTGCTCTGGGCGCGGCAGTCATCGCACAGCTTGATCGTCTCACGAGGCAAATTTGTCGCCCTATCTTCCGGGAAGAACTGCGACCGATACCTCGGGCGAACAAGAATCCTCCGAACAATCTTCCGTATTCCCGCTGTTCCTACTCACAATGTATTCATAGCTTGAGGTCATTGCCGTCCAACATCAAGACTGAGCAGCAGACACCAGTCCACTCTCTCCGGGTTCTGGGTCGAGGTCGCAATCAACAAGACCGGCGGAAGTATCTACACCGGGAGTGGAACAACGGTTTGGGAAACTCGCCCAGAGTGTCCGCTTCGTTGCGGGGATGGAATTGCAGCACCGAGCCTTGGGCTGAGATGGAAAAAGGCTGTGACATTGGTTACGCTCTAGCCACCAGCTCCCGCGAGGGAGCCAACAACGTGGAGCATGCACCGTCACAGCCCTTCGATGCGATCACTGCTTTCGCAGTCCCAAACCCCAACTGAAACCTCGCAGACCAGTCGGTTTTTTCGGGTCTGGTTGCCCTGCAGGTTGCCCTGCCAAGCTAATCACCCAATCTACCTCGGACTGGCTAATTTTATTTGAACCAATCCTTTCGATCGTCGACGGCACGCAAGGTAAGCGCTTGCCTCCGCATTGTCAATGCCCCTTTTTGGTGCAGTGCCGCCCTTTGCTCGTCTGCACACTGAGAAATGCAATCCATTGAAACGGGCATGCTTACTGAAGCCACCGTCGACCTCTGCCTGTTTTCCACAGAGTCGTTCACAACTCCGTAAAAAAGTCGTGGGCGTATTGCAGGGGCACCAGTTAAACAACTTGACTCTGAGAACCACCTGTCGCATGTTGGCTGGAGCAAACTCGCGGATGTCAAATCTTGTAGCTTACGTGGACGGCGGCTCGCTGGGGAACCCTGGCCCGGCCGGTATTGGAGTGGTCATTGAGGGTTCTCAAGCAGGCAAGATCAGAATCGCCAAACGGATTGGGCGCCAAGATAACAATGTAGCCGAGTATGTTGCCTTACTGGAAGCCCTGCAATGTGCTTTGACCCTGAGAGCGAAGACTCTTCACGTCTACTCTGATTCTCAAGTTGTGGTCAAGCAAATGAGCGGTGAGTACGCCTGCCGGAGCCCGCGGCTGTACTCCCTGCACTGGATCTGTCGCAAGCTAGCCCGCTCGTTCGACTTCTCGATCTCGCACGTACCCCGCGAGCACAACACCGAGGCCAACGGTCTGGCAAGTTCCGCAGTCCGCAAGCAAACCTCAAAGCGGACGTGCGCATAGACAACGTGCATCTCAAGCACCAAGTAGGCCCCCCCGGGCTTACTGTCACCACAAGTAGCTAACTCAAGGCAGGACTCTGCCGGGGATTTCCCATAGGCCGCTGATGGCAGGGCAGACAAACCTGCGCGAATCTGGTTGAGTCGGACGGTGATAAAATTCAGAGATTCGCGTTGGTGCAAGGAGTAACCTTGTGAAGGATGAGCTCGAGAATCTCACGCGGGAGATGTACAGGAGCGGGATCAAGTACCCTGAAGCAGTGCGTGAGTTTCAAAGAACATTCATCTTGACTGTCTTGCAGGATCAAATGGCGAATCAGTCTAGGGCCGCTGCAAGATTGGATATCCACAGGAATACGTTGCGTCGTACTCTCCATGATCTGGGACTAGACATACGCCTTATACGAGCGACCGCTCGTCGAAAACCGCCCCAAGCCGAGCGTCCAGTCGCGTTGAACAAACGAGCGAAGTAAACGGCCAGGAAGAACTTTTCGGTTCGCCCGACAAGAATCTTTCCCAGCCGGCCGACATCCGACCCATGATTATTCTCTCCGACGGTGGCACCAGCCCCTGCAAAAATGCCCGACGAATCCGCTCGCGATTGAGGTCCATGTCGGACCACTCCGAATGCTCTTCCCGGATTCGCTTCTTTGCCAGCTCCCGCGTGAAAAGGCCTATCTCCAACGTCAGCAGCAGACGCGACGTTCAGCACACCATTCGGAGACGGTGGCATGCCTGCGGCTTCCACTCGAAAGCCTTACCGCGCCGCCGAAACTTCGGGGTGACTCTGTTTCTTTCGCGCCAACCTGAGGAAAGCTGCGGAACTCTGGTGAGGGATCGGATCCGATGCGGGCTCGACCGCTTTTCCTACGCCGATGCGGCGGCTTCGCTGTTTTCGTGACTCACTTCTTAAGATTCCTGCTCTTTGGATTGCCCTTCAGGTCCTCTAGGTCACTGGCACGGCCTAAAGCCCGCTTGTTGGCCTCAAGATCAGCCTGGGAAATAAAATGCACCGGAACACCAAAGAAGGTGCTGCGAACTTTATTTTTCCAAGCATCTGCAAACTCGACCCCAGTGATTGCGGTCAAGATGTCAATTCGCACCGGCGCAATTCCAATCTGGTAGACGACTTGTTTCTCGCTAAAAGTCTCGGCAGTGATCCCATCATTGTCTAGAGGAACGCCGAACTTCTTGAGTGCTCCGATCACGCGGATGCAATTCGGCAGCGAATTGTGTATCCACACATCGAGATCTTTCGTATAACGCGGTTCGCCATATTTCATGACTGCGAAACCGCCGACGATTAGATAATCAACCTCAAATTCGTTTAAGAGTTGTAGCAGTTCTCTGTATTCTGGGTTTTCTGCCATGGCTGGTTTCCTCAGCTAACTCCACCATTTCCCATGCTGCAGCAAAGATGGCTTCATCCCCCTGTTCCTGCCAAAACTCAATGTCGAACGAACGGTCCGGAAAGCCACCTTCGACCAGTCGCGTTTTCCATCTTGAATTTTGAGGAATACCCAATTTCGCCTCTTTCGAATCAGCCCCTGAACATTATCAGCATATCAGTCGGAGGACGGGATTTTATCTTCACGCAAAAGGCACTCGGTCCTGACCGCTAATCGATCCTGGTGAATGGCCTATTTGTATTCGAGACCCAGAAATAGCGGACGATGATTCATCCCGCCCTGAATGCTTCGCGAAGCAGGCGCGAAAAAATAAGGAAGAACTCCTCCTTCTCCTCCAGAGTGCGTTCGGCAAACCACTCCAGTCCTTTCCGCGATACAAACTCCCGTGGCGGAAGATTAGTGCCAAGGGTTGACTACGGCCACGCCGGTTGCCTGGAAATCACTTACCTTCCTGGTGACAATCGTCATGCCATGCACGAGCGCAGTTGCTGCGATGAGGGCATCCCGATCGGAGCGGGGATTTGGCACATGGAGCGATGCGCATCGCTGGGCCACGGCAGTATCAATCGCCAGAATTCGCCCTGAGAATGAAGGCAAGACGTGGCCATCAATCCAAGCCCGAAGAATCGCGCCGAGCTTTCGGTCACGGCGCTCGACGAGAAGGGTTCCTATTTCTAATTCCAGTACCGAGACCACGGACAAGTAGAGGCTGGCCGTGGGCAGCGCCTGCGCCCACATTCTGACGCTTCGCTCTGCCCTTTCTCAGCTCGGAAATTACGTTCGTGTCGAGAACATACATTAGGACAGATCCGCCTCCTCATGAAGATGCCCGAGCATGCGGGGCGGCTCAAACTCAACTCCAGCAGCTTCGGGCATGGCCAACAAATCGGCGATGCTTTTCTGGGTACTGGTGATCCCCTCGTATTCCTCGGCAGTGAGCAGCACATGCGATGGGCGCCCTCGGTCGGTGATGAAGACGGGCCCCCTCTTGGCAGCGCGCTTGGCCCGGCTCGTGTCCTGATTGAACTCGCGGCTGGATAATTTAGTGATGGCCATAGCCGTCGCCTCCAATGTAGCAACGTTGCTACATTTCGACTTTCGCTAGCGCTCGTGCAAGCGGGTTGCACAAAGTTCGGCCCGACTTGACTCCGAGTCAGAGAACAAGAACTCCTGGGTGCACAAGACTTGGACCTGACTTGCCGCGCAGCGACCAGGAATGGCGGAGTAAATATTTCCACCTGGCGATGCGACGGGGACGGAAGATCGCCTAGGTCGCCATGGCCTGGCCGTTCGGATGTACTGGATGATGCGCAAGGGATGGGATTACGAGCAGTTGAAAAGTTCGGTTCGCACGCGGGACAACTCGGACCAGGCGATGATGTGCAGTAGAACATCGAGAAATTGATTGGGGTGTCCCGCTCCCCTAAACGGGGGAGTTCGAAGTAGTAATCATGATCGAGGTTGCGACCGAAGAGATGCATGGGTCGGATCGAGTTTCCTGACCTGAAACTGATTACGAGCGAGCCTTGGGTTGGTATGCACAGCTTCAACTAGAGCGAAATGGCGCGCTCTTCGGAGTGCACGGGTTGGTACGCTCAAAAAGTGCTTGACATCGCCGACATTTTAAGGGACGCCTGGTTTCAGCAACTGATTCGAGCTCGAGACTGTCCGCTCGATACCTCTCATCCACGGCTGTTGGATGACGTTGCAAATATAGGTAGGCCCTTGGAGGGCCTACCTGGGAGATGTACGTAGGTTGTCGTCGAATTACGTTACCACCGCACGTGGACCGACAACTGCATTTGACGGGCGATATCGGCGACCGTTGGATCGCCCATCCCGTTGAACACGGAACGCAGATTCGTCTTGGGACTTACTCTCCCGCGCCGCAGGCTTTGGACTGTCAGGGGCTGTCCGCTCGCGCCGATGAACTGGCCGCTAAACGGATTCAGACAGGAGGTACAGTTCGCGTTGAAGTCTGCGCTTCCGATGGCTGGAACCGAAAACAGGTTCGTGGTATCGAGTCCGTTGAAGCCAAGGAAGTTTGTGTGATTGAACACGTTGAAGAAATCGGCCCGCAGTTCGATCCGAACCCTTTCCCGGATGGGAACAGTACGAGTCACGGAGAGGTCGAAGCGGTAGTAGGGGTCACCCTTGCTCGAGTTGCGCGGCGCGCTGCCATTGAGGAACTGGAAATCCACGTTGGTGTTGGTGCATGGAGTCGCGCTTGTTGGAAGCAGACCGCAGAGTGTATCCTGTGGACCACTCGAACTGGCACCTGCCGGGGCATTGAACGTCGTGGCAGCAGGACAAGCGCCCGGAGCGTTGCCGTACACCGCCTCGCACGCCGCAAAACCTGCCGGGCTGATCTCCAGGTTGCCGCCCGCATAGGAAGGAATGTTGGTGACGCTCAGCACGCCACCCTGCAGCACATTCGGCCGTTCCTGAGTCTCAGCTCCCAGGCCGAAAAACTTCGAGCCGCTGAATGGTGCCTCGCCGGTCGACAGGCCATAGGGCTGACCGGAGTGCAGGTTCCCGTTCAGGCCAAGTTGCCAGTCGTTGAAAATATGCTTTATCACCGAGGTGTTGAACTGCTTCGCCGTATCGTAGATGAAGGCGAAGTTGAAGGCATGCCTTGCGTCGGCATAGGCCAGCCCTCGTTCGGCCCTCAGGTTACGAGGATCGCCCGGTTCAGAAGGTCCATAAAAGTCCTCCGTGGAGGCAATCAGCTTGGAAAAGGTGTAACCACCGTGGAACTGGAAGTGATTCGAGAACCGCTTATTCAGGTCCAGAATCAGCCCGTTGTAGGCAGAAGTACGACTGTTCTGCTGGGTGCGGATCGCACCGAAGGAAGGATTCGGCCTGCCGTTTGAAGTTGCGCATCCCAGGTAGAAAAAGCCCGAATGTGCTGGGTCTGCGTTGATGCAAGGGAAGTTTGTATCCCTTTCCCCGAACTGCCCGAACCCAAACGCCCCTACGTACCCGATGCTGATCACCGTGGTCCGGCTGAGCTCACGGCGAATGGTTAAATTGACATCGCGTGTTTCAGGGTTTCGAAGGTGATTGGAAATCGGTCGGATTCTCCCGAAGTTGGTTGTAGTTCCCGTGTTGCAAGCCGCCAGTGCGGCAGCAGACGGATAATTGGGATAGGCACTAACCAGACCAGGCCAGCAGCCTGATGTCGGATCCGCGGTCGCAGTCAGCAGCGTCACACCGTCAAAGTTCAGCGAGTCCAGAGAGATGTTAAGGTACGCCATCTGCGTGACCTCGCCGAAGCCAGCACTAACCAGGCTCTGGTTGGGATCCCCGAAGAGCCAGTGCATGGGACCGCTGGTGAACTGAGGACTCCAGGCCAAGCCAAGCCGGGGCTGGAAGTTGTTCTTGTCGCTCGAGCAGGCTGGTATCAGCCCGTTTGCCATCAGGCAACCACCTCCCGAAGTGGGAATGTAGCCCCCCTTGAAGGCGCCCGCTTCATAGTCATAGCGCAATCCGTAGTTCAAGGTAAGGTTCGGGCGAATCTTCCAGCCATCCTGCGCGAACCAACTCCAAATGTTGTCCTTGGCGTTGACTGCCCCCGGGCCCTGTGCGTAAGTGAACAGGATCGGCGGGTTGGCGCCGGCGGAATCAGTGGGTGGATACGGATTGTTGAAGTCCCACAGGCCATAATTCACCTGCTTGAAGAGCGAAAAGTAAGGGAAATAGTTGAACGCAACACCACCCTTGATGGTGTGCGATCCGTGCACCCATGTCAGCGTCTCGTTCGCCTGGGTCCGGTTCTGATCCGCTCCCTGCGGGCAGCAGAACGCAGCATGTTGGTAAAAATTCGGTCCCTCCAGACCCGGAAGCGTGGACTTGGTGGGTGTCTGGCTGAAGAAGCGGTGCCAGACCACGCGCGCTTCATTGATGAGGTACGGGTTGATGGTCGAAGTGAGCGATCCATTGATGGTATGGTCGTGCACAACTGACGCAACCAAGGCATCCGGCGACGCGGTTTGAGGAACCTGTACCAGCTGGTTGTCGGCCGTGATACGTTGCTGGTTCCACCGAATGAAAAACTGATTGTTCGTCGTCAGGCGATGATCCAGTCTCGCCGAGAGAGCCAGTTCGTTGTCGGGCTGGCCCGTCGCCACCGATCCGGTGGGCGGGTTCAGCTGCAACGGAATTCCCTGGGCTACCTTTTCCCAGGCGACAAACCAGAAAGTACGGTCCTTGATGAGTGGGCCGCCCAACGTGATTCCCTGTTCGTGTTTGAAGAAGGGCGCACGCCCACAGCCATCTGTGCTCACGATCCCATCAGTTCCAACATGTTTGCAGCCCTGAGCCTGCGCATCCGCGGGAGTAAGGCTGAAAAGGCCCTGGTTGTAAAAGAAGTTGGACGACGAGAAGTTGCGGCCGCGGCCATAGAAGTGATAGTCGCCGTGGATGCTATTGCTGCCTGACTTGGTAACCACGTTCAGAATCACGCCGCCAGCCTGCCCATACTCAGCGTTGTAGTTGTTGGTCAGGACTTCGAACTCCTTGACCTCCTCGACCGTTGCTCCCGGAGTGTCGCGCGTGGAAACCACCTGGTCGGAAATGTTTCCACCGTTCACCAGGTAGAGGTTCCCTCGATTATTGAAAGAGCCAGGTCCGATCACGTCGCCCGAGTTCCCGCTCGTGTCGAAGCGTACGCCCGGTGCGGTGGCAGCCAGACCGACATAATCATTCATCTGGCCATTGACACCTGTGACACCCAGCGCGCTCGGAGCATTCGTCACGGGCAAGCGCTCCATGTCGGCCTCGTTGACTACGGTGGAGAGATCGGTCTTAGTGGTCTCGATCAGAGGTGTCTGCGATGTGACCTCGACGGTGGTAGTCACGTCGCCAATCACGAGGTTGAAGTTCACGTCCCGCATCGCCCCCACATCAATGTGGATCTTGGCAGCTTGCGCAGCCGCGAAGCTCTTCGCCCGAACCTTCACGTCGTAGTCGCCCGGCGGCAGCGAGAAGCGGTAGATACCGTCCGAAGTGGTTTGCGTAGTTACTTCTGTCCCAGTGGCTATGTTTCGCGCCGTGACGGTTGCGCCCGGCACCACGGCGTTTTGAGGATCTACGATCCGCCCCGAAATGGTGGCAGTCCCTCCACCTTGGGCCTGCACCATGATGGCGCTGAGCGCCGTAAATGCGACGGACCACAAGAATGCTTGGAATAACAAGCGTCGGTTCATGCTCGCTCCTTCCAGATTGAAATTGCCTGCATCAAAAACGGATCGATAAGGGTCACAGAAAAAAGCTGTCCCGTGTTTTCTGGATCACAGAGGCCGAGGACCGGCTAACCCGAGCGTATTGCGGTGCGGCATTTTGAGCCGCAGCTCTCAAGTCTTCCCAGAGAACGGGCTCAACTCGAGGCGCTAGATAACATCGTGATTAAATAAGTGTGCAAGTTATCGACCAAAAGAGGAGAAGCCGACTCGACGCTTAGAATCAATAACTTGCGACTGCGGTGACCCTGCATGTATGGGGAGCTGAATATTGCCCGACGCCGTCTACCAAAATTGGAAGTCTCGAAGTCATGCGCTGGCAACGTAACAGTCGACAAATCCCGATTTCACCAACTACGCCCCCAAAGGTCCCACAGTCCATCTGATTTTTGGGTCGATACTTCACGGCACGCATCAGAGAAGCATATGGCCAGCCCGCAGCGGGCATTCGGAACCACCATCAGACATGGCCGGGGCGGAGGTGTGCGATGGCAACGCGACTGGAACATGCGAACGTTTGCGTCCGCGACTTGGACGCGATGATCCGGTTCTTGGAAACCGCTTTTCCCGAATTCCACGTTCGCGGCGAAGGGACTAGCAACGACGGCACACGCTGGGTACATGTGGGTACTGACGAAACTTACGTCGCACTCGGCCAATCGAAAGTCGAACCGGAAAAACGCTGGACACCTTATCGGGGGGTACCCGGCGTGAATCATCTTGCATATGAAGTCGATGATATCGAAGCGCTGCAAAAAAGGATGACGGCAGCCGGCTACCGCGATTCCACGGTTCCAAACGCACATCCATTCCGAAAGCGTGTTTATTTTTACGATCCCGAAGGTAACGATTGGGAGTTCGTGCAGTACCTCTCGGAAGAGCCAGCAAAGCGGAATGATTATCAGCTGCCGGATCGCTGATTGTGGGTCTGCTTTCGGGATCGCGCCATGCGTGTGGACTTACGTACACAGGGCGCGGGGTGAGCGGCTGATATCTAGCATCCTTCGCAGTTGGCGATAAATCGCCATATCGCTCATTGAGGGGTTCTCATTGACGCAAACTATCATGGTGACCACTGCCGTGTTCGAAGATGCCGGCCACGGTAGGCCGATCAACTGACTCTACGGGCGCTAGAAATTCAGTGACGCCAGAACACTTATCAGATTGGGAAGGAAATTGCCGCGATGACCGCTGTCCTGCACGGGAACGTGGACGCATTGCTGTTCACCGGTGGCATGGCACATTGGCAGCAGTTGACGAAGGCGCTCAACGCCTATACGAGTCGGATTGCTTCCATAAGGGTCACCCCGGCGAGGACGAATTGCAGGCGCTTACGGAGGGTGCATTGCGAGTGTTGCGCGGCGAAGAAAAGCCGCGATTTCTGACTGCCGAGCGCGAGGCCATTGGCCCCGGCGCGAAATAGCACGATGGACATCGTCGGCGATATACTGTGTCTCCGGCCATCGACGAGAAAGACATCGAGGCACTGCGCGATTGAAACTTGTCCTCGATAGCCATGTTTGCTCGTGGCCTTTTCTCCAGCTTGCGTCCTAGATCTTCAATCACACTATGGG
>Ga0209806_1001075_pt1 | contig 18329 bp, 15 predicted proteins | sample GraSoiAngelo_152_FD_186166 | JGI IMG/M metagenome (GOLD analysis project Ga0209806, IMG submission 186166) | Grasslands soil microbial communities from the Angelo Coastal Reserve, California, USA - 14_1009_12_30cm (SPAdes) (version 2) | ecosystem: Environmental > Terrestrial > Soil > Grasslands ... | reverse complement strand
GGGGGGGGGGGGGGGGGGGGGGGGGGGGGGGGGGGGGGGGCGTGGCGTGGCGTGGCGTGGCGTAGCGTGGCGCGTGGCGCGTGGCGCGTGGCGCGTGGCCTGGATTCGGTGCTCTTTGCGCAAACAGTTCGTTTCGCGTGCCGGCAAAGGGGCGTTTTGCGCAAAACGTTCGGAATCCCCGTGAGCGACGGGCGACGGTCCCTTAACAGGCTGGGTTCCGACGCTGAATTTTTTCTGATTGAGTTGGCGACTCGGAGAGCCGGTTGGGGGTGGGAACCGGCGGGAGGAGGGTGGGCCCGCGGAAGGTGGGGCCTAGGCTGGTAGGCGGCCGGCCAGGACCCTCGCCAACCCGAGCGTCAGCAGCGCCGCCGCCGTGCCCCAGGTGATCGCCGATACGACCGGGTCGCTGAAATCGGTGCCGCTCAGCACCGCGTGCAGGAAAACCAGCGCGAACGCCAGGTAGGAAAGCCTGTGCACCCACAGCCACACCGCTTTGCGCATCCGTCGCTTCAGGTACGCCGCCACGGTGACCGCGACCAAAAGGTCGAAAGACAGGGCGCCGACTCCGATCGCCAGCGATCCGTAGGCGGAGTGGAAGGGCACAACCACGTCGAGCACGCCGATCCGCGCGGTGGCATCTAGCAGCAGCGCCAGGATGTGCAGCCCGGCGAGCGGAATCCACAACACGATCGTGAATTCATGGAGTGAGCGCACGAGGCGGTTGCTGCCCAACCAGTCGAATACCGCCGTGCGCAGTGCGATGCCGGTGACCAGCGCGATGGCAAGCGCCGCGTAGGAGCTGAGTCCAGCAACCCGCGCGAGCACCCAGAAAAACTGGTCAGTCGTCACGCGCACCGCCCAGCCACCAGGCCATCGCGTGAGCGGCGCAGTAGGCCGGCCCGACCGCCGGACCGAGCAGCAGCGCCGTCTTCGCGACGACCTCGGCCTCGAACCCCGATGCCGCCACGACCGACACTTCTTCCAGGCCTGAGATCGCCGGCAGGCCGCTGCGGGGATCGATCAGGTGATGCAGCCCGCCCCAACGGCGCCGCCGCACGCTGCTGGTCGCGGCGCCCTGGTCGCGCAGCATCAGCGTCTGACCCGCCACGCCAACCGGCCAGCCATCGCCGCGGGGACCCAAGCCGACAGCACTCAGGTCGCCGCCGAGATTTGCCACCGCATTCGGTCCGAGCTCTTGCGCCAAGCGATCCGCCATCCAGCCTTTGGCGACGCCGCCGAGATCAAGCCCCGATCCAAACGCCACCATGGCCTCGCGATCGCGAACCTCAAGCACCTCAGGCAACGGTCGCAGCGGTCGTGCCCCATCGAGCGTGGCGACCGATGGCCCTTCGGCGAGCGGACGCGTATAGCCGATCGCGTGCATCGATGGCAGCACCGCGACGTTGACGAGTCCCGCGCTCATCGCGTACGCGCTCAGTGCGGCGCGAAGGATTGATTCCAGGTCGTCGCTGACTTCCATCCATTTGCCCGCGCATGCGTTGAGCCGCGATAGCTCGCTGTCCGTGTTGAATCGGGTCATCCCGGCGCTCAGCCGGCGGACCCAGAACTCTCCTTCGAGCAGCCGTCCGCGGGGCTGATTGACAGCGAAGAGACTGCAGCTGGTGCCCATCGCCTCGAAGTGATGGACCTGGACGGCGGCTTCAGGACGCATACGTTGAAGTCATCGGCTCGGCGCTGCTCGGCTGCACCGATGGACCGACCGTCAATGTGCCACCGGCAGCTGTCGAGCTCGCGTTATTGCCTGCGTTCAGGACAGCCGGCTGCAAGGGTGCGGCTGCGTTTTTCAGGTGCGCCGTCACAAAAAGCGCGGAGGCGGCGGTTGCGCCAACCGTGAGGGCCGTGGCGACGGTCTTGATCAGAAAAAGCCGCAAGTTCAGACCGCGACCGGCGCCTTCAGGAAGGAGACCCGATCGAACGTCGAGCCCAGGATCTTGTTGGCGTCCGCGCCGAGGTGACCGCTCAGGATCTCCTGGTACACCGAGCGGAAGTCGACCGCGTACTTCAGGTTCCCCGTGTTGTCGAGGCCGGTCAGGCTGGGCTCTTCTCCGTACAGGCCACCGGTGACCGGATCTCCGATCAAGAGCAGCGGTGCGGCCGCGCCGTGGTCGGTGCCACCGCTGGCGTTTTCCTTCGGTCGCCGTCCGAACTCGGACCAGGTGGCGATGAGGACCTTGTCCGCCATGTTGTGCGCCGACAGGTCCTGGTAGAAGGCGGAGACGGCGGAGTCGAGGTAGCCCATCAAGTCGTCGTGACGGTTGAGCTCGGTGTAGTGAGTGTCGAATCCACCGAGCGTCACGTGCAGCAGCTTGACCCCTGTGCCGGTCACGATGAGCTCGGCCGCCAGCTGCAGCGCCGCGGCCAACTGGTTCTTCGACGAGTACACGAGCTTGACCTTGTCGGAGTAATCCGCCATCGGCTGATAGCTCGAGGCCGATGTCCGCAAAGTCGCCATCGTCTCCGTTGCGGTCGCGATCGCGGTGTCGAAAAGCGCGCCGTAGATTCCGGGCGTGCCCTTGTACAGCGCGCCCACCGCGGCCTCCACCTCGCTGCCGCCCGTGAACCCGAACTTCTTCTGGTCCTGGATCACGGTCAGCGTGGCTTGAAGATCCCGCAGGGCGCCCGGCGCGTCCGTCGCACCGCAAGCGCAGCCTGTCAGGGGATGTCCGTTGGAGTCGTAGCTTGTGGCTAGCGTTCGGCCCAGCCAGCCGTCGACCTGGCGTCGGGTGGGGTCGCCCGTCTCCCAGATCCGGATCGATTCGAAGTGGGAAAAGGTTGGGTTGGGATAGCCGACGCCTTGCACGACCGCGACCTTGCCCTTGTCCCAGAGTCCCTTGATGCCGGCCAGGTTGTGATTGAGGCCGTACTGCGAGTTGAGGGGCAGCGCTTGCGAAACCATCGGCCCGGCGAGCTTTGGGCGGAGGTCATGCAGCGCGGGATCGGCAATCGGCACCAGCGTGCGCAGGCCGTCATTGCCACCCGCTAGCTGGATCATCACAAGGATGTTGTCGTTGGTCATTCCTTCTTTCTTCGCCGCATAGACAGCGCGAGCGAACGCGTCGGGGACGGCCGCGTATCCAGCCGCGAGACCCGAGGCGCCGGCGCCGAAAACGAGCCCCGCCTTGAGGAAATCGCGCCGCTTGAGCTGGTTGATGCCGGCTTCTCTGTTCATCCTTCGTGCACCTACTTGAGCTGGAATTCCGGGGACGCCAGGGCGATGAACCAGCGAGCCCGATCGTCGGCGGCCTGGTTGAAGAGGCTGGCAGTCTGGGGGCTGAGGACGCCATCGAGATGCTGGCGCACCGCGTCCAGGGGCGAGGGCAAAGAAACCTTCATCTGTGCAACGGCGGCGGTTGCGAAGTTGACCCGCTCGACCACCGTGTTGGACGAGATCCACGATTCGTTGTTCGGCCATCCGTTGACGTCCGGCGGGTCGAAAAGGCTCTGACCCATGCCGGAGCCTGAGCCCGCAATGAGCTTCGACGGCGACGAAACCCCCAGGGCGCGCGCTGCGTGGACCATGAACTCAGTCGGAGACTTGACCAGGCTGCGGTAGCTCGCGTCCGCTCTGAATTCTGGACTTGTGAAAACGGCGCGCATCATGGTCTTCATGTCGTACTTGCTGCGCCGGAACGCGTCGGCGAGGTTCTTGACGTAGCCCGCGCTCGGCCGCGCCGTCACGAAATGGATCGCGACCTTGCCGGCGATCAACGACGCCGTTGCGGGTTGGGCCAGGACGCGGTCAAGCACTCCTTGGGTGTCAAGCGGGCCGGACTTGCCGAGGTAGGTGACGCTGCCTTTGTAGGCGCGGCGAGCATTGAAGACACCATTCTTCTGCCCCGAGTAAACGGGCAGTCGCCGGGTGACGTTGTTCGCCTTGTCGACCACCACGGTGGCGTAGGAATCGGGCTGCGGCTCCTGCCAACCGGCGAGCGCCTTGGCGCTCTCGCGCACGTCATCCTCGGTGTAGTTGCCGGCGCCCATCGTGAACAGCTCCATCAGCTCGCGCGAGAAGTTTTCGTTAGGACTCTGGCCGGTCGAGGTGGCGAGATCGAGGTAGCGCAGCATCGCCGGGTCGGTCGTCACCTGCATGAGCATCGAACGCAGGTCGGTCATGGCCATGCGACGCCACGTGAGGTTCTGCCAGTAGGTGTAGGTCTCATCGGCGACCTTGCGGTAGTCGCTCGTGAAATGACCGTGCCAGAAGAGGGTCATCCGCTCCGCAAACGGTGTTGGCGTGGTGAGCATGTGATCGATCCACCACTGCTGCAGCTGCGCGACTGGGAAGCGACCGCCTGGCGTGTTGGCGGACGCGAGAGCAGGTGGCTCGGCCGGTTTGGTTTCGATCAACCGGTCAAGCGTCTTGTTGAATCCGTCCGAAAGCGAAGCCTCGAGCTGGGCGGACGTGTAGCCGAATGACGTCCGCCGAAGCAGCTGCATCACGCGCGCGGATTCGGAGTTGAGCGGCGATACCCAGTTGGTGGCGGATGCGGTTCGCGGGCCGGCGATCTGCTGCATCGAGCCCCCGAGCAGCCGGACGACGCCGACGCCGACGCCTGTGGCAACCGCGGCGGCGAGGGCCTGGCGGCGGGTGATGCCCCGTGATCGAACCTTGGGGGACGCGACTTGTTCTTCGATTGGTGCAAGGCTCACGAGCTCATTGAACCCCGGTCCGCCGGGGTTGGGCATTACCTGGTTGTGAAGAATTCGTAAGCGCTGGCGGCGTGGTGTGGATTAGGTGCACTTGGCGCAAAAAGCTCCTTTCGCGCTTTTCCAATGGGACGTTTTGCGCAAAACGAACGGAATCCGTGGGAAGTGACGGTCGGCACCAGTGGGTTCTCCAAGGGACGATCGTTAACAGGCTGGCTTGCGTCAGGTAAAGCAGGTGCTCAGGCTCTTGTTATGGTCGGTCGGCTTGGGGGAGGGAGCCGGCGGGAGAGGGAGGGCCCGCAAGAGGCGGGTCATTTTCGAGGCAAGCGGTGAGGTTAGCTCGCTACTGCTAGGATTTTCAGGACAATGCCTAGCTATCGGCTCGGGCAGGCCGCCAAGACCCTGGGCGTCAGCGTCGACACCGTGCGGCGCATGGTCGACGACGGCCGGCTCATCGCGGTGCGCAGCTCAGGCGGGCAGCGCCTGATCGACGGCGCGTCCCTGGCTGCACTTGCCAAGCCGAAGCGCGACCGGCGCGCGGTGGCGGTCAAGCAGTCGGCGCGCAATCGATTCCCGGGCATCATCACGCGCGTCATCAAAGACCGCGTCGCGGCCCAGGTCGAGATCCAGGCCGGCCCGCACCGCCTGGTTTCCTTGCTGACAAGAGAGGCGGTCGACGACCTCGACCTCAAACCCGGCATGCCCGCCGTCGCCGTCGTGAAGGCAACCAATGTGCACGTCGAGCTGCCACGTGATTAAGCGCGGCCTCGCCGTCGCGGGCTTCCTTGTGCTCACGAGCTGTGGTGGGGGAGTTGGTACCTCCGGGCCGTGTGCGTTGATGAGCTGCGGTGGGCCGCCATCCAACATCACGGTCTTCGCGGCTGCCTCGCTGCAGCCGGCGTTCGACAAGATCGCTGTGCGGGTCAAGAGCCAGTACTATCTCGCGACCACATTCAACTACGCCGGAACCCAGACCCTCACCACGCAGCTGATCCAGGGCGCCCAGGCCGACGTCTTCGCCTCGGCCGACACCGTCCACATGACAACGGTCCAGAATGGCGGACTCGTAGGGGGCGACACCAGAGTCTTCGCCCACAACAAGCTCGAGATCGCGGTCGAGCGGGGCAATCCGAAACGTATCCGCAGCCTCGCCGACCTGGCGCGCTCCGGCCTCGTCGTGGTACTCGCCGACCCATCGGTCCCTGCTGGCAAGTACGCGCAGGAGGCGCTGGCCAACGCGCACGTGACAGTGCACCCCGCCAGCCTGGAACCGCAGGTCACCGGCGTGCTGAGCAAAGTCGCATTTGGCGAAGCCGACGCGGGCATCGTCTACGTCAGCGACATCGTCACCAGCGGCAAGGTCGACGGGATCGCAATCCCCGACACCCAGAACGTGATTGCCGACTATTCCATCGCACGACTCAACTCGGCGTGGAACAGGGCCGGCGCCGATGAATTCTTCGCCTACGTGTTGTCGTCCCAGGGTCAAGCAATCCTGTCTGGCGCCGGGTTCGACACCGTGTGAGCCGGGCTCGGATCCCATCGCCGCTGCTGGCTATGGCGGCGGCCGGGCTTCTTCTGTTTCTCCTGCCCCTCGCAGGCCTGATCATTCGCGCACCCTGGGGTCAGGTCGGCCCGGCCCTTGTCGCCCCCGAGACTATGACCGCGCTCGGCCTCTCGCTCTTTTGCTCGGTGACCGCGACAGTGGTTGCACTCGTGCTAGGTATTCCGCTTGCCGTTGTTCTGGCGCGCACACATGGAACGCTGCGCAGCCTCCTGCGCGCGCTCACCACGCTGCCCATGGTCCTGCCGCCGGTCGTCGGCGGCGTCGCGCTGCTGCTTGCCTTCGGGCGTCGTGGCTTGATCGGCGCGCCGCTCTACCAGGCGTTCGGCATCCAGATCGCTTTCACAACTGCCGCTGCAGTGATCGCGGAGACATTTGTCGCGATGCCCTTCCTCGTGATCGCGGTGGAGGGCGGTCTTCGGTCGATGGACCACCGCTACGAAGAGGCGGCCCGCGCGCTCGGTGCGGGCAGCTGGCGCGTGTTCGCGCGCGTGACGCTTCCTCTCTTACGTCCGGCGATCTTCTCGGGCGCGGTCCTTTGCTGGGCGCGCGCGCTGGGCGAGTTTGGCGCGACCATCACGTTCGCGGGCAACCTGCCCGGCCGAACCCAGACCATGCCGCTCGCGGTCTACGTCGCGAACGAAACGCACCCTGAGGGCGCGATCGCTTTGAGCCTCATCCTGCTTGCTGTTTCGCTGGCGATCCTCATCGGCATGCGCGACCGGTGGCTGGGATCGCTTTGAGTCTGCACGCCTCGATTCGAGTCCAGCGCAACGGGTTCGCGCTCGACGTCGACCTCGAGGTCGGCGCGGGCGAGACAGTCGCCGTGCTCGGCCCCAACGGCGCCGGCAAGACGACATTGCTGCGCGCGCTCGCCGGCCTGGTCCCGATCGACGGGCGGGTGGAGCTGGACGGCGAGGTGCTCGATGATTCGGCCGCCGGCCGCCACGTCCTGACGGAGCACCGGCGCGTCGGGCTGGTCTTTCAGGACCACGCCTTGTTTCCACACATGACAGTGCTGGACAACGTCGCGTTCGGTCTGCGTCGCGACTCCTCGCGGATCGCGCGGGAATGGCTCGATCGCGCGGGCCTGGCCGACAAGGCTCACGCCATGCCTCGCGAGCTGTCGGGAGGCCAGGCGCAGCGCGTGGCGCTCCTCCGGACGCTGGCCACCGAGCCGCGACTTCTCCTCCTCGACGAACCGCTTTCAGCCCTTGACGTCACGATCCGCGCGGAGGTTCGGCGCGAGCTCTCGCGCCAGCTTTCGGGATTTCAAGGAGTCCGCATTCTTGTCACCCACGACCCCCTGGAGGCGATGGCGCTGGCCGACCGGCTCGTCGTGCTCGAGCAGGGAAAGGTCGTCCAGACTGGGTCCCCCGCCGAGGTGACCGCACGACCCCGCTCGCGCTTCGTCGCCGACCTCGCGGGGGTGAACCTCCTGCGCGGGCGGGGCCGCGGCCGGCACGTCGAGCTCGAGGGCGGCGCGATGCTGACTGCCGCTGAGGCGGGTGAAGGCGACGTCTTCGCCGTCATTCATCCGCGAGCAGTCGCGCTGTTCCTGGCCAAACCCGAGGGCACGCCGCGCAACGTGTGGCGCGGCCGCGCCGAGGACCTCGACCTCCAGGGTGAGCGCGTCAGGGTGCGGCTGAGCGGGACGGTACCACTGGTGGCCGAGGTGACTCCATCCGCCGTGCGCGAGCTCCACCTCGACGCCGGCGCGGAGGTCTGGGTCGCCGTGAAGGCAACCGAAATCTCCGTCTACCGCGCGTAGGGGTCGCTCCGCAGCAAGGCCCGCGTTTAGATCTTCCGTTACTTGGTAATCTTGTAAGCACCATGGTGGAGTCAGTGGCCGAGGAGCAGGCTCTGGACGCCTACTCGTCGATCGTCACCTCGGTCGCGGAGAAGGTTCTCCCCTCTGTCGCGAGCCTGCGCATCGGCCGGGCCGGCCGCGGTTTTGGCGGCGCCGGCTCTGGTGTGGTCATCACCCCTGACGGCTTCCTGGTCACCTCCGCCCACGTCGTCGCCGCCGGCAACTCGGCCAGCGCGTCTTTCCTCGACGGCACCGAGTACGACGTCGACGTCGTCGGGGCCGACCCCCTCTCCGACCTGGCCGTGGCTCGTGCCCGCGCCGACGGGCTGAACCCGGCGCGCGTCGGCAACGCCGACCAGCTTCGGGTCGGGCAGCTGGTCGTCGCGATCGGCAACCCGATGGGATTCTCGGGGTCCGTCACGTCCGGGGTCGTCAGCGGGTTAGGCCGCTCGCTGGCGACCGCGGACGGCAACGGGCACCGGCGCTTCATCGAAGACGTCATCCAGACCGATGCCGCGCTCAATCCCGGCAACTCGGGAGGCGCGCTCGCGGACTCGCGGGCTCGACTCATCGGAGTCAACACCGCCGTCGCGGGCATGGGGCTTGGGCTCGCGGTGCCGATGAACGGCACGACGCAGGCGATCCTTGCCGCGTTGATGAGGGACGGCCGCGTCCGCCGCGCCTACCTTGGCATCGCCGGCGGCACGCGAAACCTCCCACCCGTGATCGCGGAGCGGCTCGGCCGCAAGGCGGGGGTCGAGGTGCATGAGGTCGTGACCGGCAGTCCCGCGGCGGGCGGCAAGCTGCTCGGGGGCGACGTCATCGTCTCGGTCGGCGAGGTCGGCGTGAGCAAGGCGGGCGACCTGCAGCGGCTCATGGTCGATACCAGGATCGGCGCGAAGCTGACGCTGACGGTGCTGCGCGGCGACCAGCTGCTGACCCTCGACGTGGTCCCGGTCGAGCTGACCTGACGACCTAATACACTCCCGGGTGGTGGCGAAGAAGGACGTCCGCACCCTCCTGCGCGCGAAAATCCACGAAGGCCAATTCCGGATGGTCGACGTCGGGCCCGCCTCGACACCAGGACTGAAAGGCGGGGACAAAAAGGCGCTTCGCGAAGTGAAAAAGCATCGCGATGAGCTGTTCGAGCTGCACGAGCGTCTCTACGCCGAGCGCAAGCGCTCACTTCTTGTAGTCCTCCAGGGAATGGACACCGCGGGCAAGGACGGGACGGTGACCCACGTGGTGCGCAACTTCAACCCACAGGGCGTGCTCATCACCCCGTTCAAGGCGCCGACGCCAGAAGAGAAGCGCCACGGATTCCTCTGGCGCATCCGCCGCCGCCTGCCTGAACCAGGCTTCATCGCGATTTTCAACCGCTCGCACTACGAAGACGTGCTGATCGCCCGCGTCCACAACATGGCGCCGGCCCGCGTGATCGAGCGGCGTTACGCGCTGATCAACGAGTTCGAAAACAACCTGGTTCGGAGCGGCACCACCGTGGTCAAACTGTGCTTGCACATCTCAAACGCCGAGCAGCGCGCGCGGCTGATCGACCGGCTCAAGGTCCCCGACAAGCGGTGGAAGTTCAACGAGCACGACATCGACGAGCGCGCCGACTGGGACGACTACATGAGCGCCTACGGCCTGGCGATAACCCACTGCTCAACCAACCCCGCGCCGTGGTACGTGGTGCCCGCCAACGACAAGGTGTACCGGAACTGGGCGGTGACCAAGATCCTGGTCGAAACCCTGCGCCAGATGAACCCCCGCTACCCGCGACCCAAGCTCGACGTCCCGCGCCTGATCAAGCGCCTTCAGTCCTAGCGCCGAATAGGGATCCAGGGTTTGATAGGTTAAAGATTCGCTTGTTTTCGTGGGGGGATCGACGCTGAATCGTATGCGCCTCGTCTGCGGGCTGGTGGCAGCCCTCATGGTCGCCGCCTGCGGATCCGGCGGCGGCGGTGGCGGCGGTAACGCGAGCAACGCCTACGCCGGCAAGACGATCAAGCTCGGGGCGGTCCTTTCGATCACCGGAGCCGGCGGGGTCTACGGGCCGCAGAGCCGCGACGGGGCGATGCTGGCGGTCACCGAGATCAACGCGGCGGGGGGCATCAACGGCGCCAAGATCAACCTGACGGTCCAGGACGACGCGTCTGACAAGGCACAGGCGTCCCAGAAGGCACAGACGCTGATCCAGGGGGACCAGGTGCTGGCGCTTCTCGGTCCCACTCTTTCGAACTCGGCGGTCGGCGTTCACCCGCTGGCCGAGAACCTGAAGACTCCGATCCTCGCGGTCAGCACCACGGGCATCCACATCGTGCCCGACTGCAACTACCCCACCACGACCCCTTGCCAGTATGTCTTCCGGGACAGCCTTGGTGAGGAGACGGCCATCCCCGACAACATCAAGTCGTACGTCAACGACGCGCACCCCAAGACGGGCGTCCTGCTCGTCGCCAATGACGACAAGTTCTCGAGCGACGGCGGCACGATCGTCCAGAGCACGGTCGGTCGGTACAACATCACGCTGCTCAAGACCATCCCGTTCAGCAAGGGCGCCGCGGACCTCTCGCCGTTCGTGACCGAGGCCGTGAAGGCGAAACCCGACGTGATCTTCATCACCTCGCTCGGCGGCATACCGGCGAAGATCATGAAAGCCGCTCGAAACCAGGGCTTCCAGGGCCAGTTCCTGGGCGGCAACGGCTTCAACACTGCAACAGTCTCGGCCGACGCCGCTGCGGCAGGCAAGGGCGCGCGAAGCGCGAGCGCCTGGTACATCGGCAACAACTTTCCCTCGAATGCCGGCTTTGTGAGCGCGTACAAGAAGGCGTACAGCAAGGACCCCGACCAGTTCGCGGCGCAGGGCTACACGGGAGTCAAGATCCTGGCTGACGCGGCCAAGCGCGCCAACCTGACCTTCACCGACATCGCGGGCGACCGCACGAAGCTGCGATCCACGATGGAGACCGTGAACATCCAGAGCCCGCTCGGACCGTTTCAGTTCAACTCCAGCCACGACGTCAAGCAGACGGTGTGGATCATCGAGATGGACGGGGCCGGCGGGTTCAAGCTCGACCACCAGATTCAACCGAGCTGAATGAGGCCGGGGGAGCACCGCCCGCTCCCCCGCCTCTTCTCTGATTTGCGTGGCCCGATTTAGAACGCCCACCTACCCGGTTGAAGGAATGGACCGGGTGGGCACATGAGGCGCCACCCAAATAAAAAAGCCCCGAGCCGAAGCTCGGGGCTCTTCTGGTTACGAATTACGCGATCCGGACGCTCTTGGCGCGCGGGCCCTTCGGGCTCGACTCGATTTCGAACGAAACCTTCTCGCCACCCTGGAGGCCATCGAAGTCGCCTTCGGTGCCACTGCGGTGGAAAAAGTATTCCTGTCCGTCCTCGGCCTTGATGAATCCAAAGCCACGATCCGAAACCAGCTTTTTGATAGTGCCTGTGGGCATTACCATCTCCTATCTCTCGAACGGCGGGGCCTACTCATCTAGCGGGCCCGTTCGAGAAGATAGAAGCCTGCGGTGAGCGCCGGCGCTTCGCCGGCTGCCAAGAGTATACCCGGATCCGGCCAGGGCTATTCCTGCCCCTTCTGGACCCCCTAGCTTCGGGCCGCTTCGGAGAGGCGGCGGGCGCGGGACTGGTCGACCTCGGTCAGGTAGCGCTTGCGCAGCCGCAGGTGCTTCGGCGTGACCTCCAGCAGCTCGTCGTCGGCCAGAAAGTCAAGGGACTGCTCGAGGCTCAGCTTCGACGCCGGCGTGAGGCGGACCGATATGTCCGAAGTCGACGAGCGCACGTTGGATTGCTTCTTCTCGCGGCACACGTTGACCCGAATGTCGCCCGGGCGCTTCTGCATCCCCACGACCATTCCTTCGTACACCTCTTCTCCCGCCTCGATGAACGTCGTGCCGCGCTCCTGCGCGCCGGCCAGGCCGTAGGTGAGCGACGTGCCGGGTGACGAAGCGGTCAGCGCGCCGTTGCGCTGCTCGCGAAACTCACCCACCCACGGCCGGTAGCCGATGCCGATCGAACCCATCAATCCATTGCCGGCGGTCAGCGTGAGGAACGTGTTGCGAAAACCGATGAGCCCGCGGGTGGGGATCAGATACTCGAGCCGGACGCCACCCTTCTTGTCGTAGTTGATCTCGATCATCTCTCCGCGGCGCTTGCCCAGTGCCTCTGTCACGCCGCCGACGTGCTCCTCGCGGACGTCGACCGTGAGACGCTCGACAGGCTCCATACGCTGTCCGCCGATGACCTTGATGATGGCCTCCGGCCGCGACACCTCGAACTCGTAGCCCTCGCGGCGCATCGTCTCGATCAGCACGGCCAGGTGGAGCTCGCCACGGCCGCTGACCAGGAAACGCTCCGCGACGTCGGTGTCGGCGACGTGCAGGCCGAGGTTGGTGTCGAGCTCCTTGTACAGCCTGGCGCGCAGCTGGCGCGTGGTGGAAAACCTGCCCTCGCGTCCCGCAAATGGCGACGTGTTGACGCCGAACGTCATCCGCACGGTCGGCTCTTCGATCTCGATTCGTGGAAGGGCGTCGGGCGCTTCGGGATCGGCCAGCGTGTCGCCAATCGCCACGTCCTCCAGGCCCGTCAGGAGAACGATGTCGCCCGCGCTCGCCGTCGGGACCGAGACGCGGTCCAGCCCGCGATACACGAGCACCTGGACGACCTTTACCCGGCGCGGCTCACCCTCACCGGCAAGCACCGCGACCGTGTCGCCGGCTGCGATGGCGCCCCGAGAGATGCGTCCGATCGCCATCGTGCCGGTGTAGTCGTCGTAGGCGCGGTTGGCGACCAGCATCTGGAAGCCGCCCTGCTCGATGACGGGCGCCGGCACGGTTTCGATGATCGTCTGGAACAGCACCTCGAGGTCTGGGCCAAGCGCGTTGGGCTTGAGCCCGGCGCGCCCCTCTTTGGCGATCGTGTACAAGACCGGCGCCTCGAGCTGGTCGGCGTCCTCGGCGAGCTCCAGGAATAGGTCATGCACCCGCACCAGCGTCTGGGCGGGATCGGCGTTGGCGCGGTCGACCTTGTTGATCACGATGATCGTCCGCAACCCGACCTCGAACGCCTTGCGCAGCACGAAACGGGTCTGCGCCATCGGCCCCTCGGCGGCGTCGACCAAAAGAAGACATCCGTCGGCCATGTTCAGCACCCGCTCCACCTCGCCGCCGAAGTCGGCGTGGCCCGGCGTGTCGATGATGTTGATCGTCACGTCGCCGTGGCGGATGGACGTGTTCTTGGCCAGGATCGTGATGCCCTTCTCACGCTCCAGGTCGTTGCTGTCCATGATCAGCGTCCCCACATCCTGGTTCTCGCGGAACGTGTGGCTCTGCTTCAGCAGGGCATCGACCAGCGTCGTCTTGCCGTGGTCGACGTGGGCGATGATCGCCAGGTTTCGAATGTCATGCCGGATTTCGGTCACTGGACTTGGCAATATACGGGCTGCTCATGAAAAGGATGGCGGCGCGGCTGGCGGTACTCGGATTCGGGCTCAGCCTTGCCGTGACCGCGTCGGCGACACCGGTTCAGGCCGACGAAGGCTGGGTCATCACCTCGTTCGCGTCCAGCATCGACGTCCACAGCGACTCTTCGCTGTCCATCGTCGAGGACGTCCACGTCGATTTCGGTTCGCTCCAGAAGCACGGCATCTTTCGGTACATCCCGGTCCGCTACAGCTACGACAGCCGGAATGACCGCTACTACGACCTGACCGTCGTCTCAGTCACCGACGGCGCCAGACATCTCCCTTATACGACCTACCTGGATGGCGCCGAGCAGGTGGTCAAGATCGGAGACCCGAACCTGCTCGTCAGCGGCGCCAACCGCTACGTGATCACGTACACGGTCGCCGGCGCGATGAACGCATTCGCCGACCACGACGAGCTGTTCTGGAACGTCGACGGCGGCCAGTGGCCGGTGCCGAAGCAAAGGGTGACCGCGACCATGACCCTGCCGCCTCAGGCGTTCCAGAAAGCTGCCTGCTACCAGGGGCCAACCGGCTCGCGCGAGAGCTGCAACGTCACGACGAACAAGAACTCGGTGACCTTCTCGTCCACCCGCACTCTTGCATCGGGCGAGCAGATGTCTGCGGCGACCGCCCTCAACAAAGGTGTGGTCAACGTTCCACCTCCGCTGCTGGAGCCACGCGCGCGCTCGTTCCCCGCCGACGCGTTCGACATCGAGCCGCTCATCGTGGGCATCGGCGCCCTGATCCTCATCGCGGGCCTCGGCCTCATCGCCTGGCTGTGGTGGCAGCACGGTCGCGACCGCGCGTACCTCACGCGCAACTACGCGTCGGGTGATACGCACGAGCACACGGAGCCGCTGTTGCAGCACGAGCCGGTGGTCGTCGAGTTCGATCCGCCCGAGAAGCTTCGCGCGGCGCAGATCGGACTGATTCTCGATGAGAGCGCCGATACCAAGGACGTCACCGCCACAATCGTCGACCTCGCGGTCCGCGGCCGCATGACGATCACGGAAGTTGACGGCGCGAAGGACTGGCTGCTGCAAGCGAAGGCTGGCGATGGCTCCTCAGTGCTTCCGTACGAGCAGGCGCTGCTCGACGGACTCTTTGGGAGCCGGCAGCAGGTGAAGATCTCGGAGCTGAAGGGGACCTTCCATACGACCCTGCAGAAGGCGGAGGGCAGGATCCTCGACGACGCGATATCGCGCAAGTTCTTCACCTCGCGCCCGGATTACGCGCGGGGCCGTTGGGGCTGCCTCGGCATCGTCATCCTGGCAGCCGGCGGCTTCGCGACCTACCAGCTCGGCATCAACTTCGGATGGGGCCTGGTCGGCCTCGCGGTGCTCCTGGTCGGGGCGGTTCTGCTCGTCACGTCGAGGCACATGCCGCAGCGGACGGCAGCCGGCCGCGACGTGATGCAGCGTGCGGTTGGCTTCCGTCTGTACATGAATACCGCGGAGAAATACCGCCAGCAGTTCGCGGAGAAGGCCGAGATCTTCACCCAGCTGCTGCCCTATGCGATCGTCTTCGGCTGCGTGACGCGATGGGCGAAGGCCTTCGAGGGCATCGACACCAGCGCCTCCAACAACTGGTACGTCGGCCGCGCGCCGTTCCAGGCAGCCGTGCTGTCGTCCAGCCTTCAATCCATGAACAGCAGCATCTCGAGCGCGATCTCCGCATCGCCGCCGAGCTCGGGCAGCTCGAGCGGATTCGGCGGCGGAGGCTCTTCGGGCGGAGGCGGCGGCGGAGGCGGGGGAGGAAGCTGGTAGGTCTCCGCGACCGCTCGCGGACGGTGCTCGATCTCCTTGTGGTCGTGTCAGCGGGAGCTTCACTCCTCTCTCCCTGGTCGGTCACCATCCAGCCCGCCCACCTCCCCCAGGCCTTCGGCTACGAGACGCCCGCCTGCTGGCTCGTGGTGGCCGGCCTGATGGCCGCCCTCGTCCTCGACCTCCGCGCCGCCGTCCTGGCGCTCGCCCTCGCGGAGGCCGTCCTCGTCGGATGGTTTGGATGGGCGACGTGGGTGGTCACGACCCCGCGCTTCACCGACCTCCCGTTCCCCTTCATGGCCACCGACCTGATGGGTCCGAGCTGGTACGCCGCGGCGATCGGGCTGCTGCTCGCGGCCGGCGCCGTGGTGATGGAGCTCCAGCGCCGCTCCGCCCCGCTGCGCGAAGAACTGTGGCTTCTCACCGCGATCCCGGGCTTCGGCCTGATGCGCATGGGGCGCTGGCTCGAGGGCACCATCTGGGCCGGCCTGTTCATCACCGCCTTCTACCTCGCGTCGGCCGACTCCCCAACCGCGATCGAGCTCGCGGACTACGGCCGCACCGGCAACGTCCCGCCGCCATATCCGCGAGGCGCGGAGTGGATCTTGCTGGGCCTGGCGGCGCTGTTCTGGCTGGCCAGCCTCGGCGTGACCATCTGGCGGCGGGCAAACTTGCAAACCGTTCCGAAGTCAGATTGAATTAATCGCGGCTGCGGCACGCGTCTTTTAGGGGGAGGCCATGGACGTCTTCTTGGCGTTCCATCAGACATACCAGCCGGTGCTGGGCAGCATCCTGCTTTCGGCCCTGGTCGCCGGCCTGCCGCTCTACGTCCTTTTCGTAATGCTGGCGATCCTGCGCCTGCCGGCGTGGATCTGCGCCCTCGCCGCGCTGCTCACCGCCGCGGTGCTGGGCCTGCTGGTGTGGGGCATGCCGTTCGGGGTGACGCTGGGCGCCACCACCGAAGGCATGGCGTTCGGACTGTGGCCGATCAGCTGGATCGTGCTCAACGCGATCGTCTTCCACAACCTCACCGTGGCCAGCGGCGACTTCGACGTCATCAAACGCTCCCTCACCCGCCTCACCACCGACCGCCGCCTGCAAACCCTGCTGATCGCGTTCAGCTTCGGCGCGCTGCTGGAGGGAATCGCCGGCTTCGGCGCGCCGGTCGCCATCACCGCGTCCATCCTCGCCAGTCTCGGGTTCGAGCCGGTCACCGCCGCGGTGCTGGCCTTGCTGGCAAACACCGCCCCGGTCGCGTTCGGTTCGATCGGCATCCCGGTCGTGACGCTCGGCGGCCTGGTGGGGCCGATCCTGCACAAAGATGTGACGCAGACCACCCTCGCGCTGTCGGCGATGGTCGGCCGGCAGCTGCCGGTGTTCTCCATCATCATCCCGGCCTACCTCATCGTCGTCCTGGCCGGCTGGCGCAAGATGCGCGAGATCCTGCCGGCCGTGCTCGTGACCGGCATCTCGTTCGCGATCGTCCAGTTTCTCGTGTCCAACTTCGTCGGCCCGCAGCTGACCGACATCATCGCCGCCCTCGTCTCGATGGGCTGCCTGGCGGTGCTGCTGCGGTTCTGGCGGCCCAAGTCGGTCTGGCTGTTTGCAGGTGAGACAGCGGCGGCGCCGGCCGGACCCCGCCGGGTCATGGGTGCTTCGGGTCCCGCGAGGCGAGCCGACCTGCCGGGCCAGGCGGCGGCCGCCACAGGTCGGGCCGGGGAGGTCACAGATTCGCCCGCCCACATCGCCCGCGCCTACGGCATGTACGTGGTGCTCGTTGTCGTGATCCTCATCGGGCAGATGGGCAACCTGCCCTTCTGGTCCGGCCACCCGGTGAACGACCCGAAGACCGCGCTTCACACGCCGGCCAACGTCACGGCCGACCTGAACTGCGGCGCGCCGGGGCCATTCAAGCTGTGTCCCCAGCCGTGGTTCGGCCCCGACCCGGCCAAGGACCGCCAGGCCTTTAAGTTCCCGGTCTGGAACTTCTTCTGGCCCGGGACCTACGACACCAACGCGAAAGGCGCGCCAGTCTCGAACGTCTTCCAGGAGAAGCCGATCGTCACCAAGGAGACCGCATACCAGAACCCGTTCAAGTGGGACTTCCTCGCGGCCGCCGGCTCGCTCGTCCTCTACGCCGACATCGTCGCCTTCCTGCTCATGCTCCTGATGGGCAGGCGGCTCAACTTCTTCGCCGTCTACGCGAGGACCGTCCGGCAGCTCGCCCTGCCCATCCTCACGATCGCCTTCATCCTCGCCATCGCATACGTCATGAACTATTCCGGCATGACCTCCAGCCTCGCGATCGCCTTCTCCAAGACGGGTTTCATCTTTCCGTTCGTGGCGGCATTCCTGGGATGGCTCGGCGTGTTCCTGACCGGAAGCGACACGTCGTCCAACACGCTCTTCGGCCCGCTGCAGGCGCAGACCGCCCAGCAGCTGGGCAACGTGAGCCCCATCCTCACCGCGGGCACCAACTCATCCGGCGGCGTGATGGGAAAGATGATCAGCCCGCAGAACCTGTCTGTCGGTGCGGCCGGCGTGAACAAGGTCGGGGCCGAGGGAGACATCTTCCGGCGGGTCATCCGCTACAGCCTCATCCTCACCGCGGGGGTGGGCGTGCTGGCGATGATCGAGGCCTACGTCATCCCCTCAATCGTGCCGACTCCGTAAGCGCGGCCTAGGGAGGTGGCTCCTCCCCATTTATGGGGGCCGCGCCCCTACGGGGCACGGAGGAGGAGGGGCTGATCTAAGCCTGTTTCACCGCCTCGCCAACTTCGGCCAAGCAGACCCATCCCGACGCAGGGAACTGGCTCCTCCCCATTTATGGGGGCCGCGCCCCTGCGGGGCACGGAGGGGGAGGGGCTGATCGTGCCGATTCCCGTAAGCGCGGCCTAGGGAGGTAGCTCCTCCCCATTTATGGGGAGGTGGCGCGCAGCGCCGGAGGGGCTGATCTAAGCCCATTTCATCGCCTCGCCAACTTCGGCCAAGCAGACCCATCCCGACGCAGGGGACTGGCTCCTCCCCATTTAT
>Ga0209806_1001074_pt1 | contig 18334 bp, 28 predicted proteins | sample GraSoiAngelo_152_FD_186166 | JGI IMG/M metagenome (GOLD analysis project Ga0209806, IMG submission 186166) | Grasslands soil microbial communities from the Angelo Coastal Reserve, California, USA - 14_1009_12_30cm (SPAdes) (version 2) | ecosystem: Environmental > Terrestrial > Soil > Grasslands ... | reverse complement strand
GTTCAGCTTGGCGAACGGCTCGACTGTAGCCTGCATGAGAACGGTGAATTGCTAGGGTCCCACTTCAACCTTAATTCGGGGGAAATTCCCCGAGGAGGCCTTCTTGGAAGAACCTTTCATGTAACACGCGCAGGGGTTACTTTCAACTGCGTCCGGCGAGGGCCGCTCTCGCATACGGGGTTCCTGCAAAAGTTATACGAATTTATTTCCCAGATCCTCTTTCTGTCTGAAACCGATTTGGGCTGGTTTTCTTGAGGAAGCGGTGTTCTGGGCTTGTCTCGGGTTTCTAGATACCCGTGTGTTCCCCTTGGGATCAGCGTGGAAAATCCGCGTCTAGAAATCTCGGGCTTGGAATCGAGATCAGGGCGCAAAATGGGTGTTAGCCGTGATTCTGGGGTTGGTCTTAGGGTTTTCCGCGAACCCATCTTGTCGACGGTGTCAGCGCTGAGGCTGCTTTCCCGCCGCAGACGTCTTTGTGAATCTTCTCGTAGAAGAACCGGTCAAAGGTTTCTCCACACTTTTCACAAGTTACCTTTCGAGACTGGTGCGTGGACTTGAAGGGCGTCTTCTTCATCGGAGCGTTTCCCATTAGCTGTCATCTTCCTAACGCGCTGAGACTCCTCTAAATCTTACGCTAACAATGTGGCGTTTTTTAGCATCCGTTAACCCTGTCCCTTTGACCGTGACCCGTCACTTACAGTGAACAATAATGCCCATACAAGGAGAGATTCTGTTTGTTTGCGTCGAGAACGCTGGGCGTAGCCAGATGGCCCAAGCGTTTGCTGAGAAATTTGGGCTGCGAGCTTCGAGTGCAGGGACCGTTCCTTCCAGCCTCGTTAACCCGGTCGTGGTCGAGGCGATGCGAAAGCGGGGAATAGACCTCTCCCGGAAATCACCAAAGATGCTGACTTCAGATATGATCAACTACGCACGGTTAGTAATTACGATGGGCTGCTCAGTCGAGGAAGCGTGTCCGAAACCGATCGTGGCGGCGATGCAAAAGAAGCTGGTAGACTGGAACTTGGACGATCCAAAGGGCAGATCGATTGAGGAGGTCCGGAAGATTAGGAACGAGATTGAGAAAAAAGTTCTAGAAATTGCAAAGGCAGAGTAATCTAGAACTGGCTATCTTGGACCATTACTTTCAGCACTAGATATTTCAGAGACCCTTTGACCGAGACTAGAAGAGCATGAGTTCTGTTTCTCAAATCCGGATAAGAGCACGGCTAGCCAAGCCTCCGGAATATGTACTCATTAAATTTCCAGGTTACGAACGAGCGTTCTTTCTCAGCTATGCCAATTTCATCTTGAAACTGATTCTTTCAGGGGAGATTAGAGAACTGTTAAGCGCGCTTGTTGCCGCTGAAGGGATTCGTTCAGATCGATCAATTGACTTGCGTGTTATGATCTTCCCCGCAAAACAATTGAGACGACAACCTTCCAGAATACTATACGGAAGCTACAGTCACACTCTCGCGCAAATCAGCCTATACCCGTTAAGGATCAGCAAGGACCGGATTCGAAGAGAAGGATCAGAACTCTTTGCATACTCTCTCAGCCAACTATCTCTAGGGCAGAGGAAGCTTATCGGGGAAATAGCCACGGCCGCGATTTCTACCCTCATCCACGAGGTCTTGCACGTGAAGTTCCAGCAGAGAAGATTGGCTCGGTATGTTGAGGAGGGCATGGTTCAGAGGCTGGAGAGAACATACATGCGACAGTGGGCGGACAAACTCGACGGAGTCTTGAGATCACAATTCTCGTCCAGCATCGCCAACGTTTCAGTAGAAGCCTAAGATAGTCAAACAACTATGGCGCGAAATAGGAGCTGCCGACATGCTTCAAGAAATGACCGACGAGAAAGCAAGACAACTGCTCGCCGGATCCCGCGAACTGAACTGGGCGTTCCCTTCTTCCCAAGGAACTCCGATCATCAAAGGCCACGCCACGAGCCAGCGGGTTGAGCAAGCTGTCGAGGAGCGAGAATCCTATGCGAACGCAGCACGTGTCTTATTGGAGAACAGAGACGAGGACGGCGCGGCTGAGATCGCTTCAAACGCCTGGCGGCTCTGGGCGGTAGCGCGAGACCTCGACGGTGGACGAGCGTTTCTCGCTGACGTGCTAGACACGGGCGAGAAGAAAGCTCGAGCCAGATCACTTGCGTCATACGGTGACGCTCTCTTGGCTTTCAGGCAGGGGAAACTTGAGGAATCACGGCAAAGGAGCCGAGCAGCTCTAGACGCAGCACTCGCGGTCAATGATCGAGAAGCATTGACACTTGCATACCTTGCGCTGAGCCGATTAGAGTTTGAGGATGGCGACTATGCCCAATCCCTCACCCTTGCCGTCAAATCCAGAGAGTTCGCACGTAACCTGGATCTGGCGATGGGACAGGCGCCGTTGTTCCTTCACGCCCAGGCAACCCGGATGACTGGTGACTACGATCACGCAGCGGCCTTGTTCGAGCAGAGCCTCGACCTCAATCGGAAGATCAACGACCAAGGAATGGTGAGGGCAGAGCTGCAAAATCTAGGCCTCGTCGAGATCCATCCCGGAAATATCGACTCAGGCGAACGCTACTTCGCCGAATCAGAGAGACTCGGATCAGAGAATGATCCATACGGTAATGCGATGACTCACCTCTACCGGTCTGCCTTCGAATTCGTTCGAGGAAACAAGGACCGGTCCCGCATTCTATTGCAGCGCGCCCAATCCATACTCAAAGAAGCTAAGATCGACGCGGCTCCAGACGACCAGTTCGAGATCAACTGGCTTCGTGGGAAGTTGGAAAAAGTTGTCCGAGACTAAGGGCCGACCTCAGGACACGGTTCAGCGTCCTCGGCCACGGATTCAGTCGCTGTCGGATCTGATCTTCGGGCTCGCCCTATCGATTGGCGCATTGAATCTGATCACGAGTAAACCAACCGACACATCCATACTATTCGGGAGCATTGCGACGTTCGGCTTCAGCTTTCTAATCCTGATCTTCGTCTGGTTCCGCTATACAGAAGTCATGTCGGTGCTGCCTGTTGAGACAGGCAGGACCCGCGCTCTAAACACAGCGATGCTCTTCCTCGTCGCCATCGAACCATACCTGTTCAACCAGATCTCCTTCGGCTTCAGCATTGTTGCTCCCCTTCCACAGGACATTGCATCAACCGCTTACGCTCTAGACATAGGTGGGATCTGGGCCATACTCGCAGCCTTTACTCACGTATTAACTATAGAGGAGAAGAAGCTATTAGCACCCGACCTCCTCCGGAGCTATCGGCAGATAAGGAACGCTGAGATAATTATCACAGCGATCTTCTTCGTATCAATTCTCCCGGTGTTCTGGACCGAGGTAAGCGGTACAAGCCTCCGATACTACCTCTGGGCCGCGACATTCTTCGTCCAACGCATCAGAGCCCTCTACTCCCATCGGGTCCCAAGACGGAGTCGCAGTCACCATTAACTGGGTGGCTTTCTCGGGAAGAATTGCCTGTATGGAAGAAGAAGCGCTAGAACGGACATGATGGTGAACACCGCAGCGAGATAGATCACCATGACTGACCCCGTGAGTGTGTATACGTTGAGCTGAGCAGCTAGTATTCCGATCGGCATAGACCATGAAACGTACCATGCCCATTTCTCGCCCTTCCTGTAACCGGTCAGAGAAACGACCATTCCGAAGACCGCGAGACCAACGCCGGAAATACCGTCATCGACTAGAGTGGAAGCTAGGAAACTGGCGAACTTGGGATTCGAGGACACCAGCCGGCCCCAAGTAATACCGGTTACGGCCTGTATCGGGGTTTGCGCGCCTGAAGCGCACGCGAGGCATACATCTTGCAGATTAGGCAGAAAGTCGCGAGCAGACAGGACCAGGTGGAGGGCCCAAAAGACGAAGAGTATGGCCCACCCATATTTTCCATACCCTTTGATCAATGTAACGGCTGTCATGCAAGTTTTTGTCAGAGCGCCTGCGCTTAAGCCTCTCCGCCGCTCGGCGCTGGCCTGGACCGTTCTCGTTGCCCTCAGTCTCGGGTCTCTCGCTGTTGGTTGCTGAGAAGGCGAGATGGAGAGAAGTCTAGCCCGTATTGCTAAAATACAAACCGACTGTCATTGCTCCCCATGGTCTTGGTCGTCTCGAACAGAATATCGGTCGCGAAGGGCTGGGAAGAGAATTTCGAGAAGAGATGGAAGGAACGAAAATGGCACATTGCACAATCTCCAGGATTCATCAAAACTGAAGTCCTGCGGCCGATGGAAGGCGATCACTATGTTGTCATGACTTACTGGAGATCGAAAGAGGATTTCGATAAGTGGACTGAGAGCCAGGCGTTCATGGAAGCACACGCGAATACGCCGCCGAAGGAAGCGTTCACCGCCCCGAGCAAGCTTGAGCTTCACGAGATCATCGCAGAAAGCCCAATAGTGGCAACCTCCACCTGATGCGCACAGCATCTGCTTGATTCCAGCTCACTTTGGACTGATCGAGTCTGGTTCTCTTGAGTACCAGCGATCTCGGGCCAATCACCCTTGATGGAAGATTCGTGAGGCTGGAGCCTCTTCGAGCAAACCACGCGGCTGCTCTATGGGAAGTTGCTAAAGGGATGGATTGGGGTTGGATGCTTGGAGCGCTGCGGTCGAGGGAGGACGTTGATCGACGGATCACGGAGAGGTTGAACGCGGAGGAGCGAAAGGCCGAGCACGCGTTCGCCGTCTTTCTGAATGCGGGGAATAGATTGGTGGGCAGTACATCCTATCTTGAGGTCGCTCCCAAGCGGAAGATCGCTGAGATCGGTTCGACCTGGTACTCGCTCGATGTTCAGGGAACGGTTGTGAATCCGGAATGCAAGTATCTTCTCTTGAAACATGCCTTCGAGGATTGGGGTGCGATTCGTGTGCAGCTGGAAACTGACGTCAAGAATGTTCATTCGCAGCGGGCGATCATGAAGCTTGGGGCCAAGTTTGAGGGAAGGCTGCGGAATCACGGGATCAGACCGGATGGTTCTATCCGGGATTCGATGCTTTACTCGATAATATCCGAGGAATGGCCTACAATAAAAAAGGGGCTGGAGGCAAGAATTGAGAGCTTTGCGGGATCATAAAGCCAAAGCCTTGATCTGTTGAGCCATCGCCAAACCTTTTTCTTACTGTCAATCGACACCGCTCTCACTGAAGTGTTTACTATTTGAACGCGTCTGAAAAATCGGGCACATGGTGGGAGAGAGCTAACAAGAAGCTCGCCGAATCAACACTCAAGACCAGATTCATACTAAACAAAGATGGGCGAGTAGAGGTCAACCCCGCCGCTCTGCCAGAAGATTATGAGGAGACCCGATTGCTATTCGAGATAGTAGACGACGTCTTCTCGATGCTCGAAGAAGAAGCTGAAGAAGCAGAACTAGACCAACCAGACAGCTAGATCTTTGCGTACTGTCTAAATAGCCAATTCCTTTACTCTTCCCTGAACCTCGTGCGCAAATCTAATTTATCGAATGTCGTATTCTGCATCACACTTGTTGCCCTAGTTCTCTCTCCGGTATTACCTTCAACTCGCGCGGTCTTTCCATACGTCCCCTCGGTTAAATCTGGACAATTTGCCCAGTACAAGATTCTCAAGTATTCCTGCCAGTCCGCGCTCCCCCAAATCTGCCAGTCGTTCGAGACTAGCCTGAACGATACCACGTACGCCGCGATTCAGATAGTTGGAGTCTCCAGTCCATCAGTCACTTTACAGCTCATCTCGGTATACAAGAACGGGACCGGGGGACATGTAGGAGGACTTGTGAATGTCGAGACGGGTGCGTCTAACATTACAGCTTTCTCTCTGGGCGCCAACGACTTTTTCGTACTCGCGGGGGGGCTCGCTGCTCATGACCATATCTGGAATACTCTCTCAGCTCCGACCCTTAACAAGACGATAAGCGAGATGGTCGTGGGCTCTCTGAGAAACGTAAACCTGCTCAATTATACGGTTCCAGGCTCCTACATGGGAGTCGGGTATTTGCAATCGTTCAATTTTACGTTTGACCAATCCTCTGGTTTTCTCATCGAGATCAACTCCTCCCTTAGAACCAATGTGACCGGGATCCTAGAACTGGATTTTGCGATAGGAATGGTCGACAATAATATCTGGGGGACCGCTCACTTGCCCGATTTTGACCTCAGCGTAGACCCTACGACGGTCAATGCTACAGGAAATACTCCTGCCAATTCAACCATAACCCTCCACCGGCTATACGGTTTCTCTGCAACCGTCAGTCTATCAGCTACCCCATCGACCAGCGGAGTCTCTTGTTCGGTTTCTCCAAACAGTCTCACGATGGGAGGCCCGGATACATCGACGCTCTCGTGCAGGGGTTCCCCGGGAACGTATACTATCATAGTCGAGGGAAATGGAGGATACTCAAAGCATAGCACGCCACTCGCCGTTACTGTGAGCCCCGGCCCGGTACCGACTCAACCCGCAAGCACCCTGTCGGGGCCTCTCCTCTACGGAGGAGTTGGCATTGCCGCGGTCGTCGCGGCTCTGGTTGCTTTCCTCCTCCTCCGAAGAAAGCCGAGAGGAGCCGGAGTCGCACCGAGTTACCCGTCAACCCCGGCAACACAAGCTTTGTTCTTCCCCATGTTCTTTCCAAGATCACTCTGAAAGCAGCTAATGCGGAATGGCGACTAGGGTCACATCTGATTAAAGACCAGGCGGGACCACGTTGGCGAACCACGAATCGTCTTGGCCTCTACCGGGCGTCTTGGCTGGTTTCTAATCGGGGTAATCCTAGGCGCGATAGTTCTAGAGGTTTACAATGGTATTGTGGGATTTGTTCCTCGCTGGCTTGGCGGTGCAACAACAGTTGTTGGGTTCCTGATTCATCTAGTGGCCTGGTTTGGTCTAATGCTCGCCGTAGCCGGGGTCCTTGGATCGCGAATCATCAGAAAGGACCAGATGAATTACACTCTAATCGGGTTCGGCGCGATTATCGTGACCCTAGACCTATGGCTGTCCATACCATTCAGGTAAGACGGGTTCGAGCAATCGATATCAGGCAGATCTCTTTTGTCCGACGTGCGTGTCTAGGAATCTTGCTGCTCGCTTGAACGCGTCTATCTCGTTCTCACGCCGGACGAACCCGTGGCCCTCGTTCTCGTAGATCTTGACCTCGACTGTTACCCCGTTTTTCCGTGCTGCTTCGGCCATCTGTTGTGTTTCCTCTACCGGGCATCGGATGTCGTTTTGGCCGGCGAGTAAAAGGAGGGGCGCGCGTATACGGTCCGCGAAGAATAGTGGTGAGCGGTCGTGCCATAGCTCGCGATCTTGGACAGGGTTTCCCATCAACCACTCATCATTCTTCTGGAGGACGGGATCTTCGTTCATGTGGGCTGTGAACCAGTTGGCAAGGGGGACGATGCTGACGCCGGCTGCCCATATCTCAGGGGTCTTCGTCAACCCCATCAGGGTTAGGTATCCTCCCCAGGACCCACCCATTATCGCGATCTTCTTTGGATCAACATAACCGGTGGTTTTGAGGTAGTCGACTGCGCTGACGAGGTCGTTGAGATCGCCTCTGCCAGCGTCTTTGCGTAGGGATTCCATGTATTCGCGTCCAAAACCGGTTGACCCGCGATAGTTTGGGGCGATGACGAGATATCCGAGACTCGTGAGGTGTTGGATGTTGGGATACCAGCTGTTGAAGTGTTGCCACTGGGGTCCGCCGTGGACATAGACGATGGCCGGGTGTGATCGGTCAGGTTTGATGTTGGCGGGGACGTAGAGGAAGCCCGAGATTGGGGTCTGGTCTTGGGCTGGATAGACGATCAGGTGGGGTTGGACGAAGTTGTCCTGGTTTAATCCCCCGACTAGCGAGTATGTGATTTGTTTGAGGGTGCGCTGTTTGAGATCGTAGACCCAGATTTCATGGGGACTATCTCCTGATCCATGTATTATCGCGAGCTGTTTGCCGTCTGGAGAGAACCGGGCGCCGCGGATGACTCCATGGCCAGGCGGAATCTCTTCCTGCTCTCCTTTCAGATCGCGGATGTAGAGATGGATATTCCCAGCCTCGTTGACGATGTATGCGTACTTGTCTTCTGTTGGGCTGACGTCTGCGAGCTGGCTATCCCAGTCCTGAAGGGTGAGCCACTGAAACTCCGCGTTTTCCTTGATGTCAAGTAAAGCCACAGCCTCCATTCCCTTATCGTTAGCATTACTGGTAACGTAGACGCGTCTGTTGTCCCGCGTCCAGCCGCCGACGATATTGGTAGCGCGATCATCTATCGGTGCGAGGATGGTTTCGCTCCTCGTTTCTAGATCGTGGACACTGACGCCGCTGTACTGGTAGTTTCTAGTTCTGGAGAAAGCGAGTTTTTTCCCGTCAGGACTGAATTCTACGGCTTCGCAGTCGCCTGTCTCGCTGCTGATTATTTTCTTGACTGTTCCTGTCGCGAGGTCGTGTTGGAAGATTGGGTAGGTTCCGGGAATATCGCGCTCGGCCGCGTAGACGAGGGAGCGGCTGTCAGGGCTCCATTTCATGTCTCTATGGCCTCTCTTGTTCGTGTTGGTGATGTTCCGGGTCTGGTACTCTGTTAGATCGAGGAGGTAGAGGTTGGGCTTCTCGTCACCCTGATAGTCTTGAGAGTAGAGAAGATGAAGGCCGTCTGGGCTGGGATCTGCGAGATCTGTCTTCTCCTCGTTGACCGTTAGCTGGACGGGCCAGCCGCCGGTGCTAGGGACGCGCCAGATGTTGTATCGGCCGGTAATGTTTGTCTCGAAATAGAGATGCTCGTTGTCAACCGACCAGCGTAGAGCGTAGATGGAACGCGTGTAGTAGAGCGTGTCGATGTCCAACGGACGATTGGTAGGGCTCGACGGGCTATTGATAGCGTCGCTGGCCAGTTTCGAGGCGGGTGTGGGAATCATTTGACCCGTGACGGGAACACGGAATAGTTAGAACTATCGGAGTGGTTGCGAAGTCGTCAGGTTCCGCGAGCACGAATCCAACGAGCCAGTGTGAGAATACCGAAGGAGAGCTCCGCCCAGAACAGATAATCTAGTATGACCCCCCAGTGGCTCGTAGGCAAGGCATTCCAGCGGACTTCCTGGGCCAAAGCAACTAGGAATTACATTCGTTACTGAAAAAGAAAGCTCTGCGAGCACCAGGCATGCTGATGTCATTTCTAGGTGCGTGTCTTCTTCGTGGGGGGTTTTCCTTGCCACTCGATGACGAGGGAAGGCTCGACCGCAGTGGGTGGAGGATGTATGGGCACGAACGGCGTCCGGTTCTTCCGTGTCTCATCTTCTGTCCGTTTCGCATCTGGTCTGATGTGAACTATCTCGAATGTTCCACCGGTATCGAGAACACCGTACTCGGACAAGTGGTTGATGCGGAGGAATTTGTGGAGTAAGAACTTGACCCTTTTGTTAGAGAGACCGGTGACCTCGATACTCTTACCACGCAAGACCAATTGGCCACTGGACATGGCCGTCAAGAACTCGACGAGAGAAGTGACCTGGTCGCTGTCTAGATCGCCAGCTAGTATCTTGTTCAAGCATTGTAGGTCCTAGCGTGTAGATCTGAAAAGGGTTCGTCGCTTCTTCTTGTCGAGGGTGATGCTGAACCGGTCGAAGAATCCTTCTCGTCCAATCAGGTATGGTGCCTCGCCGTCAGCGAAGCATATTGGTAGAGTCAGATTGAGTGCGAGATCGGGGAGGAATGCAGCTGCTTCTTGGATTCGACCGTCAACCGAACATTCTGGTCTGGGAGAGATCCCTGTCAGGCTTATTCTCGAGCCTCTTGCCCAGTTGAGGGGGATGCGTTCTGCCATTTGGCGGGGACAAGCGAGACGTCTCTACCGCTGTCTACGATGAAGGAGTAAAGGTTGTAGTTTTTCTCCTCTTTGAACACCAGATCTACTGTGGGACGAAAAAGTGGTCCCGGTGTGAGTCTTTTGCCTCATCCAGCTCTTAGTGAAGCTCGACATATACCAGAAGCGAGGGCTTCTCGATCTTCGTTATTAGGACCATTCCAGGGTTGAGTTTGTCGATCTTTTCGTACAAGCCGTTCATGGTGAGACTGGAGGCTAGTATCTTCCTGTTCTTTACAGCCACGTACTTTCCATGATATCTTCGCAAGATAGGGGTGGAGGCTGAGCTAAGCCATTTCTCGTCTCGTTGTCTGGTCCGAGCCTCCCGTAGCAGTTCGGGAGAGATCGTATCGCTCAGGCGCTGTCTACGCGGGGCCATGTTTCTCAAGTCGTATTATTGGTTGGTTCAACTATTTACATTTGGTTGGCGTACCCAGTTGATACCCGGGGATCAGGTCGTAGTTGCCGGGAGCAGGTGCTTCCTTGTTGAGAACGCGTGTTGATCGTATCTGAACCACAGAGAGAGGCCCGACGATGAACGGATGAGAGGCTACTAGGCTGAAGCTAGCCAGTCGCTGCGCCATTACTTTCTCTTAGAGAAAAAAGGCTGCGTGGGCGGTTGTCCTTGCCGCTCGGTGTTGTGTTGCTGTGATTAGCCTGCTCTCGTGCCGCTGGGGACCGGCCTCTCAGGGACTGCTAGTACTGGTGTGATCCCGTCAGCGTATCCGATGTCGAACAGCATACCCTCGGAGACTTCTCCCATGATCCGTTTCGGTTCCAGGTTGACCACGAACAACGCCTGTTTTCCCTCGACTTCTTTGGGGTTGGAGCGTTCCCGTTTCATACCAGCAAGTATCCGTCTCTTGTGGTCCCCGAAATCCACGATAAGCCTGACCAGCTTCTCTGAACTAGGAATGTCCTCTACGAGCTCGATGGTGCCTACTCTAATGTCGATCTTGTTCAAGAGATCGATAGATATGGCTGGTCTGACCGGTGCAATCTTGGCAGCTTTCAACAACATAGCCGGATCTAGTTATCATCTGGAGGATAGTTATCTGAATTTGCAGGGAAAAAAGCTGGAGACTATGCGTTTGGTAGTTTTCCGAGACTCATCTTGAATTTGTCTCTGACCCACCAGAGACATGCCCACGCGACGAGAGAGAATCCGATCGCGTAGAATATCGAGCCTGACAGGAGGGTTAGGACGAGACCGTATATCGCGTGTGCTTCCGCTAGAATTGCGCCTGTTGACATTATCAGATAAGTCCGGCCGACCGGGTCAGAACGGCCTCTTTCTGACATGATGCTCTTGCTAGTCTGGAAGAAGACCATCGTACCGATGTTCACTAGAGAGACGACCACAAAAGCGAAGAACAGCACAGGAACGATGCTTGTATCACTCGCTAGGCCTCCCTTTCCAAACGTCACTGGAGCTGCCGTCACCATATACATGATGGGTGCGACAGCTAGTATGAGCAAGAGCGCATTCGCGTTTCTAACCATCTTGGCCTTGCCCGGAAACATGAACCCTAGACGCGTTCGAATAGGGCTGAAAAGGCTAGCCGTAGTCTCTCGGTCGCTCCTCGTTGTGATATTCGCTGTAGTTCAGACGTTTCAAACGATCTCTAGAACCAGCCCCAGGCTCGCGTCCACTGGCATACTCCAAGATCTTTCAGACCTGCATGATTAGACCTAGCTGGAATCCTTTGATCGCGTTCCTGGCTCCACACCTTGTGTGCTAGCAGGTTGTAGTTTCTTCTTGTTGAGGAATCTGTACGCAGGCCATCCGATGAATTGCCCCGCCTATTCTTCGATAGCGACCATGGCTTGCGACAGTGCTCACGAGAATTAGTAGACGGCGCGAACATCTACTTGAGTCGGCCTGACATCCAAGATCTAGCCCCTACTATTCCTCCCGCCTTGATCATTCCAGTGACACTTGACGAGTCGGCTACCACATCTAATTCTCCACCCAGGGTTCGAACAAGCGCCCAGTAAAATTGCTGAGCAGTTACTGAATTTGTGAGTTTCGACACTTCTTGCACTTTGCCGCAAAACATGATGTCGGGATTAGGCGGGTCAAGAATCCCGGTTTTGGGATGGAAGGTTCCACTCGGAATGCACGATTCAGGCGCCATATCCTTCGTCCAATGTCCGCTGGAGCGCATCTGTTTCTGATCATCGTAGGCATAGAGCCGGTCGGGAAAGGCGGCCAGTTGCACTGATGCCTCTGCGGGGAGTTTCAAATTGTCATGCAAACGATGGTCAGGAGAACAAACAAAATGGATAGTCGCCACCTGTTGTGGTCGCGCCGTGATGATTCGCCCAGGCATAAAACGCACCGTCGAGAACTGTGTCCTTTGGATGGGCTACATGTTTCACCAGTTGAATCTGCATCCGGGCTCGTCCGCTGAAATGAGGGTTCAGTCCGATGAGCTTGTTTTCCTGATCGAGTTGGGCCCAAAGTTCAACTCCATTTCCTGGCGACCATAGTCGGTAAGACCCTACTCCGGGAACACCGAAATTTTGCTGGGCTGACTTTGCGGATTGCACAGTGAGATTGCCAAAATCGGCTGGAGTGGCGACTGGAAAACCAATCGCAGACATTTGACTTGCCATACCGCATCGCCTGATTTCCCGAGATGATAGCCCGCCTAAAGAGAATGTTGTTTGGTCGCTTCCACTGAACAGCCCTCACCATTAAGATGGCTTCGGGCTTTGTACAATTTGTAAACGGACATCCCTTTATTCCCCATCTTTAGTATTGACATAAGGGTCTGCGAGCGTATGGTCTTCTGGTTGGTGACAGCAAAGCCTCGGGTCGAAAGGCTTGGCGAGTTGAGGAGGAGGCTTGACTCCCGGGAGATTTCGAGGATGCATCCGTTCGGACGATCGCTTGAAAATGGACTTGTCAACGCAAAGCGCCGGGAGGATGGGTCTGCTCTATGGGAAGAAGAGGACTATTGTATTCCACCTCTCGCGCAAGAGAGGGCTGCAGTCCTCGACGATTACTTTGACAATCTCACCGTCGAAGACATCGGAGACCCGGGTCGAGGATGGGAAAAACTAACAAACCTACCCTCGCTCTGGCACCGAGATGTAAACGAGTCACCTTCTTCGCGCTAGGGGCAATGAAAGACTGGCAAAAGGCCCTGCACGGATGGAACACGAACTGGCCTTGAGAGTATAGGATGAAGGAATAAACTATCTAACGCAAGTCGAGATACCTGTAACCACTGCCGACTTCTACTTCCCGCTAGAATCTCGACCATTGATCGTGTTCGTTGACGGCCCGGTCCACCTGAAGACCGCCCAGATGATGAAAGACGAAGAACTACAAACGCTATTACGGAAAAGAGGGTATAGGATCTTAGAACTGAGTTACAGTGGCTACTCGGATAGGAAAAGGGACGAGTTATACCGGGAAATGATGAGTATCATCGGAAACTAGTATGCTAGCAGACCTTTGACCCGATAAAGGATCTTAAGAAGGTCAGGTTATCCATCGGGTCTTGACTTCTCGGATGCCTCGGATATGGGGGTCGTCGGTGACGCAGACTGCCCGTAGGGACGAAGCTGTGGCTGCGATGATACTGTCGGCTATTGAAATGTGGTACTCTTGTCTTAGCTCCGCAGAGGTGACAGCTAATTCCTCGTCAACTGGAATGACCTTGAAATCTTTTCTCAGGAGCCCGGTGCGGAGGCGAGCAGTCTGCCGCCCGTCCTTCTGAAGAGTCAGCCTGTAAACCTCGTGCAGAACTATTGAGGAGATGGCCTTTTCCTTTTCCCTTCGAATCTCGTTAGTGGTTGAGCCGGTAACCTGGGCGTCGCCAGAGTAATAGTGTTCAACGAAGAAACGTGTGTCGTAGGTTGCCCTAGGCATCCTCTGCTCGCATCCGGTCCAGCAGACGTTTCATCTCCGAGACGCTCGCGTGTTTCTTCCCAGATCCCGCAAGGTCAGCCGTTGTCAATTCCGGCTTCAGCAGAATACCGCTACCGGTGTCAATAGCCTCAAGTCGGGACCCTTCCTCAATCTTGTACTTCCGTCGCATATCCACAGGGATTGTGGTCTGTCCCTTTCTAGTCACGACGACCTCTGTCATAAAGAGTCAAGTAGTACCTGACCATAGGTACTACTTATTCGTTCCCTCACCTCCACGGAAACCGAGATTCGGACCCTACCAAGGAGTAGAGGATACAGAATCCTAGAACTGAGCTACAGTAGCTATACGGATAAGAGAAGATATGAACGATACCGGGAAATAATGAACGGTCTGGGAAAATAGCATTCGCTTTAGGCGAGCTAAATCCCTGTCTGACGAAACGCTTACACATCTGTAACAAGTAGTTCTGCGTGGAAAACCCATGCCTCGGAAGTAGCCCGAACTGAGCTGGGCCTTGAAGAGTATCGAGCCTTGGTCAGGGTAGCGGAGAAGAAGGGTCTCACGATCAAGGAGGCACTGCGTGAGACTGCTCTCCGCTGGACCTACGAGGAGTCCGGCATTGATCCGAAGGACCCGATTTTTTGACATTGCGCTCGGTCGGCGCAAGGCTCAGGACTGGGGAAAGGGTGCAGAAAGGGCTTCGAGAGAAAGTTGACGAGATTTTGTATGGCAAGTAGTCGTGGAAGCTCTTGCTCGACACGGGACCAATTGTGGCCTATTGCAACAAGAGATAGCGACCATCTGACCGTGCTCGAACCCTTCGAGAGAATCTCCGAGAACAATACGGAATACACCAAGCTGTACACTTCAGATTACGTGTTGGATGAGGCGGTTACTAATTGTCGAGCCCGAACAAGGAATCACAAACTCTCGGTTCAACTGGGAACTGATATCTTCTCTTCCAAGACTATCGTTCTCCGGAAGCTCGACGGGGAAACGTTGAAGCGGTTTTGGAACCCTTACAAGCAGAGGAGCGATGTGGAATTCAGCTTCACGGACTGCACGATTGCAACCCTGCGTAGGGCGCATGGGATCAGTATTATTTTCACATTCTACGACAAGCACCTCGGAACACTAGGTTTCCACTCGCTAGCCAAGCTGTAGTACTTCTCGGCAGACGAATCCCGAATGACCGCGGAGTGTTTGTTATGGGATGAACTTAAGAGTCCCAAACGTGAGTATATGATCGAACATCCCTGGCATTCTCATTTGATCTCGGATCGGGTCTAGTCGTCTCCGCGCTAATCGTTCTGGCAATAGGCTTCCTAGTCGGGGTAGTTCTCAAGAAAACTGTGAAGCTCGGACTCGCCATAGTATCCCTCGTCGGCCTTCTGGTCGCAACAGGCTACATCAACCTCACGCTGAGCGACAACAATAAGACAACAATCTACAGAGTCGCCTCGCAATTCCCCACTATCGCTAGCCAGGCCTCCGGTCTAGCAACCATCCTACCGATAACCTCCGCAGCCTTCCTAGTCGGCCTAGCAATAGGCATTTGGAAGGGCTAGAGATCTTGACGTTCACTGAAAGCGTCTATTCCGCCCTTCGAGTCAAACCGGATTGAGAAATTGTATTTTTTACCTCCATGCAATGCTGTGCATTCGCGTCCTCGATAGTTACCCGTCATCTTGATCTCATCTACGGTTTTCCATCCTGTTTTTTTCTTCACCTCATTGATCATGTTCTTGAATTCGACCGCGCAGATATCGCAACAGAAGAACATGCGTTGTCCCTCGATTTCTTCCCAGTAGTGGCCCCACGTTGCCTGGCAGATTGCGCAGCCTTTCTCAGCTACTTTCAAACTGTCTACTCCTCTCCAAGCGCGCCATCAAGTACCGGTCGAAGTAGTCAATCGATCGAAGAAACGTGGCTTGGACATCATCCAAGTTCCCCAATTTTCTGGAATATTTCTCCACAAGACCCAGGGCTTCTTCAGAATGCCCCACATCCGCTTCGTACCCTTCCCGCAGGAAGGCTTTCGCTTCTTTCGATATTTCCCTGTTCTTCAAGATCACCGGGTCAAAATATCCGATGCTCGCACCCTCAGCCTTCAATTTTCGGTTCGCTATCAGTTCCAGCCCGTGCATCGCTGCCATCGCTTCTGTCCAGTGGTCATCCTGACAGATGCCGTCCCAGACCCGAATCGCTTCCTGTGTGTCAGGCAAGGGAGGTGTCCGCTTGACTTTCTTCCGATCCAGCCCGAGACTCTCACCCATCCTAAGTAACAACTCATAATGGCTGGGCTTACTAGGTTCACCAACCATCTCCGTGAAGATATTATCCGCCTCATACCAGACCACCTCCAACTCGCCCGCCCGGGCCATGATGAAGGCGCAGGACCGGACCCACTGACGGAGGAAATGCTGGTGCTCAACAACATAGCCGAGTAATACAGCACGTGAAGGATGCTGCAACGCCACCACAAACGGGTGCGGACTCTGTCCATAGAATTTCTCGATAAAACGCCGTTTGACCCACGACTCTAAACTCCGACCCTCCAGTTCAAAGAATCCAGCCAGTAGTTTCGACAGCGTCTTTCGATCGGATTTGTTCTTGGTGATGTTCCGGTTCAGCCACATCACATGTCCCGCATCGCTCCGTCCCGCTTCAGCAACAAAATGACCCGCGAGATCATCGAAGTCATTGTGTTTCTGAAAACCTACCCCGCAACTAGGACACTTCGTCATCAATATCGACCTCTAGATCGGGAAGTCCTTAGGCAATCGACCACGAAGCTTCTGGTAATCAGCATCAGCTCCGTATTTGCCCCGAATATCCTCCAGCAGCTTCTTTACCTGTTCAACGGTCAAACCCCGAGCATCGCCGACCATTTCTACAGTATGTTCAAAATCCTCGTGGCATGAGGCATAGCAGTTGCCCATTCCAGTCAAGAGTTCTCGCTCTCTAGGAGCCAAATCTGAACCTCTGCTTGAAGTCCCTCGACTAGGGGGATGGCGGTCCTTAACGTTATACTCGCTTGACTTGACCGTGTTTTCTAATCGAATGAAGTTCATGCTGGTAATACGTTCTTTGGAAGCCGCCTGGTTCAGAGAACCCATGTATTCGGGTAGTGATATTACTGAGCCTTGCCTTTCCGGTATAGGTTGCGAGCCATTTGGCGAGGCAATCTTTCTTGTCAAAAATGTGGGTAGATTCACACTTGATGCCTAGGCGTTCAGGCCCCAATTCGAGTTCGACGACGTGAAGCGTCGAGTCGCCAGGGGCAAGATCTTCGATTCGCCTATTGTCGATGTGGAAAAGGGTGATTTTCCCGCATACTGGACATCGAGCTTCGGCCCTGAGGTCTGTCTTCAGTCCGTTAATGAGTATGTCTGCTCCACATTTGACGAAGACAAAATCTTCTCTTCGCGCAGGGTCATTCGGTACGGTGTGGGTTCTCTAGAGAACCCGACAAGCCTCATAGCGTCGTTATCGGACGTTCCTCACACCCTCCTAGCAAACCAGTAATCCGCTCTATCCAAAAGCACAGTAGATATACCTCACAACGAGTTGAATATGTTGGAGAGTTTTTTTGAGGATTATTTGTGCTGACTGCGACTGTTCACCTGAAGAGTGTCGAGGCTCGAAATCGGCGACGGAGTGCCCAAGTTGCCGGTTGGAAGCATGCTGCTGCTGGGTTGAGCCTCCAGAGTAGTCGGCGTCGGTCTTGAAATCCAACCCTGCGGCACGAAATTGTCCGCGCCTACTGGGCTGAGAGTTTCACTTCGGCTAAGAGCCTCGTAGCTCCACCGCTAGTATGGGAAGAGAGTTCGATGAAGATTACGATGAAGGCTGATGGGAAGCGCCTCAAGCCCTGGAAGATAGCTGACACCGTTTTCCATGCGGAAGAGACTATCAGAGCCGAGCACTTGGAGTTAGTCCGGAAAGCCCACCTTGTGCCGGAGCCGGAGCGTAAGAAGCATGATGGTAAGGACATTTTCGAGCCGGGCGATGTCTTCTTCATGACAATGTCCACGGAGAAGGGCCCGGTGAAGGTTCCTTACGTCCATTGGAGATCTGTAGTTGACTGTGGAGAACACTATCGCTTCCTCAATACTGACGGGACGCTAGGAGAACGGGTAGCCTCTGCAATTAAAGTCAGAAAAGCTTTCTAGATAGCATAGCCAAGACTTTGCGGACGCTTAGAATTTCTCTAATCGGCATCCAGCGGTTACAAGAAGGGTTTGTTCCAGCCCCCACAGTATACTTCAGCGAAAAACATTGTCTCGATTCACAGCGCATTTGGCGTTTGTCATCGCGCTCCTACTCCTCCTACCGGCTGTCGCTCTCGTTGCTGCGCCGCCAGCACCGAACATAACCACCCCCAGCATCACACCCTCTTCCCCAGGACCCAATGACCAGGTCACAGTAACAGCAACGGTCACCGCCGGAAACTCAGGAGTTCTCAACGTGACCTTGGTATATTCAACTGACAGTTGGAAGGCCACCAATACGACTGTTGTGGCATCATACAATTCGACAAGCCAGCTAGCCACAGCTCACATACCACCGCAATACAACGGAGGTCATGTGCAATACTATCT
>Ga0209806_1001072_pt1 | contig 18400 bp, 13 predicted proteins | sample GraSoiAngelo_152_FD_186166 | JGI IMG/M metagenome (GOLD analysis project Ga0209806, IMG submission 186166) | Grasslands soil microbial communities from the Angelo Coastal Reserve, California, USA - 14_1009_12_30cm (SPAdes) (version 2) | ecosystem: Environmental > Terrestrial > Soil > Grasslands ... | reverse complement strand
AGCAGAATACCGAGCAAGGTGAATGGCCGGCGCGAGGTAATTGCGCTAAACGTCCGCAAGGCCGACCAATCATAGGCAAGATATGCCGGTGCCGAGCCCCCCTTACTTGATACTGAAAAGGCCACATTTGAAAGAGGGCGGACAGTCCCTCGTCGAGTTCGCGGTGTCGTCCGTGATACTGCTTTTGCTCGTCGGCGGGCTGGTCGACATCGGGCGTTCGATCTACGTCTCGGAGTCCCTTTCCAACGCGGCCCGGGAGGGCGCGCGGCATGGCACCTGGTTTCAGGCCCCGACCCAGTCGCACCCGTATCTCTACGACAACCAGATCAAGGCGGCGGTGGACGCCGAGCTGGCCACGATCTCGCTTCCGGCGTCTGTGCTCAAGAACCCCGGCACGACCTGCCCGACGACAACCGACGGAAACACGCTCCACAATCCGCCGTTTGTGTCGTCGGCGTATCCCGCGACGGCCAACCAGCCGTGGCTGTACATCTGCTACAACAACACGCCCGGCCTGGACTTCACGACCCCGGCGACCAACCAGGGACAGCTCGACCTGAACGTGATCGTCCTCTACACATACGGACCGCTCACGCCGCTGGTCAAGTCTCAGTTCGGAGTCTTCCAGGTCGCGGCCAACGAGCACATGACGGTGCAGGGAAGTTGATGGGTCGGACCCTCCGCCCAGGCACTTCCACACAGGTGGGGAGGAAGCGGCAGCGGTCCCAGGCACTGATTGAATTTGCGCTGGTCTCGCCGGTGCTCCTGCTGCTGCTGTTCGGGGTCATCGACATCGGGCGCGCGATCTTCTACTACGACACGCTGAACCATGCCGCGCGGGAGGGAGCCCGGGTCGCGGTGCGAGCCTCCAACCAGCTGCCGAGGGATACGGACGTGCTGAACGCAGTCAGCGGCCAGATGCTCGGCGCGCCGGTGTCCGCGCCCTGCCCGCAGGGCCCGATCAGCGGGGCGACACCACCCGCCAACTCCGCCTGGGTCTACATCACCGAGCCGAGCCCGCCTGGGGGCGTGGAGACCACGCCGCCGCCCAACGCGCCCGGCGGCGAATATGACGCGGTCGCCAACGGATCGTGCAGCGCGGTCAACCCGGCCTCAGGCAACGCGCAGCTCCAGGTCACCATCCGCTTCAACCTGGTCCTGATCACCCCGATCGTCGCGCAGGCGACCGCGGACCACATCGTCATCTCGGCCGCCGCGGTTTTCCGAACTGAGTATTGATGGGGGACCCTCGTCGCAGGCAGTCAGGCCAGGCGATCGTTTTGATCGCGCTCATGCTCACGGTTCTGATCGGGATGGTGGCGATCGCGATCGACGGATCGCGGGCGTACGCGCTGCGCCGCGACCTCCAGGCCGCCACCGACGCTGCCGCGCTCGCCGCGGCCGACAAGATGCAGCAGACCGGAAGCTACGTCAGCGCCGAGCAGGCCGCGACCGCGATCTTTGGGACCAACCTGCGCCTGTATTCCGCCCCCTCCTGCACCGGTTACGGCACTCCCGGGGCAAGCCCGTGGACGGTCACCTGCACCTATTCGGATGGCACGGCGTTGACGGATGTCGCCAGGGCGATGGGGCCGCAAGGCAGCCGCTTCATGGTCACAGCCACGAGGTCGCTTCAACTGCAGTTCGGCCGGGTTCTGACCAACGGGTCGAATCCGACGATCGGGGCCGGCGCGCATGGCAACGTGAACAACCTCCTGTACTCCCCAACGGTCGCGGCCCTTGACCAGGATGGCTGCGGCGGCCTCGGCGGAGCCGCGATCACGATCAACGGCACGGGGACCCTGGACATCAACGGTGACCTCGCGAGCAACGGCGCGGTGTCAGTGACGGGAGGCTCGCTGCGAGTTGCCGGTGACATCTACGCGAACTGCCAGGCCCCGGTGCCTGGGTCGGTGACGAACAGCTGCTATCCGAGCGACGCCTCGACCCCGTGCTCGTATCCGGACGTCGCGGGCGCCACTCGCGCGGGCTACCGACTGCCGGACCCGGGCTACCCGCCGCCGAGCCTGCTCGGCGGCAGCGTGAGCTTCTCGGGCGCAAGCGTGGTGGTGCCTCCGGGCATTTACTCCGCTGTCGTCAACGTCAACGGAAGCCATTGCTGGTTCTTGAGCGGCGGCGTGTACACGTTTTCAGCAGGGGCGATCAACAACGGCGATTTCGTGAGCAACGAGCTGAAGCCGCCTGACGAGCCTGACGCGTCCAACAACACTTTGCGGGCGGCCAACCAGTTCTGGGACTCGGGCGGGATCCAATGCTCAGGGGCGTATCAGCTCATCAAGCAGGGGGGCCCGCGCGACATCCCGACCGGCATCTGGGCTTTCGTCGTCACCTCACTGCGCACCGACACCTATAACGGCGTCAACTACACGCGCGAGAGCGCACCCTCGATGTGCGACCAGATCAATCTCAACAATCATTTCGACAACGTGACGGTCGCTTTCAGCAACGTGCCGGGCGCGACCTCGTACAACATCTACGCCGCCCCGCCGGGGAACGGATGCGGCGGTCCTTTCGGATTGGCCGCCAACGTTCCGGTCGTTGGGACGGTGAGCAACACCAACCTCTTCCCGTGTCCGAATGTCTTCGGGAACGGCTGCTCGCTCGGGAACGAGTCGATCCTTCTTTCGAATCAGCTCGCATCTCCGTTTGCGCCCAACGCGGGAGCCGCGCCTGGTACCACCGGCGCCTATCCTCCCGACCCCGAGGCGCCGCCGCTTGCGGCCGGCCTGCCCAACCAGAACCCGGCGCGAGGGGCGGGAGCGGCCGGAGATCGCGCGAACGAGAACAACTGCAAATCCATCGGCAACTCATACATCTCATGCCCGGGTCCGATCACGCCGGGAGCGGTCGAGTTCAACCTACCCGCCGGTGGATGTTTCACCACAGGGAACGGCGGCGACACCTACATCTTCAGCGGGTACCAGTACAACTGGGTCACGTTGTACGAACCGCCCGCCAACAGCTGCGCCAACTCGCTTGGCGCGCAGAGCAACAGCGCCTACATCGGCCTGGTCTACTGTCCCGGCGCCTCGGTCGCCATCACGTCTCAGTACGTCTTCGAGGGGGCCGCGGGCGGCGTCATAGCTGACATGATCAGCTTCACCGGCTCGCTGCCGAGCATGAGCTTCAGCTCGACCTACGCGCCTGTCCCCCAGGCAAGCCGGATCACGAGCTAGCTGCTCGTAACCTCCACCTCGGCCGGTGCCGCCGCTTCAGCGGGACCTGCGCCATTGGTCTCGTGCGGGTCGCCGCGAGATTCCAGGTGCGCGATCCGGCGGTGGAGGGCTTCGGCCGCCTTGCGGTCGCCCAGCTCCTCGTAGCGCTCGATCGCTCCCTTCCACGCCGACTTTGCGTCCTCGATCCTGCCCAGTCCCCATAGGGCGTGCGCGCGAGCGGCCAGCGCCTGCGCTCGGCCGCTTATCCGGTCCGCGGGCATCAGCTGCAGGGTCGAGTCGACCAGGCGAAGCACCTCCTCGAATGCGCCGACCGTGAGCGCGTTGGCCGCGGCCTGGCCGAGGAAGACGGCGGTGCGGAGCGGATCGGCCGCCGTGCCTGCCTGGTAGAGGTGATAGCCGATCTCCCTCGCGTGCTCCTCCGCGGCTTTGCGGTAGACGCGCTCGAGGGTGTCCGCCACCGCGAGGTGATAGGCCTGGAGGCGCGGCAGCGGAAGCGCGGCGAGCACCCGCTGCCGGACGAGGTCGTGGGCGAAGCGGTACGAGTCTTTGCCGCTCGCGACGAGGAAATGGCCACGCGTGGCTTCGTCCAGCGCATCGCGCAGCTCGTGACCCGAGAGCTCACCGAAGGCCTCCAGCAGCGAGACGTCGAAATCTCGCCCGATCACCGCGGCCGCGACGAGCATCCGCTGCGCCGGCTCGCTCAGGCGCTGGATGCGGCGACCGATGAGGCCGCGCACGCTCTGCGCCAGCTCGAGGTCTTCTTCGGTGTAGCTCGACTGCGCATGTCCGCCCTCCAGCATGCTTTCCGACTCCGACATGTAGAGGAAGGAGTGCTCGACGAAGAGCGGGTTGCCCTCGGTGGCGGCCTGGATGCCAAGCAGCTGGACCGCGGTCAACGGCGTCTCCGACATGCCGGCGACGATTCGTTCCACGCCGTGGTCGGAGATCCTGCCCAGCGCGATCCGCTGCGCGCGACGCCGCCTCAACAGGCGAGAGAGCGCTGTGGCAAACGGCCTGGACGAGTCGAGCTCCGAGTCCCAGTAGGTGCCGAGCATGACCATCCTGCTTCCGTTCACCCTCTCCGCGAGGTCGCGGAGGAGCATGACGGTGGCCTCGTCGGCCCAATGCAAATCGTCGATCACGATCAGCAGAGGCCTGGCGCCCTGAACGCCGGCGAGAAATGCGTGGGTCGCCTTGAACAGCTGCTCTCGCACCTTGTCGGCGCCGGTTGGCGCCAGGGCCGGCATGCCGCGGACCTTCTGCCGAAGCGCCGGCGCGAGGCTTGCGAGCAGCGGGCCGTGATGGCCGGCGGCCTCCTGAAGGACTTTGGCGGGAGCTGATGCGACCGCCGCGGCGAGCACGTCGCGGAACGGGCCATACGGTTCTCCATCTTTCTCGAGACAGCGCCCACCCAGGACGAGCCATCCCTTCGCGGCCGCCTCGCCGGCGACCTCCGAGGCCAGGCGCGACGCCCCGATGCCCGGCGCACCGGTGAGGAAGACGAGTGACCCATTTCCGGTGGCGGCGCGGTCGAGCACCATGCGGATGTCGAGCCGCTCCTGCTCGCGGTCGACGAATCCGTCGCCCGAGGTGAGCACCCTCGGCGACTCCTTCACCTCGCCCGGCGTGACCTGGTGCAGTCGCCAGCGGTCGGGGAATCCTTTGAGCTTGTAGCGACCACGGAAATCGAATTTCATCTCGGTGATCGGGCCCACGAGCTGGCGGACGATCTCCGAGACGAGAATCTCGCCGCCTTTCGCCTTGCCCGCCACCCGAGCTGCCACGTTGACCGCCGCGCCGAAGATGTCACCGGCTTCCTCGACCACCTCGCCTGTGTTGAGGCCGATGCGAATGCGCAGCTTGCGCTCAGGATTCTGCTTGCTGTAGTCGGAAATCGCCTGCTGGATGTCGAGAGCGCATTCGACGCCGTGCCGCGCTGAGCCGAAGCTGATCATGAATCCGTCGCCGAGACCCTTGATCCTGCGGCCGGCGTGCTGCCCGACCTTCTCGTCGATGATCGTCTCGTATGCCTTCATGATCTCGTGCGAGGCGGTGAAGCCCCGCGTCGAAAGCAGCCGCGTCGACTCTTCGACGTCGGTGAACATGATCGTGACGGTGCCTTCCGTCTGGCCGACCGCGAGGCTGCCGATGATCGTCTCCGCGGTGAGCGGCGCGGCGGCGTTGATGGGCTGGCCGAGTCCTTCGGCAATCTCGCGGAGCAGTCCCTGCGAGGCGCGGAAGCCGGCCTCACCCTGCGGGTATCGCACAGTCTGCAGAAGACCCGCCTCGCCGGCCAGGCGCAGCTCGCGGCCCGCCGAATCCTTGCTGATCTTGCTGTCTCTCGCGTAATCGCTTGCCTTCAGCTCCGCGCCTTCAAACGCCTCGGTGAGCGCGTTCGCAAGCCTCAGGCTGAGTCCGCGCCGCGTGATGATGCTCTCGATCACGGCCTGGATCCGGCGCGATGCACCCGCGGGCCCCTGCGCGCCGTCGGTCGCGCGGATTGTCGGGAGCATGCCGCCAAAGCCGCTCGATGCCGCGGCAAGCTGGCCGAGGGCGGTCGTGGCGCGGGCCATGGCGGTCGCGGCCTCGAGCGCCTGGCCGGCGTGGGCGTCCTGCTGCGGTGTGTAGTAGACAGGCTGTGGCGTCGGGGCCTCACCGGTGTAGACGGGCGGCGCCGGCGTGGGGTAGACCACAGGCGCAACCTGCGGGGGAGCCGGATACGAGACCGGCGCGGGTGGCGGTGGCGCTTCAACGGGTTGCGCCGGCGCCGCGGCCTGGAGGTCGGCCACGGCCGAACGCGCGGCGTCGATGAGCTTGCGCATCTCTTCCTGCATCTCAGGCGTCTGCGCCGGCGCCGCCTCGGCTTGCACAGGCCCGCCGCTGGTGGGACGGGAAGCGGGTCGCTCCGAGCTGAAGGGCACGACCACGACCGTGCGGCGCTCGATGCTCTCCGGCTTGCCCTGGCCCGACATGAGCGGGTCTTTGGTGACGGGCATCATGCTGTCTGACCCCGCCGGGACGTAGCGGGACTTCACCGGGTCGAACAAATCCTGGTTGACCTGGACGCCGTAGAACGCGGCCTTGTCCAGGGCGGTCGGCACGTAGCCGGTGGCGTTGTACTCGAGCCTGAGGTCGGAGCCCATCCCGAGCAGGAAGATGTCGCGCAGGATCGCGCCGTTGGCGTCGTATCCGACCACCTCCGCGATCTGCGCGACCTTGCGCCGGCCGTCCGGCATGCGGGCCTGGTGCACGATCAGGTTGACGGCGGAGGCGATCTGCGCGCGCACGGCTTCGAACGGGATGTCGATCGAGGCCATCATCACCATCGTCTCCAGGCGGGAGAGCGCGTCGCGCGCCGAGTTGGAGTGGATGGTCGACATCGACCCGTCGTGGCCGGTGTTCATGGCCTGAAGCATGTCCAGCGCCTCAGCTCCGCGGACCTCGCCGACGAGGATGCGGTCCGGGCGCATTCGCAGGCTGTTGCGAAGCAATTGCCGGATGGTCAGCTCGCCCTTGCCTTCCACGTTGGGTGGACGGTGCTCGAGCGCGATGACGTGGGGGTGATCGATCTGGAGCTCGGCGGCGTCCTCGATGGTGATCACGCGCTGGTTGTGCGGGATGAACCGCGCGACGACGTTGAGCGTGGTGGTCTTGCCCGAGCCGGTGCCACCGGAGACCAGGATGTTCATGCGCCCGAGCACCGCCGCTTGCAGGAACTCCGCCATCGCGGGGCTGAGGCTTCCCTCGTGCTTGAGGTCTTCGATGCCGAGGACGGCGTCCTTGAACTTGCGGATCGTGAGTGCCGGACCGTGGATCGCGGCGGGACGGATGATCGCGTTGACGCGGCTGCCGTCGGGCAGGCGCGCGTCGACCATGGGGTTGAGGCCGTCGATGTGGCGGCCGGTCGTCGCCACCATGCGGCGGATCGTCTCCAGCAGCTGGTTCTCGTCCTCGAACCGGACGTCGGCCTTGGTCAGCACACCGCGCCGCTCGATGAAGATCTCGTCGGGGCTGTTGACCATGATCTCGCTCACGGACCGGTCGTGCAGCAGGCTGTCGAGAGGGCCGTAGCCGACGGCCGCGCGCAGGATGATGTCGGCGAGCGCGGACTTCTCCTGCGTGTTGAGCGCGAGGCCGTTCTCGAGCAGGAAGCGGTCCAGGTGCGTGCGCACGGCGCGAGAGAAGGCCAGCGTGTCGCCGGTCGTCAGGCCGACGTCGCGGACCATCGCCAGGTGATCGCGAAAATCGTTGGCGAGCTTGCTCAGGTCCCTGCCCTGTCTCGCCGCCGCCTCGAGCACGTCGGACCGCCGCCGCTGCGGGTGGGCGGTCGACGCGGCCGTCGCCGTCCACATGTCGACGAACTGCATCTCCAGGAGGGAGGGTGACGCAGCGACGGCGGGGATCACGCGCTGGATCTCCGCGAGACGGATCTTGATGGCGACGCCGTCGCCGACCGGCTGGGCGCCCTGTTCGATGTAGGCCGCGATCCATTCGCCGTCGCGGAAGCGGAGGATCGCCTTCTGCGCTTTGCTGCTGTCCCCCGGATCGGGCTCGAGTGCCGGGTCGTCGGCTGAGCCGAACACGACGTACTTGATGTCGCGGCTCGGGACGAAGTGCGCGCGATCCGGGTCGGAAGGCGAATAGATGGCAAAGCCTGCAGTTGTGATCGTGCGGGAGTCCGATTCGCCGTCCTCGAGCCCGCCGTCCAGGCGGTGGATGACCACCTTGGTGCGCGCCGGCCGCTCAGCGGCGTCGTCAGGCGGCCCGGCGATGGTCTCGATCGTGGTGTCGCTCATGACACGAATCGCTCCGGTGGCCGGCGGCGGTCGAGCACCCACTTCGAGCCTGGCATCCGCTTGGCGACGCCCTTGACCTCGGACGCGCGGGCGGCCACCGCGGCGGCGCTGCTGTAGCTGCCCGGCTCGGCGATGACGATGCCGATCGATACCGACACGAGCGGCGTGCGCAGCATGCTTCCGTTGCGCTCCTCGGATTCGATCCAGCCACGGTCGCGGTCGATCGGGTCGTAGAGCGCGACGATCGCCTGGTCGAATCGCTTGGTGATCTCCGTCGCGATCGTCTCCGCGATGCTCGGCTCCGTGAGGATCACGAAATCGTCGCCACCGACGTGGCCGGCGAAGTGGTGGTCGGACTGGTTTTCCTCGAGGACCTCGAGGATGATCGTGGCGAGCGTCTTGATCACGTCGTCGCCGCGCAGGAATCCGTAGTGGTCGTTGTAGCTCTTGAAGGAATCGATGTCGGGGTAGAGCACCGCGAAGCGCTCGCTCTGGGCGAGCCTGCGGGTGATCTCGCGAAGGATGTCGCTGTTTCCGCTCATGCCGGTGAGCGGGCTGAGCCCGCGCGTCGTGGTGGAGCGGCTCATCACGGCTCGCAGCCGCGCCACGAGCTCCTCGGGGATGAAGGGCTTGGTCACGTAGTCGTCAGCGCCCGAAAGAAGGTGCTCGACCTTGTCCTTGAGCGAGTCCCTCACGGTGAGGAAGACAACCGGGATGAGGCGCGTCCGAAAGTCGTCGCGGAGCTCCGACATGACGTGGTCGCCCGTGACGTCTCCGATCATGAGGTCGAGCAGGATGATGTCGGGGCGCCACTCGACCGCGGCGTCATGCGCCGCCTGCCCGTCATTGACCGTGATGCACTCAAAGCCCGCGCGCTCGAGCACGCGTTTGACCAGGCGGAGCACCTGCTCGTCGTCGTCGACGACGAGCGCGATGTCGCGATGGGCCAGCGCCGAGCGCGGCCGCTCGGGTCCCGCGCCCACTCGCCTGGTCACCGTCATGCGGTCGGCCTTGCCTGCCGCGGCAGCTTTTCCGTGAGTGCGATAGCTCTTTCAGCCGCCGCCTTGACTTCAGCGATGTCGGCCCGAATCGCTTCCGGGTCGTTGAGCTCCTCGCCGATGAGCTCGCTGTAATTCACGATCACCGCGAGCAGGTTGCGGAAGTCGTGGATGAGCACGCGACCTGGATCATCGAGGTGCTCGCCGTCCTGGCTCAAAGCCGTTTCACCAGCCGCCACCGGTTGACGTCTCCATCGCGTCGGTAGCCAAGCTCGTCGAGCAGCGAGCGCGCCATGGCGAGGCCGCGGCCTCTCTCGCTTTCATGCGCGGGCATCTCTCGCTTGAGATGCTCGTGAACGGGCGCGCCTGAATCGGTGAGCGAAGCCTCGACCACCCCGCCTTCGAAGCGAAGCACGTAGTCGACGGGCATTTCGGTGCCAGGTGGGCGTCCATGGGTGAGCACGTTGCTCCCGATCTCGCCAAGCGCCGTCTCGAAGAGCATGAGTGGCCGGTCGTCCACCGTGCGGCCCATTGCCTGGCGAAGACGCTCGACGGACGTGTGCAGGACCTCGAGTCCCTCATCAAGTTCGATGAAGCTGGCTCGGAATTCAAATGGCTGCTTGCTCCCCACGGCTTAAAAGCCGGTGAGGGCTTCCTCGACAGTCGCGTAATAAGGAAACACGCGGTCGAGGGTGGTGAGCTCGAGCACCACTCTCACCTGCTGGTTGGGGGCGGCCAGCCGCAGGTCGCCCTGGCTGCCGCGGATCTGCTTCAGGGCCGAGATCACCGAGCCCAGCCCTGTGGAGTCGACAAAGCTGATGCCCTCCATGTCGATGACCACCCGCGACGACCCGTTCTTGGCCGCTTCGGAGACCGCGTCCTTCAATGCCGGCGCGCCGGCAACGTCGAGGCGGCCGGTGGCGGCGAGCACGATGATGCCGCCATCCGTCTGGCGGGTTTGGACGTCGAGAGCCACAGCCGGAAGAGCATATGGCAGAAAGCGAGGACTTTAGCCCCGATAGCCTCTCTACACTGCATGGCCTTGGCAGGCTCCAAAGTCACGGAACGAGTGCTCGTGGTGGACGACGACGAACCTCTGGCCCGGGTGATGGCGCGCACCCTGCGGAGCCGTGGGTTTGAATGCGACGTGGCCCTGACCGCCGCCGAGGCCCGGGGCCTCTTCGAGACCGGCGATTACGCGGTCGCCCTGCTCGACGTCCGGCTTCCGGACGAGTCCGGCTACGGCTTGCTCGAGGAGCTCCGCTCGACCCGGCCCGACACCGCCGTGGTGATGATCTCCGGGGTGGACGATGCTGAGCTCGGCAAGGCCGCGCTCGAGCATGGGGCGTTCGCGTACCACGTCAAGCCGGTGGGCGCCACCCAGCTCTACCTTCTCGTTGTCAACAACCTGCGCCGGCGCAGCCTCGAGCTCGACAACCGGGCCAACCTCGATCGCCTCGAGGGCCTGGTCGCGGAGCGCATGGAGCAGATGCAGCGCGCAGCCGAGCTCCAGGCCGGCATGCTGCCCGTGTCGCCGTTCAAGGAGAACGGATTCGAAGTCGCGGCTCACCTCATCGCGGCACGAGAGATCAGCGGCGACTTCTACGACTGGTACCGCGCGGGCGGAGACCGCATCGCCGTGACGCTTGGCGATGTGATGGGCAAGGGGCTGCCCGCGTCACTGATGATGGCCACCGCCCGCGCGGCGCTACGCGGTGTGGCCGGCGTTGCGCCGCTCGAGGCGGGCGTCAGGCAGGCCGCTGACGTGATGTCGGCGGCCCTCGAGGTCAACCACGCGTATGTCACCGTCTTCCACTGCACGTTCGATCCGCGAACGGGGCAGCTCGACTACGTCGATGCGGGGCATGGCCACGCGCGGTTGCTTCGCGGAGCAAAGGGACAGGAGCTGCTGCCGCATCGCAGCGCTCCCATCGGCATCTTTCCCGACACGCAGTTCGTGGCGGGGAGCGTGTCGCTCGAGCCGGGCGACTCGCTGGTGGTCTTTTCGGACGGCTTGCTCGACCTCCGGCCGGACCTGGCGACGAAGGAGGTGCAGCTTCCCTATGAAGCGCGCCGCGCGGGCACCGCGCAGGAGATGGTCGACATCCTGGCTCACGGCGGGCGGGACAAAGAGCTGTTCGACGACGTGACGGTGCTCGCCCTGAGGCGGCTCTAGAGGGACCCCTTTCCCGGATAGTCCGGACTAACCGGGTCGGGGACGATCGGTGGGTGCGGATAGTCCGGACTAACCGGGTTGGGGACGATCGGTGGGTGCGGATAGTCCGGACTAACCGGGTTGGGGATGACGGGTGGGTGCGGATAGTCCGGACTAACCGAGGTGCCCACCCCCTTCCCGGCCCTTCCCTAAACCGCCTCCTTCGTCGCCAGCCATCTCTCCAGCACGGCCGCCACCACATGCAGCTTCACTGGCTTGGCGATGTGATCGTCCATCCCCGCCGCGAGACACCTCTCCCGCTCCCCCGCGACCATGTCCGCGGTCATCGCGATGATCGGCACGCGTCTCCCGCCCCGCTCGTTGTGCCGGATCTGCCGGCTTGCCTCATACCCATCCATCTCCGGCATCTGGCAGTCCATCAGCACCGCGTCGTAGTGCCCCCGGCCCAGTATGTTGACCGCCTCCGCTCCCGTGGCCGCGACATCGCCGCGATAACCGAGCCGCTCGACCATGCGCAGCGCGACCTTCTGGTTCGCCGCGTTGTCGTCCACGACGAGAACGCGAGCGCGAGCGCCGCCAGCGTGCGGAGCGAGGGCATATGGTTCCGCCCCCACTTCGGGACCGCGGGCCGACAGCATCGTCTGGAGCATGTCGTAGAGCTGGGACGGGCGCACGGGCTTGACGATCTCCACGTCGACGCCCGGGATCGCGGTGTCGGAATGGCCCGCTGACGTGAGCAGGATCACTGCGATGTCACGCAACCGTTCATCGCTCCGCATCGCGGCCGCGACGGCGGCCCCATCCATCTCGGGCATCATCAGGTCGACGATCGCGACCTCGAACGGATCCTCGCCGGTCATTGCGCGGCTCATCTCGCGCAACCCCTCGCGGGCAGATTCGAAGCCTTGCCCGCGCATGCCCCACGAGTGCATGTAGCGCTCGAGGATCGCGCGGTTCGTTTTGTTGTCGTCGATGATCGCGACCTTCGTACCCGCGAGGCGACCGCTCGGACGCGCCGCGCGGGGCCGCGCGGCCGCCTCGCGGAAAAGTGACGTAAACCAGAAGCGGCTCCCTTTGCCCTTCTCGCTGTCGACGCCGATCTCGCCTCCCATGAGCTGCGCGAGCATGCGCGCGATCGCGAGCCCCAGGCCGGTGCCGCCGTGGCGCCGCGTGGTCGAGCTGTCGAGCTGCGAGTAGACGGCAAAGATTTGCCCCGCCTCTTCCCGGGTGAGGCCGATGCCTGTGTCCTGGACCTCGAACTCGACGGCGACCCCCGGCCCCTTCGTCTCGTGCGGACGCGCGCGCGCCACGACCTCACCCGAGTCGGTGAACTTGACCGCGTTTCCGATCAGGTTGATCAACACCTGGCGCAGCCGGCCCGGATCTCCTATCACGAGGTCGGGCACGCCCGGCTCGATGTCGAGCACGAGCTCGATGCCTTTGTTGACCGCCGCTTCGGCGAACAGCTCGACCGCCTCCTCCACCACGTAGCGCGGGCTGAACTCGAGCGTTTCGAGCCGGACCCGGCCGGCCTCGATTCGCGAGAAATCGAGGATGTCGTTGATGATCTCGAGCAGCGCGTCGCCAGACGCCCGAATCGTCTCCGCGTACTCCCTCTGCTCGGCTGTCAGCTCCGTGTCCATCAGAAGGCCAGTCATACCGATCACGCCGCTGAGCGGTGTCCGGATCTCGTGGCTCATCGTGGCCAGGAACTCGGACTTGAGTCGCGTCAGCTCCTGCAGGTCCTGGTTGCGCTGCGACAGGTCCGAGAGGAGCACTGACTTCTCGAGCTCGGCCTTGATCGCAACCTGCCTGTTCTGCTCCAGCTGCGCGACGACGCGCCGCACGAGGATTCCAAACACGACCAGGGAGAGGGCCTCGAGCACGGCCGCGGCCGGGTCGCCTGAGGCCGGGTTGACGAAGGTGACCAAGACGAGGTCCGCGATCGCGAGCGCCGCGCCGACGGCGAACTCGATCGTCGTGTAGTAGAGCGCGAGAAAGATCAGCGGCAGCAGCACGAACGGGAAGGACCGCACGATGCTGAGCCCGAACTGGATCTCGAGGGCAAAGGCCACGGCGAGGCCGCCGATCGGCGAGATGGCGTGCAGGTAACGCGGGATCCGCTCCCAGGGCAGGACGACCAGCGCGCTTCCCAGCGCCGTGATGACGACCGACGCGACGACCCCGAAAACAGTGCCGTCGGCCCAAAGCGGATACAACGCGAGCACGAACCCGCCGACGACGGGGACCGCCGTGACGATCCGGCTGCGGGCCGGGGTGTCGATCTCGGCCAGAGGGATGAGGACGAGCGCAACGCCGACCGCCATCGCGCCGGCCAGGGCGAGGGAGGTGGTGACGGCGGGGAAACCATGAAGGCTGACGAGGCCGACGATCGCGAGCCCGAGGAACGGGTAGACGCGGCGGCTCAGTCCGTCGGCCTGGAGGGGGGTGCTCGGATGACTCAATCTCGGCAGCCGGGCCGAAGCTTACACAACGTAGCCACGCTTTGTACTTGGGTGCACCCCCCTCCCCGGTGCCGTTTGCGACTTCTTTTAAGGGGGCTGAAGCGCTGCCTGGCGTCGATACACTTTGTCGCCTGCGCACGTTCCATCCCGCCAGGGGGGGCGAGGCATCAGGGGTATTGCCAGGGGCCGGTTCGGAGTCTGTCTCGTGGACTCGGGTCTTGGTGCGCCGGGCCACGCCGTTTGCCGCGCTGGCGGCCATCTTCGCGGTCCAGGCCCTGGCCGACGCGCAGCCGGTGGTCGCGTTCCCCCTCTACCTCGCGGTGGTGCTTCTCGTCTCGCTCCGGCAGAACCGGGCCGAGTCGATTGCGGTGGTGGCGGTCGCCGCGATGGCGGTGCTGTTCCTGCCACTCGCGACCGCAGGCCAGGCGTCGGACATCGCGGCCGCGGTGCTGCTCGCCGCCGTGCTGATCGGCGTCGCCATCACGATGAGCGTGCTCAGCACACATTCGCGCGAGAGCGCGGCCGAGACGCAGCGCCGGCTCACTGAGCTGGCGGCGGCGGAGCGCCGTCTGCGGGCCACGCTGGATTCAGCCGACCAGGGCCTTGGGCTGGTCGACCTCCACGGGAGGTGGATGCAGGCCAACGAACCGTTGATCGCGATCCTCGGACGCAGCAACGACGACCTGGTGCAGACCACGCTCGCCGAGGTCACGGCGGCGAAGGATCGCGCCGCGCTCGCGGCCGCGCTTGTCCTGCTGCGCAATGGAGACCTCGTGCGCTGGGAAGCGGAGATCAGCCAGGCGCGGCCCGATGGCACGGAAGTGCCGGTCGGCATTCTTGTCGTCAAGCTCCCGAACACCGCCACGGGCGAACCGGTCCTGCTCGTGCAGGAACGCGACAACTCCGCCCGCAGGCGGACCGACGCGCTGCGGGATTGCGCAGCCGCCATCAGGCAGGTCATCGTCACGTCGCCTTCGGTCGAGCACGGCATGCCGCAGATCCTCGGCGCGTTCTGCAACTCCCTCGAACCCAAGTTGGCCCTTTACTGGGGGGTCGATTCCGATCGCCAGACCCTGCGGGTGCGCCACAGCTCGACCGTCTCGAGCGCGGTCCTCGAGGGTTTCGTGCACGCCAGCCGCGGCCATCCGACCGCAAGCGGCGTCGGGCTGGTCGGTCGGGTCTGGCAGGCAGGGCTGCTGGCGGCCGAAGAGGACCTCGAGCGCGCGGCCGATGACAAGAGGGTGGCCGCCGCGCGATCCGCGGGCCTTCGCTCGGCGGTCGCCTTCCCGGTCGTGGATACAGGTGAGGTGATCGGCGTCGTCGAACTGTTGGCGGAACGGGTTCGGAACCCCCAGGACGACGAGGTGACGATGCTCGCCGGCATCGGCGTCGAGATCGGACAGTTCACCCGTCGCTCGGAGACCTCCCAGGCGCTGCGCCGGAGCGAGGCGGATCACCGAGCGATCTTCGAGCGCTCACCCATCGGTATCGCGCGAATCAGCGCCGACGGTGAGCTGTTGGAGGCCAACCCCTCGCTTCTCCAGATGCTCGAGCACGACGCTGAAGAGATGCGCACCACAGTGTGGCCCGACCTGATGCGCGCTTACGACCAGGCGGCCTCGCGCCAGCGCAAGGCGACATTCCTGGCCGGCATCACGGACGGCAGCAGCGTCCAGGTGCGCGCGGCGACGGGCGCCGGCAACTGGCTGTGGCTGCAGCTGACCGCGACCTCGATCCCCGACTCGAGCGGCCGCCCCGAGCACGTACTGCTGATGATCGAAGACGTCACCACGGTGCGCGAGACCTCCGACAAGCTGGCCGAGTCGCTCGAGGCGCAGCGAGAGGCCAACGCGAACCTCGAGAAGATCGATCACACCAAGAGCGAGTTCCTCAGCATCGTGAGCCACGAGTTCAGGACAGCCCTGACGGGCATCCAGGGCTTCAGCGAGCTCATTCGGGACGGCGGGCTGGAGGCGGACGAGGTGCGCGCTTACGGCGGCTACATATTCAATGACGCGGACCGGGTGAACCGCCTCATCGGCGACATGCTCGACCTCGACCGCATGGAGTCGGGCCGCATGACGATGCGGACGGCAGACGTCGACGTCAACGACATCCTGATGGAGGCCATCGCCCGTGCCACCTCATCGGCGGTCGCGGTCGAGTTCAAATCCGACCTCGACCCGCGGCTGCCCATCGTGGCCGGCGACCGAGACCGGCTGATCCAGGTCATCAGCAACCTCGTCAACAACGCGGTCAAGTACTCGCCCGAGGGTGGCACCGTCACCCTGACCAGCCGGGCCGAGGGCCACTTCGCCCTGATCAGCGTGACGGACACCGGCATCGGCATCCCCGCCGAAGACATCGGCCATGTGTTCGAGCGCTTCCGGCGGGTGCGCAGCGGCATCGCCCAGTCGATTCCCGGGACTGGCCTCGGCCTCACGATCGTTAAGCAGATCGTGGAGATGCACGGAGGCAAGATCTGGGTGGAAAGCGCGCTGGGCCACGGCTCGTCCTTCCACTTCACGGTCCCCCTGACCCCCGAAGGCGCCAGCGCCGTGCAGCTCCGGCATGCCTGAGGTAGGCGCCAATGGGATGCGGACGCCCACGTTCCGGGTGCTGGTGGCGGACGACAACGAGGTCGCGCAGAGGCTGTGCAAGCGCGTGCTCGAGAAGGCGGGGTACCCGGTGTTGATCGCCGCCGACGGGCTGCAGGCGGTCGACATCGCGTTGAGGGAGCGCCCGGAGATGATCCTGATGGACGTCGCGATGCCCGGCATCGACGGGCTGGAGGCCATGCGGCGGATCAAGACCGAGATTCCGGCCATGCCCATCGTGATCGCGAGCGCGCACTCGATGTCCAGTGACCGCGAGCGATTCCTGGCCGCCGGCGCCGACAACGTGCTCAGCAAGCCATTCAGGCTCGCCGACCTGATCTCCATCGTCGAGCAGCTGGCGAGCGTGAAGTGAAGGACCTCACCGGGACTCGGCTCGGCCAGTACGAGATCGTCGAGCGCCTGGGCGGCGGGGGGATGGCGGTGGTTTACCGCGCGGTCCAGCAACCGCTTGGCCGGGAGGTTGCGCTCAAAGCGCTGTCGTCGGAGCTGTTCCAGGACGACGGTTTCGTCAAGCGCTTCGAGACCGAGGCCAAGACGCTGGCCAAGCTCGACCACCCGAACATCCTGCCGATCTACGACTTCGAGGTGATCGACGGCAACGCGTTCCTGACCATGCCCCTGATCCGCGGAGGCACGCTGCGAGACGTCCTCAACCGCGGTCCGCTCGATGCGCTGACGACCTGGCGCTACCTGCGTGAGATCGGGGATGGGCTGCAGCATGCGCACGACGCCGGCATCGTGCATCGCGACCTCAAGCCGACCAACGTGCTCATCCACACTGACGGCCGGGCGATGCTGGCCGACTTCGGGCTCGCGCGCGGAGCGGGACAGCCGACCCATCTCACGACGATCGGCCTCGCCATCGGCACCCCGGGCTACATGGCGCCGGAGCAGGTGATGGGTCACGACGTGGACAAGCGCGCCGACATCTACGCCATGGGTGTCCTGACGTTCGAGATGCTCACCGGCCGGCTGCCCTACATCGGGTCCAACCGGATGGAGGTCGCGTACGCAACGGTCAACGCGGAGATTCCATCGGCGGTCAAGATCAATCCCAACCTGCCCGACGAGCTCGACCAGCTGCTGCAGAAGGTGCTGGCCAAGCTTCCCGAGAAGCGGCCGCAGACCGTGCGCGACCTGCTGGGTCAGATGGCCAAGCTGCCGCAGCGCAGGACGTCACCGCCAGGGGTGGCCGCTGTCGTGCCCGCGGCGTCGGCCAGCACCGGCGGCGGCGTTGCGGTGCTGCCCCGGCCCGCGGTGGGATCGAACGGTCCGGACACCGCGTCGATGAAGGCGATGTCGTCATCTCCCCCAGCCCCGCCGCCCGCGATGCTCCACGGCTCGCCACCGCCGACACCGACGGCGGCGGGCTACTCGACCATTCGCACCCTCGAGCTCATGGGTGTGCGGCCCGCGAGAGCGAGAGGCAGGTTCATCCTCAATTCCTACTTCAGCAATTTCGTCCATGTCGCGCGCGACGTGACGGGCGACCGGTGGCCGGAGGTCGCTTATGCGTCAGGCCTCGTCCAGTACATCGAGCAGGACGCGGCGCACGACGACCAGCTGGCGTCGCCGGTGGAGTCGCTGAGCCGGCTCAACGAAGCGTTCGAGACGATTTACGGTCCTGAGTCCGAGGACATGATCAGAGCGTGGGGCCGGCGCGCGACAGAGCGGTGGCTGGCCGACGGCCGGCACGGCCTTGGCGGCGCGAGGCGATTCGTTCCCGGGCGCCAGCGCAAGCTCGCCGCGGTGGTCAAGAACTTCAGCGAAGCGATGGACAACGTGCGGGGCGAGCACACGCACGCGTGGCTGCAGGTCGACGAGCACCAGTTCTGGCTCGTCCACTTCTCCAACATGTTCGCGCTCGGACGGATCAAGAGCGTGAAGTCCTGTCATGTCTGGACGTCGTCGATCGAGACGATCCTTCGGTGGGCGGGGCTGGCCAACGACTGGTACGTGGAAGAGGTCGAATGCGGATCGGTGACGGGCACCTTCGATTGCGCCTACGCAATCCGCTCCTCAGAAACGGGCTAGTCGTCCCTAGCATCATAAAAGGGGAAGGCCCTCCACCGGGGGGCAGAGGACCTTCAGAAAGGAGGGAGGGCGAACTTGGAGCGCCAAAACTGGCGCCAAAATCCATATTACCCCCG
>Ga0209806_1001069_pt1 | contig 18420 bp, 18 predicted proteins | sample GraSoiAngelo_152_FD_186166 | JGI IMG/M metagenome (GOLD analysis project Ga0209806, IMG submission 186166) | Grasslands soil microbial communities from the Angelo Coastal Reserve, California, USA - 14_1009_12_30cm (SPAdes) (version 2) | ecosystem: Environmental > Terrestrial > Soil > Grasslands ... | reverse complement strand
AAGCGGGCTCGGCGTGCGGCAGCTCATCTTCCGTGGGCGATTGCCTACGAGGTTGTCTGCCATGCGCCTTGCCCAGTGCTGACCGTGCGGGGCTGAGCGGACCCGGAGGCCCTGAAAGCTAGAAAACAGGCTGAGGCAGACGCCCTTCGGGGTGGCCTTGACCGCCCCGGCACCATCCCAGGCCGGGCAGGTAACAATTCCTGATTTTGTTACCTGGTGTAGCGCCGGCATCCTGCCGGCAACAGAGCCGGCGAGACGCCGGCGCTACTTTGTCACCAGTTTTTCAGCTGGTCGAGCAGGCTTTCCAGGGCCTGGAATTCCTTGGGGCGGCTCGCCCGACGGCACCAGGGCCTGATTCAGACTAGGTCTTTTTTGCGGATGGCTTCCACTTGTTCAGGAAGTCCAGCAGATCTTCCGGGGCGAGCGCACGCGCCTTCTCGAACTCGCCCTTCTTTTGACTGAAGAGGAGCTTGCCGTCTGCGTCGAGCACGGCAATTGCGGGTATGCCGCGTTCCATCGGGACGTCATACTGCTGCATCAGGTCCTGATTCTTTTCTCCCTGGCCGATATCGACGTGCGTTACAACAAAATTGTCCTCGAGGAGGGGCGCAACGTCCTCACGCTGGAAAGCGAGATCGAGCACATGGCAGTCATAACACCAGTTCGCGCCGAAAACGACGAGCACTCGCTTGTGTTCCTTAACCGCTTTTGCGAGCGCTTCCTTGATTTCAGCGTGCGCATCGGCCTTGGCGGAGTAGATATTTTTTGATGTCGTCGGCTGCTGCAAGCGGCTGGCATCAGTACGTTTGCTCACGATCAGCCGCCACTCTGCACGCTGCTGCTGCCAGAGTTGCACCTCGGTGATGTAGAACGTCTTTTCTGCGGATTCGGCTGCCGAGCGAATCTCGGCCTGAAAGGCGAACTGTTGCTCGTCGGGCTGGGGCGACTGGGTTTGCACAACCTCAATCTTCATGTCACGGACCTTTGCGTCGATCCAGTAGTGAACGGCCGCGTCGGAATCGACGGTGCCCGAGGCAGTTTGGATGTGGGCGACCGGGTTCGTGCTGTAGAGAAGTCGCAGGGAGTTCGCATCGCCCGCAACAATCGCGCTTCTCCATTTTTCAAGCGGCGGAAAAGGCTTCTCTAGACCGGTGATGTCGGGAGTTTGGCCGGTCAGGGTGAGGGCACATCCAAAAAGAGTGCAAGCAAAACACAGGATCCGGAACTGAAGCTGGCGCAGACTCATTCGGGGTCTCCGCGCGCGGGCGCGCCAACGAAGTATATCCAACAGAGATGGGACAGGCTGTGATAACCATGCGGCCACTAGTGCGATTCGTGGCACCTGATCCGGCTGCACTGATACATTGGAGTACCGGTTGAATCCGCGTTGGGAGACGACGCCGACCCTGAGCCCCACACTTTCACAGCAGAAACCCGCAGAGGAACAGGCCGCTACGCCTCGGCCTGAACTCTTTCCTCTCCCTGCAATCGTCATCATGGCGAGCGCGTTCGCGGTGGTAGTTCCGTTCTTTTTTTACGGAAACGCGTCGGGGCACGACTTCGAATTTCACCTGCTTTCCTGGATGGAGGTGGTCCACCAGTGGAAGGAAGGAATCGTGTGGCCACGCTGGGCGGCCTTCGCGCATTGGACCTATGGGGAAGCGCGATTCTTATTCTATCCGCCGGCTTCGTGGAATTTGGGCGCGCTATTGGGAGTGTTGCTGCCGTGGAAGATAGCGTCGGGTGCCTATGTTTGGCTTGCGCTGACCACTTCCGGTTGCTCGATGTTTCTTCTGGCTCGACGCTGGTTGAGCCGGAGCGACGCCATTTTTTCCGCCGCGCTGTACGCAGCCAATCCGTATTACCTCGTGATTGTGTACTGGCGCAGCGCATTTGCGGAACTGTTGGCGGGATGCCTGTTGCCCCTGCTGCTGCTGTTTGTTATGCGCGCCGAAAAAGATGGGCGAAGAGTAATTGTGGCGCTCAGCCTCATTGTTGCAGCAGCATGGCTGACCAATGCCCCCTCGGCTGTGATGGTGAATTACTCGCTGGCATTATTGATCGTGGTCGCAGCGATCGTGCAGCGTAAGCCGGCTTTGCTCGTTTATGGCGGCGCAGCGGTGGTGCTGGGTGCGGGTCTTGCAAGCTTTTACGTAATCCCCGCCGCGCATGAAGAGAAGTGGGTGAACATCGCCCAGGTGCTGGCGCCGGGGCTGCGCCCGCAGGATAACTTCTTCTTCACGTTTGGCGATGATGTCGATCACAACCGCTTTAACATGGCAGTCAGCCTGGTCGGCGTCGCCGAGATTCTGCTTCTAGCCGCGGCCATTTTTCTCGCGAGAAGATGGCGCGGAGAACACAGTACGATCTGGTGGCTGCTGGCCGCGTGGGGAACGGCGGCCACACTGCTGATGTTGCCAATCACGCTGATTTTTTGGAGATACCTGCCCGAATTGAGGTTCGTGCAGCTTCCCTGGCGATGGCTCCTGTGTCTGAATGTGGCGTTTACCCTATTCGTCACGATGGGCTGCCGGCGATGGCTCACGCGCTTCATGATCTGCGCGGCCATGCTTGGCGTTTTGGCCATCGTCTGGCATCGCGTACAACCGCCTTGGTGGGACACCGCCGCAGACATTCAAGAGATGCACGACTTCATCGAAGACGGCGACGGATATGAGGGGACCGATGAATATGTTCCCGCCGGCGTCGATCCATACGAATTGAAAAAAGATGCTCCCCAGGTCGCAACCGTGAGCGGCGACCCGGCCGTCATTCGCATCGACCGCTGGGGCGCGCAGAGCAAAGTATTCTCCGCGAACGTTGCCCGTCCGGAAAAGCTGCGGATCCGCCTGTTGAACTACCCGGCGTGGAGGGTCGAGGTGAACGGTCGCGAAATTACCGCCGGCACGCAACCCGTCACCGGGGAGATCCTGATTCCGGTGGATACCGGCAGCAATCGCGTGCGCCTCACCTTTGTGCAAACCGAGGACCGCCTCATCGGTGACTTGGTTTCCGCGGGGACTCTGTTGCTGGTCATCGCGTGGAGCTTGTACCTCCGCCGTCAGGAGCAGGTCAGGAATGTCTCGGTATGAAAAAGATCCTGATCGCGACTTCCAATCCCGGCAAGCTGCGCGATTTTGCGGGGGCAGCTGCCGCGCACGATGTAGAGATCACCGCCATCCCGAATTTAGCTGCACTGCCCGTGGTAGTCGAAGATGGCCTCACCTTTGAGGAAAATGCGCGCAAGAAGGCCGAGCAATACAGCCTGGCAGTGCCGGGAGAGATCGTGCTGGCGGACGACTCCGGCCTTGAGGTCGACGCGCTAAACGGCGCGCCCGGCGTTCATTCCGCACGCTATGCGGCGGAGGAGCCCCACAAGGCCGATGAGAACACGGACGACGACGCGAATAACGTTCGAGTGTTGCGCGAACTGAACGGTGTTCCCGCTGAAAAGCGCACGGGAAAATTCGTCTGCGTCATTGCCGCAGCGCGAAACGGGCAAATGCTTGCGACTTTTCGCGGAGTGGCCGAAGGCGTCATTCTCGACCACCTGCGCGGGACGGGCGGCTTCGGCTACGATCCCATGTTTTACTTTCCCGGGATTCGAAAGACTTTCGCCGAACTCACTCCCGAGGAGAAGGCGAACTACAGTCATCGCGGCGCGGCCTTCCGGAAATTCCTGGCGTGGATCGACGCGACGCGCTGACAATCTCGATCCGAACCCAACCAGTTCGCGAAAATTTGGAACAGAAAGGGAAACAAAAGTAGACGAGTTGGTCCATTAGGCACTAGTTTCTTGACTTCCCTTCTTCGCGAGCCAGATAATAAAAGGTTCGTTTCACATCTTTGGAGAAACAAGGAGCGGTCATCGTGGCGACCACAGCCAGTCCTGCGGCTCCGATCAGCATTAAGCGCGGAGTGGCTCCCTTGCGCGCCGGCCAGGGAACATCGTTTTTCTTGCGGCGACTGCATTCCCTCACAGGAATTATTCCGGTGGGCGCATTTCTTTTCGAGCATATCCTGATCTCTAACGCAACCGCCATCAGCGGACCCGATGCGTATGCGCGGCAGGTAAGTTTTCTCGCCAATCTCCCGCTGGTGTTCTTCCTGGAATTATTCGGCATCTGGCTTCCCATCCTGTTTCACGGGCTCTACGGGTTCTATATCTGGTTCCGCGGCGATGGAAATACGATCGCTTATCCCTGGACCGGCAACTGGATGTACACGCTGCAGCGCTGGACAGGCGGAATCGCGTTCGTCTACATCGTGTGGCACACCTGGACGATGCGCTTCACGGGCGTCGACCTGCACGAGGCGGCCGCGCAATCGTTCCCGAAAGTGCAGAACGAGGTCCACAATCCGCTGCTGCTCGCGTTCTATATCGTTGGCCTGATCGCGGCATCGTGGCATTTCGCCTACGGCATCTGGTTGTTCTCGGCAAAGTGGGGCATCGTCACGGGTGACAAGGCCCAAGCTCGACTCCTGCGGCTATGCATGGCGTTCTTCTTCCTGCTAAGCGTAGTTGGGCTTGCGAGCTTGTACACCTTCCGGACGCGCTTCCAGCAGTCGAACCCTGGCGGGAACATCGTCGATGCGAGGCCCGGGATCGAGAACCACGGAAGGCCGGTGAATTGAGATGGCAGCAGCTCCGAAGATTATCGTTGTAGGCGGTGGACTCGCGGGCCTTGCGGCCGTCATCAAGATCGCCGAGATGGGCGGCAACGTCGACCTGTTCTCGATCGTGCCCGTCAAGCGCTCGCACTCGGTGTGCGCGCAGGGCGGAATCAATGCCGCGAAGAATCTTAAAGGTGAGGGCGACTCGACCTGGCAGCATTTCGACGACACCATCTACGGCGGCGATTTTCTCGCCAACCAGCCTCCCGTAAAAGCCATGTGCGATGCCGCCCCCGGCATCATCGACCTGCTTGACCGCATGGGAGTTCCTTTCAATCGCACGCCCGAAGGATTACTCGACTTTCGCCGTTTCGGTGGAACGCTCTATAACCGCACCGCATTCGCGGGTGCGACCACCGGGCAGCAACTCCTCTATGCGCTCGACGAGCAGGTGCGGCGCTACGAATCCGAAGGCAAGGTGAAGAAGTACGAGCACTGGGAATTTCTTTCGGCCGTGCTCGACGGTGGCCGAGTCTGCCGCGGGATTTGCGCGATGGATCTGCGCACGATGGAGATCCGCACGTTCCCGGCGGACGCGATCATTGTGGCCACTGGCGGCATCGGCGCGATCTTCGGGAAGTCGACGAATTCAGTAGTCTGCACCGGGTCGGCGCAGTCCGCTCTCTATCAGCAGGGATGCTATTACGCGAACGGAGAATTCATTCAAGTCCATCCCACGTCGATTCCGGGAGAGGACAAGCTGCGTCTCATGTCGGAGTCGGCACGTGGTGAAGGCGGACGCGTCTGGGTTCCGAAGAAGCAAGGCGACAACCGCGATCCCAAGAGTATTCCGGAAAACGAGCGCTGGTATTTCCTGGAAGAGTGGTATCCGAAGTACGGGAACCTGGTTCCCCGCGACGTAGCCACAAGGGCCATCTTCAAGGTCGTCTACGAGCACCACCTCGGCATCGACGGCAAGCCGATGGTCTACCTCGACCTGACTCACATTGACCGCAAGATTCTCGACAAGAAGCTGGAAGGCATTCTCGAGATTTACGAGAAGTTTGTCGGCGACGATCCGCGCGACACGCCCATGAAGATTTTCCCCGGCATGCATTACACCATGGGCGGCCTGTGGGTGGATTTCAAGCAGGCCACGAACATTCCTGGAATCTACTCGGCGGGCGAATCGGAATACCAGTATCACGGCGCGAATCGCCTGGGCGCGAATTCGCTGGTCTCATGCATCTGGGGAGGCTTCATCGCCGGGCCAAGCGCGGTGCAATACGCGCGCGGGCTGCAGAAGTCCGATGGCAACGGCTATTACGACGCGGAGAGAAAGCGTCAGCAGGAAATCAACGGCGGCCTCATGAACGCGGACGGATCGGAGAACCCCTTCCTGCTGTGGCGCGAACTGGGCGAGGAGATGACCAAGAACTGCACGGTCATCCGCTACAACAAAAATCTCCAGCAGACGGATGCGAAACTGGTGGAGTTGCTGGAGCGCTTCCAGAAGATCAACTTGAGCGATCGCAGCCAATGGGCGAATACGACGGTCGCGTTCGCGCGCCAGCTCTACAACATGCTGCAGCTTTCTCGTGTGATTGCCCAGGGAGCGGCCATGCGGAACGAATCGCGGGGCGCGCACTATAAGCCGGACTTCCCCGATCGCGATGACAAGAATTGGCTGAAGACGACGAAAGCGACTTTCGCGCCCGACGCCGATGAGCCCAAGTTTGAATTCGAGCCCGTGGATATTTCGCTGCTTCCACCGCGGCCCAGGAAGTACGACGCGGCGAAGTAAACCAAAGGGACCGGAGGAAGATGGAACCTAACCTAGACGAGGATTTTTGGCCCTTCTGGATCGTTGAGTCCGCTGGGCTTCTTTTTCCGCTATTTCTGTTGGTGCTTCACTTGTTGTGGTGTGTGTACGGGCAACGGACTCTTACGGATTGGATGCTGCTGGCTTGGTCTGCAGTGTTAGTAACCGTGTTTCTTTTCCGCTACAAGGCACAAAAAAGTGGACACGATGGCCTGGGAGTTTCATTTCGGTATGTGGCTCGCGTGCGCTCCGATGGGGATGGCGATTGCTGTTCAATCTAGGGGAGATTCCGCTCGATGGGAGTAGCTGTTTTCGCATTCGCCTTTGTTTATAACGCAGCGAATTACGTGAGGCGCTTTTATCTCAGCAATAAGGGTGAGAGCTAATGGCTGGCAAGGTCCCCAAATTCAATGGTACCTCGCACCCAGCCCGCTCAAGAACCGGGAAGGGCACGAGTTCCACTCGTGCCAATCGAAGCGTTGTCCAGGACGGCGGCTTTAGCCGCTGGGGGCCAAGGATCTAGTTTGAAACCCGGAAAGGCGGAGCAATACCGGTACTCGGAAGCGTTGAACACAAGGCAACCAACAACTGGATTTTGATGAATGTAATTCCGATGATGAGCGAAGTCTTGAGCATCACGAATCCGATGATCCGTGAAACCGCGCTGCCAAACTTCAGACTTGCGCCCGATCAGGGCGCCGAGCGCATGGGAATACCCTCCTTTGATCAACTGGAGCGCGCGCTCGATGGTCACGTCGTGCGTCGGGGTAAGCAAGAGATGAACGTGATCAGGCATGAGCACGAAGGCGTGCAAGGAGTACTGTCCTTCGCGACGGTAGTGGAAAAGAGTCTTAAGAAACAATCGTGCGTAGTTCTCGACCTGAAACAGTCGTCGACGATTCCATGTGGAGAAGGTTACGAAATAGGTTCCTGGAGGAGAAAAGAGTCGTGACGGCCGCAAGGCTAACCTCAGCGGCTGGAAGCCGCGTCCCCTCCAAGCATAAGGTCGGCACGAGTGGAACTCGTGCCCTTCCCGGTCTTATTCGGATCAACGTTTTTCATTCTGGGAAGTTAGCAGTTTCCAGGATGATGAGGGCTGGGCCTAATTCATACCGTCCCGACGGTAACCCTCTGTACGGAGAAGTTCCGCGAAGGGTATCGGACCGACACCAGCTTTGGATATGAACAGCTTCACCGTGCGGAATATAACGAAATCAGCTAAAGGCTAAGAGCGAATGGCCAACAACGTCATCATCAAAATCAAACGTCAGAACACTCCAGACTCCAAGTCCTACTGGGAAGAGTTCGAACTTCTTTACAAGCCTGGGCGCAACGTGACCTCCGCTCTCATGGAGATTGCGGCGAATCCCGTCACGCGCGACGGTAAGAAGACGACCCCGATCACGTACGACTCCAATTGCCTGGAAGAAGTCTGTGGATCGTGCGCAATGCTGGTCAACGGGAAGGCTCGCATGGCCTGCTCTGCCCTGCTCGACAATCTCGACCAGCCCATTCGCCTGGAGCCATTGTCCAAATTTCCCGTAGTTCGCGATCTGGCCACCGACCGCGGTGTGATTTTCGAAAATCTCAAAGCCGTGAAAGCCTGGGTTCCGGTGGACGGCAGCTACGATCTCGGACCCGGACCGCGGGTTTCACCGGACGAGCAAGAGGAGATGTATCCGCTTTCGCGCTGCATCTCGTGCTGTTGTTGCATGGAGGCATGTCCGCAGTTCAATGAAGACACGGGCTTCGTCGGAGCGGCGGCGATTTCGCAGGTGCGTCTGTTCAACTCGCATCCGACGGGACAGGTCCTGAAGCACGAGCGACTCTCCGCGCTGATGGGCGATGGCGGCATTCAGGAATGCGGCTACGCGCAGAACTGCGTGGAGGTTTGTCCGAAGGATATTCCGCTCACCACATCCATCGCGGAAGTCGGCGGCGATGTGATGAAGCAGGCGCTGGGCGATCTATTTCGCAAGTGACCGTGTTGGCGCAGTCAAGCAGGTTACGTTCGTTTCACCAAAAAACAACAAGTTAGCTTCAGTAATCTGTGGCGAGATTACTGATGATTCTCTCCTTGGTAACGGTCGGAAGTAAGTTTGGACTTGGAATTCTTGACCGCTAGGTTAGACTGTCATCTGCTCTGGCCACCGGAGCCTCTCCCCAAGCGATTCGAGGCCACTTCGTGCGAATGGGAACTGGGCGTTTTAGACTTTGGGTAGCGCTGCTGTCGATGATTGCAAGCCATGCCTTCGGCTTGCACAGCTACACCACCAAGCACTCCACTACACACAAAGCCAGCAAGCATCACGCGCGACGGCTGCGCTGGAATCCGATGTTCCGTCCCTCACACGAATCGCTGCTCCGCCAGAATGAAGAGATCGATCGTCTCGACTTGCCTCGCATCCAGGATGACGATGAACTGGAAGCGTTGAAGGCGAGCCAGGCATTGGTGCCGATCCGCACCGGGCAAACGCTGCGTGTCGATCCGCGGCTCGATCCCGACCGACGCTTCTGCCGTCCGTGGACTCGCGACTTCGTCGAAGACCTGAGCCAGGCGTACTACAACGAGTTCCATGATCAGATCCAGGTGAACTCCGCGGTACGCACCGTGAAGGTGCAAAAGAAACTCCGCCGCCATAACCGCAACGCGGCTCCCGCGGAAGGCGATACGGCCTCGTCCCACCTGGCAGGCCTTACCCTGGACATTCAGCGGCGTGGCATGTCGAAGCAGCAAATTCACTTCGTCGAGCGCTACCTGTTCTACCTGCGCGCGCTGGGCCTGGTCGAACCCGAGGAAGAACGGCGGCAGTGGGTGTTCCACGTCATGGTTTCGGAGCGCTACGCGGGCTGGCGCGAAACCCAGGATGTGGTTCGCTGGAACAACGAGCCGTTCGAAGAACTCAGTCAGAAGTAAACAGCCTCTCGCACCTGCAATCATGATTGTTCTGATGGCCGGACTTCCGGGCACGGGGAAATCCACGCTAGCCCGGGAACTCGCTGCGCGGGTTGGCGCATCCGTCATTGGGAAAGATGAAATCCGGCACGCGCTGTTTTCCGCCAGGGACCTCGAGTACTCCACCGAGCAGGACGATTTCGTGATGGGTATCATGCTGGAGGCGACGGCATGGATTCTACGGAAGGATACAGGCCGGATCGTGGTTCTCGATGGGCGCACTTTTTCGCGCCGATATCAGATTGACCGGGTGCTCCAGGCCGCTACTGAACTGCACCAACCGTGGCGGATTCTAGAATGCGTATGCTCGGACGAGACTGCCCACCGCAGGATCGAGTTGCAGGCGAGCGCCGGTGAGCATGTGGCCGGGAACCGGACGGTTGATCTTTATGTCGCCGTGAAAGCTCGCTTCGAGCCAATCACACTTCACAAAACAATCGTTGATACCGACCTACCGTTGGAAAAATGCGTGAACCAGGCGGTTGCTGCAATTCGCTGAGTCCGAGTTTCGCCTCCTTCGTCACACCGTATACAATCCATTGCTTGCGCCGAGCCAGGCTCGCGCAACCAGTCTATGAACCAACGGCTCGCGTTTTCTCTCGTCCTCTTCGGTGTTTCGACAACTCTCTTAGCACAGAACACAGCAGGCGTCAGCGCCAAGGCCCTCGCGATTCACAACTCCGCCATTGTGATCGACACGCACGCCGACACGCCGCAACGTTTCCTGGAGAGCAACTTCGACCTTGGCAGCACGGATCCTAAGGACATCGGCCAGATCAGTCTCGACAAGGCACGCGCGGGAAATCTGGGTGCGGAATTCTTCTCGATCTGGGTAGAGCCGCAGACCAACCAGGGACATTTCGCGCAGCATACCTTCGACCTGATCGACTCCGTCTACCAGGAAGCCGCCCGGCATCCCGATCGCATGATGATGGCCTTCAGCGTTGCCGACATCGAACGCGCTCACAAAGAACACAAGTTGGCGGCCCTGATGGGTATTGAGGGCGGGCACTCCATTGAGAACGACATGCACCTCCTCCGCGACTACTATCGCCTCGGTGTCCGCTACATGACCCTGAGCTGGTCCAATACCAATGAATGGGCGGACTCCTCCGGAGATATCAACGATCCCAAAATCCAGCATCACAATGGCCTGACCGACTTCGGCAAGCAGGTGGTGCTCGAAATGAATCGCCTCGGCATGATCGTGGATATTTCGCACGTGGCCGACAAAACCTTCTGGGACGCCATCGCCACCAGCAAAGCTCCTGTGATTGCGTCCCATTCCTCGGCGCGCGCCCTCGCGAATCATCCTCGCAATATGACTGATGACATGTTGAGCGCGGTGGCCAAGAACGGCGGCGTGGTGCAGGTGAATTTCTTTTCGGGGTTCGACGATCCAAAGTACCTTGAGGCTCTAATTGCGCAGTCCAAAGATCGCGATGCGGCAGTCGAGCTGGCCATCGCGAAGAAACGAGCGTCGGGAGAAAAGGCGACATTCATGGATCAGGATCAGGTCCAACGGGAGTGGCTGGCGAAGATACCCCGCGCGCCATTTTCGTCGTTGATTGATCAGATCGACCACATCGCCAAGGTAGCCGGAGTGGACCACGTAGGGCTGGGGTCCGATTTTGACGGCGTAAGCGGCGCGACCCCGGTGGGGATGGATTCCGCCGCGGATCTTCCGAAAATTACGCAGGGGCTACTCGATCGCGGTTATGGTGAGAAAGATATCCGAAAAATCCTGGGCGGAAACCTGTTGCGGGTGTTTGGAGAAGTGGAGCGCGTAAGCGCGCAGATGCAATCCGAGACGCCGAGCGCCCGCTGAGTGACGGGTAAGCCTCTCGCCCACACGTCATTCCCGGTGTCGTACAATTCTTGTTTGCCTGAAATCGCCCGGTTGGGCCTATTCAATCTGATTTAGAAGGAGTCCGCATGCGAAGGATAGTCGGGCTTTTGATCATGGTCGTCATATTGTCTCTTTCGGTCTGGTCGCAAACGAAGCCAGCCACTACCACAGCGCCCCGGCGTGCCGGGTCGCCCACCGCCAGCGCCGAGGATACGCCCGATCCGATCGCGATCATCGATACCTCCGCGGGCAAGATGAATTGCACGCTGTTTCCAAAGAAGGCGCCCATCGGTGTCGCAAACTTCATTGGGCTCGCCACAGGAACGAAGGACTGGACGAATCCCGTCACGCACGCTAAGAAGCACGGGGTTCCGCTCTATGACGGCACAATCTTTCACCGGGTAATTCCGGAATTCATGATCCAGGGTGGCGATCCGGCGGGCTCCGGAACGGGCGATCCCGGCTACAAATTCAAGAACGAGACTTCGCCCGACCTTACCTTCGATCGCCCCGGCCGCTTGGCCTACGCCAACGCAGGTCCCGACACCAACGGATCGCAATTCTTCATCACGGAAGTTCCATATCCCACTCTGAATGGCGGGTATACGATTTTTGGACAGTGCGATGATGCCGCGGTCGCGCTGGTGAAGCAGATCGCGCGCATGGCGAGCGATCCGCGGAGTAACCGACCGTTCCGGCCGGTGACGATCAACCACATTACGATCGTGAAGGCCGGCGGCGAGGCAGCCGCGCCTAAGGCGGCTCCCAGAAAGCCCGCCACCGCATCCAAAACGCCGCCCGGCAATACTCCGTAGTGGCCAGGAGTTTGCTGGCAGCGAGTACCCAGGCGTGTTCAAACGCTGGAAAATCATTCGCGTCACGAAAGGATTCTCATGGCTCGTCAACCCGGCACCTATGCAACTCTGCAGACCAGCGAAGGAACCGTTGTCTGCCGGCTGTTTGAAAAAGAGGCGCCCAAAACTGTCGGCAACTTCATTGATCTGGCCGAGGGCAAACGCGATTGGACTCATCCCGTCAGCGGCAAAAAGAGCAAGGACCGTCTTTACGATGGCACCATCTTCCATCGCGTGATTCCTGATTTCATGATTCAGGGAGGCGATCCGGCGGGTAACGGCATGGGCGGACCCGGCTATCAATTTGAAGACGAAACCCGGAACTCGCCCCACAAGTTCGACAAGAAGGGCAAGCTCGCCATGGCGAACGCCGGCCCGAACACCAACGGCTCACAATTTTTCATCACGGTCGCGGCGACAACTTGGCTGACGGGCAAGCACACCATCTTCGGCGAGGTGGTGGAGGGGCAGGACGTGGTCGATAAGATCTCGACGCTACCTCGAGGCCGGCAGGATCGGCCAGTGAAGGACGTTGTACTGCAGACGGTCACCATCGAGCGCGTCTGAGTGTTTTTTTGGCTGCGCCGAGGCTGCAGGGTTTTTCTTGACGGCTTACACTTTTAAAGTCTTTGTCATTCCGACGCCGAACGCGGCGGAGGAATCTGCGATACGACGGCCGGTGCGAAGCGATAACATCGACATTAGGGCAAGCATTGCGAGAGATCGAATCAAAAGATCGGCCGCGAAGAAGAAGTTCTAACTCGTGGAGAGCAAAATCCGACCTGGCTCGATCTGGCGGCCAACGTGGTGCTCAGAGAGATTCCTCCGCCGCGTTCGGCTTCAGAATGACAAGATTTGCGGATTCCGGGCCGCGCCCGGAGGGATTTGGACTGAAGCTAGGAATGCGTCCGCGCTGATCGAGGTTTTCGATCCTGTTCATCGAATTTTCCGTGTGCGTTCTTTTTCCGAATCGACCTAAGATGCATGTGAGCAGTGACTCCTTCGCTGGAGGTCTTCGTGAAGCGCATCTCCCTACTCACAGCCCTGCTGATATTCGCTCTTTGCTTGTCCTCCGTAGCTCAGAGGGCGCCATCCAACAGCAGCATTCCGACGAAGAAGGTCACCATCTCGGGAGAAATCAGTCAGGACGGCAAGGCCATCGTTGCCGACGGCAAGGCCTGGATCGTCAGCAATGTCGAGAGGCTGCAAAATCACCTGGGCGAACACGTAACCGTCAAAGGCTTCCTCGATCCGGTCAGCAATCGCCTGGAGGTGCTTTCGATGAAAATCTTGCGCAACGAGGTGAGCGCGTCTGCCAGACTAGGCGATTCCGCCTTCCGTCGCTAGCAAAGCGTACGTGGCGGGAAGTCCGCACTCACCGGCGGGACTTGTTGTGAGAACTGAGGCCTCAGACAAAAGCCCTGACACCTGACACCCGACACCCGACACCTGTGTCCGTCACACCCCGATAACAGCCACGAGCTCCTTCACAGACGCCGCGCTGCGATCGAGTTCGGATTTCTCCTGAGGAGTGAGCTTGATCTCCACGATCTGCTCAATTCCCTTCGCACCGAGCTTGACCGGAACTCCCACGAAAAGTCCCCGCATTCCGTACTCGCCCTCCAAATAGGCCGCGCAAGGAAGAATCTTCTTCTTGTCCTTAAGAATCGCCTCCACCATTTCGGTCACGGCAGCGGACGGCGCGTAATACGCCGAACCTGTCTTCAAATATTTCACGATCTCCGCGCCGCCATCCCGCGTGCGCTGGATCAGTTTCTCGACTGTGGTGGCATCGAGCAGTTCCGTGATCGGGATGCCGGCCACGGTGGAATAGCGTGCCAACGGAACCATCGTGTCCCCGTGCCCGCCCAGTACAAACGCGGTTACGTTCTCGACACTTACGTTGAGTTCCTGGGCAATGAACGTCCGGAAGCGGGCGGAATCGAGCACGCCCGCCATGCCGATCACGCGCTCGCGCGGAAAGCCGCTCATCTTGTAGGCGGCTTGCGCCATCGCGTCCAGCGGGTTCGACACGACGATCAGAATGCAATTCGGGGAATACTTCACGGCTTCCCCGACCACCGTCTTCATGATGTTGTGATTGATGTTGAGGAGATCATCGCGGCTCATGCCGGGCTTGCGCGGGACCCCGGCCGTGATCACAACGATGTCAGAGTTCGCAGTGTCCCTGTAGTCCTGCGTGCCCAGAATGTGAGAGTCCCGTTTCTCGATGGGCATCGCTTCGAGCAGATCGAGGCCCTTGCCTTGGGGAACGCCGTCGATGATATCGATCAGTACAACGTCCGCCAGTTCCTTGGAAGCAATCCAGTGGGCGGCGGTGGCGCCCACGTTGCCGGAACCTACGATGGTTACTTTTTTTCGCATGAAATCGTCCTCTCCCGGAACTGAAAATCTCCAACAGGCTGCTGAAAAACTCTAGCGATAACTGCACTTTCAAAGGGCTCGGGTTCACAGTTTGCTGAAAAACTCTCGTGAAGCTGCGTTTTGAAAGGGCTCGGCTTCAAGCCGAGCCGTAAGAGCCGCAAAATCAACACGGCTTTAGCCGCTGAGGTCCTCGGCGTCGCCAGGCAACTGCGAATCCTAAACCGCAGAGTTCGCAGAGAACGGCCGCCGAGAACGCGGAGAACTCACAATCTCTTCTGCGACCTCGTTTAACGCACTCCCGCCAGCATCACGGCGTCCATGTTCTCAATGATGTAGTTGCCGAACTCGCTGGTCTTGACCTTGGTAGCGCCCTCCATCAGGCGCTCGAAATCGTAGGTGACTTTCTTCTGTTCGATCGTGCGCTCCATGCCGCGCTCAATCAGGTCGGCGGCTTCCGCCCATCCCAGAAAGCGGAACATCATGACACCCGACAGGATCACCGAGCCCGGATTGATGACGTCGCGGTCAGCATACTTGGGCGCGGTTCCGTGGGTCGCTTCAAAGATGGCGTAACCATCGCCGATGTTGGCTCCCGGCGCGATGCCCAGGCCGCCTACCTGGGCCGCGCAGGCGTCCGAGATGTAGTCGCCGTTTAAGTTGGGCGTCGCCAGCACGGTGTACTCGTCGGCGCGCGTGACCACCTGCTGAAAGATCGAATCGGCGATGCGGTCGTTGATCATGAGCTTCTTCTTCCAGGCTCCATGACCATGCGTCGCGTAAATCCGATCCAGCACATCTTTCACTTCTTTGTAAGTCGATTTCCGGAATTCTTCCGGGGCAAATTCCAGGCCGGGCTCGGTCAAATTGGCGTTTTCTTCGACGGACAGATTCGGATTTTTATCTTTGTTGTCGACAATCCAGCTCTCGCGCTCGGTGACCACTTTGTCGCGAAACTCGTCGGTCGCGAGCTCGTATCCCCACTTGCGGAATGCGCCTTCGGTGAACTTCTGGATGTTGCCCTTATGGACGAGCGTGACGCTCTTGCGGCCGTTCTCGAGCGCGTGTTTGATGGCCATGCGCACCAGGCGCTTCGTGCCGGTGACGGAAATCGGCTTGATTCCAACTCCTGAATCGAGGCGCACTTGTTTCTTGCCGCCCTTGAGCATGTCTTTATTGAGGAATTCGATCAGCTTGGCGGCTTCGGCGCTTCCTTCCTCCCACTCGATACCGGCATAGACATCCTCTGTGTTCTCGCGAAAGATCACGAGGTCCATGCGCTCGGGGTGCTTTACCGGCGAAGGCACGCCCTTGTAGTACTTCACGGGACGAACGCAGCCGTAGAGATCCAGAATCTGTCGTAAGGCGACATTCAGGGATCGAATGCCGCCGCCCACCGGCGTCGTGAGTGGGCCTTTGATGGCTACGCGGAATTCGCGCACGGCGTCGACCGTGTCGTCGGGAAGCCAGGTGTCGAACTTTGCCTTCGCCTTTTCGCCCGCGAACACTTCGTACCAGGCAACGCGCCGCTTGCCCTTGTATGCCTTTTCAACGGCGGCGTTGAATACCCGCACCGAAGCTTTCCAGATGTCGCGTCCGGTGCCGTCGCCCTCGATGAAGGGCACGATCGGGTTGTCCGGGATCTGATAGCTGCCATCTTTGTACGAAATCCGCGCTCCATCCGCGGGCACAGCGACACCATTGAACGACTGCGCCATGAAAGGCTCCTTGCGTTGGGTGAAAACCCTCCATTATAGAGAAAACGCGCCGATTCCCATAAGTGTTTGCCTGATCCCGTGAAGGCAGGCGCGTTTCGCCCGTGTAGGAACGGCTGATGCAAACGTCCCGTCGACTCGGCACGCAATCCGGATGCTAGAATCGCGCCGATCTCCAGACACCTCCGTGCCAGGTTGAGGATCGCGCATGAAGAAATTACTTCTCCTGTTCCTGCTCTGCCCTGCTCTCCTCGCCCAGGACGTCCCGGCAAAGCCCGACACCGGCGAACGCCATGAGTTCGTAATTGCGAAGTTCAAGACCGAGAGCGGCGTGACCTTGCCCGAGGCCCATGTCGTCTATGGTACGTATGGGCATCTAAACGCCGCTAAGGACAACGTGATTCTGCTGCCGTCGCATTATATGGCTGACTTCCACGGCTACGAGTGGCTCATTGGTCCGAATCACGCGCTCGACACTGCGCAGCTTTTCCTGGTCGCCACCGAGTTGTTTGGCAACGGGCATTCGTCCTCGCCCAGCAATACTCCGGAGCCTTATCACGGGCCGCGTTTCCCGGTGACGACGATCCGCGACAACGTGGAGGCGGTGCATCGGCTGCTTACCGAAGAACTCCACATCCAGCACGTGCGCGCAATTATCGGGTTCTCCATGGGGGCGCAGCAGGCGTTTCAGTGGGCGGTCAGTTATCCAACCTTCGCCGATCGCATCGTGGCTACAGCGGGCACCGCGAAAACCTATCCCCATGGATTTGTACGGCTGGAGGGCCAGATTGCCGCGTTAACCGCCGACGCCGCCTTTCAGAATGGTGACTATACTTCTCCGCCCAAGAAGGGCCTCGAAGCGTTCGGCATAGTGTGGACGGCCTGGCTGTTTTCTCAGGAATGGTGGCGCAAGGAGTTATGGCGCGAAGGAGCAAAGCCAGGAACGACCTTCGAATCTGTCCTGAACGAGTTTCGGACGAACTTCATTCCCGGAGCCGACGCCAACGACCTGATCCTGCAAGCGCGCACGTGGGAGAAGCATGATGTAGGAGGGACGCCGGGATTCGGGGGCGATGTCGCACGCGCGTTGGGGTCGATCAAGGTTCCCTTCCTCTACATGCCATCGGAAACGGATCTGTACTTCCCTATCGGCGATGCGCGCTATGAAGCGGGGTTCATGCATACCGTGACCCTGACCCCCATCCCATCCCTTTGGGGACACACGGCCGGGGCCGGTGGCAGCCCGGCGGATGAAAAGTTCCTGAACGAGACGATTGGAAGCTTCCTGCGCGACTCCGGCAAGCAGTAAGTCAGCGGGTGCGTCCGAACAGCGCGCCTTGACATCCCTTCCGGCGGAGGTGAGAATTTCTCTAGTCCGTTCGCGCGGTTTCGCGCAGTTCCCCTGGATTGAGGCAAATCATGAAAGTTTCGCTTTTTCGCCGCCTGCCGCTTGTCGCCTTGGCTTTCGCGGTAGTTCTGCCTTCAGCGTTCGCCAAAGGTGCCGCCGACTACACTCAATTCGGCCACGACATTCGCATTGCGGCAGACCAAAAAGTCGGGGAGCTGACCTGCTTCAATTGTTCCGTTTACGTGCAAGGTCAGGTGAACGGGGATATCACGACCTTTCACGGCAACATCGTGATCGAGCAGAACGCGGCCGTGTCGGGCGAAGTAACATCGTTTCTGGGCCAGATTCGCGCTGCCAACGGTTCCAAGATCGGTGGCGACGCTACGGTCTTCGTCGGCAACTTGGTCCTCGAGCAGGATGGGATGCTCAATGGCGAGGCAACGTCGTTCGCGGGAGACATCCGGGTGGCTAACGGCGCCAAAATTGGCGGCGACAGCACGGCCATTGGAGGCGTCGTGCGGCGCCAGTCCGGAGCTATGACGGGCGGTGAGGTCACCTCGATGCAAGGCACCATCTGGTTGTTTCTGATCTTCGTTGCGCCGTTTTTGTTTCTCGCTGGAATCATTGCGCTGATCATCTGGCTGGTGCGGCGCAACCGGCGGCCGTCTCCGGCGATTGCCCGCGCTGCATAAGCTTCTCTTCTCTGCTTGTGGAGGGATGGGCGTCTCGCCCCGTCAAGGCAGGCCGGCTGATTCGACATTGAAAGCGCAAGAGCGACGCTCAACCTGAATTAATCTGCGTCGCGATGACCGAAGTACTTCCTCACCCCAATCACGTTATAACGACCCCAGGGTCCGTTTGTGCCAAGATCCGCCGGACC
>Ga0209806_1001068_pt1 | contig 18426 bp, 20 predicted proteins | sample GraSoiAngelo_152_FD_186166 | JGI IMG/M metagenome (GOLD analysis project Ga0209806, IMG submission 186166) | Grasslands soil microbial communities from the Angelo Coastal Reserve, California, USA - 14_1009_12_30cm (SPAdes) (version 2) | ecosystem: Environmental > Terrestrial > Soil > Grasslands ... | reverse complement strand
GGCTCGACGTCACGCTGCATCGCGACGACCGCCACCTGCGGCCTCCCGATGGCCACCACCCGTCGACTGAGCTGCCCGATATCGGCGGCAAGGTCGTCGTGCTGGTCGACGATGTGATCCATCGCGGTCGGACCGCGCGCGCGGCGATGGATGCCTTGATGGATTTCGGAAGGCCTCGTGCGATCCAGCTCGCTGTCCTGGTCGACCGGGGGCACCGCGAGCTGCCGATCCGGCCCGACTACGTGGGCAAAAACGTGCCGACATCGGACTCGGAACGGATCGAAGTCCTGATTGATGAGCAGGACGGAATCGACCAGGCGGTCATCGTTGCCGGTTAAAAGGGCTCACGCCGCGCTCGTGCTCGAGGACGGTCGCGCCTTCATTGGCGCGCCGCTCGGCGCAGATGTCGTCGGTGAGGGAGAGGTCGTCTTCAACACCGCGATGACCGGCTACCAGGAGGTCCTTACGGATCCGTCGTATGCAGGCCAGATGGTGTGCATGACCTATCCGCTGCAGGGCAACTATGGGGTGCGTGACGCGGACGCCGAGTCCGCGCGGCCGTGGGCCCGCGCGCTGGCGGTGCGCTGGGCGTGTCCGGTACCGAGCCACCACTCGAGCGAAGCGTCGCTCGACGAGTACCTGCGGAAGTGGAACGTGCCCGGGATCAGTGAGATCGACACTCGAGCGCTCACGCGCCACATCCGGATGCACGGTGCTCAGCGCGCGGTGCTCGTCCATGAGCCCGTCGCCCCGTCAGAGGCGCGGATCGCCGAGCTGATCGCGGCGGCGCGGCGCGTGACCCCGCTTGCGGAGCAAGACCTGGTCGCGCAGGCCTCACGCACCCACAAGGAGGAGTGGCTGGACCCGTTGCCTCCCGAGCTCAAGACTCGGCGGCGGAGCGATGGCGAGGGCCTGCTCGTAGCAGTCGTCGACTACGGCGTCAAGGCGAACATCCTTCGCTCGCTGCGCGAGCGAGGCTGTCGAGTCGTCGTGCTGCCGCATGCGGCCTCGTGGGCGGACGTGGAGGCACTTGGCGCCGACGGGCTGGTTCTCGCCAACGGCCCAGGGGATCCGGCCGTTCTGGACGGACCTGTCGAGCTGGCGCGGCATGCCCTCGGCCGAATCCCGCTGTTTGGCATCTGCCTCGGGCATCAGATCCTCGGTCGGGCGGCTGGGGCGACCACCTCGCGCCTCCCTTATGGCCACCACGGCGCCAACCACCCCGTCAAGGACCTCGACACCGGCCGGGTACACATCACCAGCCAGAACCACGAATTCCAGGTCGATGGGGACTCGATTCCGGCGGGCGACTTCTATGTCTCGCAGCGCAATCTCAACGACGGCTCTGTAGAGGGCCTCGGCCACAAGAGACTGCCCGTGTTCAGCGTCCAGTACCACCCCGAAGGCTGCCCTGGCCCGCAGGACAACCAGCACCTCTATGACCGCTTCATTGACATGGTCCGCAGCCGCGCGCCCGTCGTAAGAACGGTGGCCGGGATGACGGAGAAGCCGCGGCCGCGCAAGGTCCTGATCCTGGGCTCGGGTCCCATCGTCATCGGCCAGGCCGCAGAGTTCGACTACGCGGGTACGCAGGCGTGCAAGGCGCTGCGTGAGGAAGGGATCGAGATCGTGCTGGTCAACTCCAACCCCGCGACGATCATGACCGACGAAGAGGTCGCCGACCGCGTGTACCTCGAACCGTTGACGGTCGAGTCTGTCGAGCGGATCATCGCGCGCGAGCAGCCCGACGCCCTGCTGCCCACGCTGGGTGGACAGACGGGACTCAACCTGGCCACCGACCTCGCCAACGCCGGCGTGCTCGAGCGCCACCACGTCCGGCTGCTTGGCGCAACGATCGAGACGATTCGCAAGGCCGAGGACCGCCAGGCATTCAAGCAGATGCTCGAGGACATCGGCGAGCCCGTTCCTGTCTCACGCGTGTGCGAGTCGATGGAAGAGGTCAGGGACTTCGCGTCGCAGGCAGGGCTCCCGCTGGTCATCCGCCCCGCGTACACGCTCGGCGGGACGGGCGGCGGTTTCGTCACGACCGCGGTGAGCCTCGAGCTGGTGGCCGCGCGCGGTCTCGCTGCGTCGCCCATCCACCAGGTCCTGATCGAGCGGTCGCTGTGGGGCTGGAAGGAGATCGAGTACGAGGTCATGCGCGACGGCGCGGACACGTGCATCACGGTCTGCAACATGGAGAACCTGGATCCGATGGGCGTGCACACGGGCGACTCGATCGTGGTCGCGCCCGCGCAGACGCTGTCCGACCGCGACCACCAGATGCTGCGCTCGTCCGCGATCCGGATCATTCGCGCGCTCGGCATCGAAGGCGGATGCAACGTGCAGTTCGCGCTAGACCCGAAGAGCTCGCAGTACTACGTGATCGAGGTCAACCCACGGGTGAGCCGCTCCTCGGCGCTCGCCTCGAAAGCGACCGGCTACCCGATCGCACGCGTCGCGGCCAAAGTCGCTGTCGGGCGCCGGCTGGAAGAGATTCGCAACGAGATCACCGGCCGCACATTTGCCGCGTTCGAGCCGGCGATCGACTACTGCGTCGTGAAGATCCCTCGCTGGCCGTTCGACAAGTTCCCGGCGGGCGACCGCCGGCTGGGAACCCAGATGGCATCGACGGGTGAGGTCATGGCGCTCGAACGAACATTCGAGGCGGCTCTCACGAAAGCGATGCGTTCGCTCGAGCAGAAGCCGCCTGCGATATGGGAGCTCGGTCCGGAGACGATCGACCAGCCCAACGACCGCCGCCTGTTCGCGCTGCTGAACGCGCTTCGCAATGGAGCCGACGCGAGCTCGCTTGCCGAGCGCAGCGGAATCGACCGCTGGTTCATCGACCGCCTTGCGAACATCACGCGACTCGAAGTCGAAGGTGACGTGCGCGAGCTCCGGCGCGCCGGTTTCTCCGACGTGATGATCGCCGCGCTGCGCGGCGACGAGGTCGAGCGCGCGCTGCCGACCTACAAGCTCGTCGACACGTGCGCGGGAGAGTTCGAAGCGGCCACGCCCTACTACTACTCCTGCTGGGAAGAAGAATCAGAAAGCAATTCAGAAGGTGTCCTCCCCATTCATGGGGAGGTGGCGCGGAGCGCCGGAGGGGCTGGCGGAACTAGAACGGCGATGGTCATAGGCTCTGGCCCGATCCGGATCGGTCAGGGTATCGAGTTCGACTACTGCTCCGTCCACGCGGCTTGGGCGCTGCGCGAGGCGGGCGTGCGTGCCGTCATGGTGAACTCCAACCCCGAGACGGTCTCGACCGACTTCGACACCTCGGACCGCCTGTACTTCGAGCCGCTCGATCTTGATGGCGCGCTGCACGTGGCGCGCACTGAGGGCGTCAGCGGCGCTCTCGTCCAGCTTGGTGGGCAGACCGCGATCAATCTGGCCGATCCCCTCGACCAAAGCGGTGTCGCGATCATGGGCTCGAGCGTCGAGGCGATCGACCTCGCCGAAGATCGCCGTGCGTTCGCGAGCTCGCTCGACGCGATCGGCATCCCGCAGCCCATGGGTGGCACCACGACCACCGTCGAAGAGGCCGAGGCGATTGCCGCGCGAGCCGGCTACCCGGTGCTCGTACGCCCGTCCTACGTGCTGGGCGGTCGCGCGATGGAGATCGTCCGCAACCGCGAGGAATTGCGGCGCTACATGATCTGGGCGATAGGTGCGATGCCGCGCGGTCAGGTCCTGGTCGACAAGTACCTCCAGGGAATCGAGGTCGAGGTCGACGCGATCTCCGACGGCGACACCGTGGTCATCCCAGGCGTCATGCAGCATGTCGAGCGCGCTGGCGTCCACTCCGGCGACTCGTATGCGGTCTACCCTGCACAGAGCCTCGAGCGCGCGGAGCTCGACCACATCGTCGACTACACGGTGCGCATCGCGCGCCACCTCAGGCTGCGCGGTCTCGTCAACGTCCAGTACGTCGTGCACCGCGGCCACGTCTACGTGCTCGAAGTCAACCCGCGTGCCTCCCGGACCGTGCCATTCCTGTCGAAGGTCACCGGCGTGCCGATGGTCAAGCTCGCGACCAACGTGATGCTCGGCCAGAAGCTGGCCGACCTCGGGTGGACGACGGGTCTCGTGCCCGCGCGCGACCTCGTCGCGGTCAAGGCGCCGGTGTTCTCGATGAACAAGCTGCCCGCCGTCGATTCCTACCTTGGACCGGAGATGAAGTCGACGGGTGAGGCCATAGGTCTCGCGCGCACGCTCAACGAAGCTCTGCGCAAGGCATTCGCCGCCTCCGGCGTGCACCTCGAACGAGGCAGCTCGGTTTTGCTCACCATCGCCGACGCAGACAAACCAGAGCTTTTTCCGATCGTCTCCCGCCTCATTCAGCTCGGCTGCAGCGTCGTGGCGACCGATGGCACGGCCAAGGCGTTGCGCGCGGCAGGTTTCTCCCCGCGAGTCGTGGCGAAGATCGGCGAAGAGGGTCCGACCGTCGTCGACGTGATCGTGCGCGGTGAGGTGCAGCTGGTCATCAACACCATGTCCAACATCTACGAAGACCCTGGCGACGGCCGCCCAATCTTCAAAGATGGTTTCGAGATCCGCCGTGCCGCCGTCGAGCGCCGCATTCCATGTCTCACCTCGCTCGACACGGCGACCGCGCTCCTCGAGTCCGCGGTCGCCACGCCCGACGAGATCGAGGTGCGAACCATCGACGAGTGGCGCGACAGTGTTCCTGCTTGACGCGCCGATAACCGGCAAGCGCCAGGTCGCGCGGGGCATGTTCGTGATCGGAATGCGAGCCCCAGAGGTCGCCGCCATCGTGCGGGCCGGCCAGTTCGTCAATCTCGGATGGGATCCCGGACCCCTGCTGCGGCGGCCGTTTTCCGTCTACCGCTCGGACAGCGAGCACATCGAGGTCGTCCTCAAGGCCGTCGGCGGCGGGACCGCGCGGCTGCTCGCGATGGAGATCGGCGACCGCGTCAGCTGCCTGGGGCCGCTCGGTCGCGGCTTCGACCTGACCACCGGAGCGCGGAGCGTCGTCCTGATCAGCGGCGGCCTCGGCGTCGCCCCGATGCCACTAGCCGCCAGGGATGCGAAGGCGGCGGGGCTGCAGGTGACCTGGGTCCACGGTGCGCGCACAGCGGCTGAGCTGTGCGCGGAGTCTGACGCGGAAAGGGTCGTGTGGGCCACCGACGACGGCTCGCAGGGGACGGCGGGCACCGCTGTCGCCGCGGCGCCCGAGGCCGACGTCGTGCTGGCGTGCGGGCCAAACCGGATGCTCGCCGCGGTTGCAGAGCGATGGCCCGACGCCCAGGTCGCGGTCGAGACCTACATGGGATGCGGGACCGGGGTTTGCCTCGGCTGCGCCGTGCCGCTAGGGCGGGGCGGCTACGACCGGGCTTGCACCGAGGGGCCTGTCTACCGAGCGGCCGACATCGACTGGCCGGCTCTCCCATCGCACCTCCCTTACGCGGTGACGGCGTGATGCCCGACATGTCGGTCGAGGTCGGCGGCCTGAAGCTGCGCGGACCTGTGCTCGCCGCCTCGGGGACGTTCGGCTACGGGACCGAGGTGCCGCTTCTCGAGCGCCGCGCCCTCGGCGCCATGGTCTCCAAGGGCATCTTCCTGCGCGCCCGCGCAGGCACGGCCCCGCCGCGCATCGTGGAGACGCCGAGCGGGATGCTCAACGCGATCGGCCTGCAGGGGCCCGGGGCAGAAGCGCTCGTTCGCGACTACGCCCCGCAGTGGAAGGAGTGGGATTTCCCGGTGCTCGTCAACATCAACGGGGAGTCGGCGTCCGAGTACGGAGAGTTGACCGCGCGCCTCGATGGCGTGCCCGGCGTCGCCGGCTTCGAGATCAACATCTCGTGCCCCAACGTCGAGCAGGGCGGCCTGTATTTCGGCAACGATCCAAGGGCGGCCGCGGCCGTGACCGACGCGGTGCGCAAGCGGACGAAGCTCCCTGTGTGGGTGAAGCTCACGCCGATGGTGAGCGACATCGGCGTCATCGCGCGCGCCGTAGAGTCGGCGGGCGCCGATGCGCTCTGCGCGATCAATACGTTCGTCGGAATGTCGATCGACCTGAACGCATATGGCCCGCGCCTCAGCTTCCGGACCGGGGGATTGTCGGGCCCGGCGATCCGGCCGCTGGCGGTCCACCTGGCGCACCAGGCTGCGCGTGCGGTGCGCATCCCGGTGATCGGCATCGGCGGAATCACGCGGGCTGAGGATGCGCTGGAGTTCCTCGTCGCAGGCTGCATCGCGGTCCAGGTCGGGACGGCCACCTTCGCCAACCCGAGGGCGATCGCCGAGGTTCACGACGGCATCGCCTCGTTTCTCGAGGCGAAGGGCTTCTCATCCCTTGCCGAGCTGCCGCGGTATCTTCCACGCGACTAGATGTCAACCGAGATTCCTCCGTCACGAGCGGAGTCGGAAGCGCTCCAGATCCTCGCCACCGAGCACTGGAGCCTCCTCGCCACACGTGCGCTGACCTACCAGGAATCGCTCGGCCGGGTGAACATGTTCCTGACCATCCTCTCCGGCGCGGTGATCGCGCTGGCGTTGGTGGCGCAGGCCGACCATTTCGGTCCGGCCTTCTTCGCGATTGCGATCTTCATGCTTGCCGTCGTGTTCATCACCGGAGTGTTCACCGTGGCACGTCTCCAGTCCCTGAACCGCGACGACTTTCGATGGGTCCTGGGGATGAATCGCATTCGTAACGCATACCTCGACCTTCATCCTGAGCTCGAAAACCATTTCACGACGAGCTCATATGACGACATGTCAGGAGCGCTGCGCACACTGGGCATCGATCCAGTCGGCGCGAGCCGCCTTGGGTCGCTCTTCCATGGTCTCCAGACCCTTCCAGGGATGCTGTCGATGATCGTCGCGTCGGTGGGCGGGGCGATCGGGGGCCTGATCGCGGCAGGCTTCGGCGCTCCGCCGGTCGTGATCCTCCTGTCGGGCTTGGCGGCATTCGTGTTCGCGGCGGTGGGGATGGTCATCTCGCTCAGCCGCTCGGTGAGGCACCTGACTCCGAGCCTCGGGCCCCGGTTCCCGTCGCCACCTAAATCGCCAACGTAGGCGCAATCGACCCTCGCAGAGACTCCCGCCGCGATCCTGGCAGGAGGTCTGTGATCGATGTCGGCGCAACGGCAATCCACATGGACGAACGCGACGGCTGGAGGCCCCGTGTCCTGGCGGCCCTCGCCGACTATGTCTGTCCGCTGCGCTGGCTGGTGCCTGCGGTCGCAGTCGCCGCGGTGCTCGAAGTCTTTTTTGGCTGACCGAAGACCTCCGGGTTGAGCAGGCTGATCGCGAGCAGGACGGCGCCCGCGACCAAAGCACCGATCGCCATCGCCCAGGGCGCGCCGAACCGGGTCGCCAGCGCGCCCGCCTGGATGTTGCCGATTGGCCCGACGCCGATCAAAGCCTGGGCGTAAAGCGCCATCACGCGACCACGCAGGTGGTCCGGCGTGATGGTCTGGATCCGGTTATTGGTCGTGGCGAGAAACGAGATCTGGCAGTAACCGGCGACGAAAAGCGTGACCAGCGAGATCATGAAAACCCGCGAGATCGAAAACTCGAGCAGCGCGGCGACCCAGATCGCGGCCATCCAGAGCTGACGCCGTGGGTCGGCCCCGAGATGGGGGAAGAACGCGAGTGTCAGCGCTCCGCCAAGCGCGCCAAGGCCCATCGACGCAACCAGGAAGCCGAATCCCTGGGCGCCCACGTGCAGCACCTGGGCCGCGAAGAGTGGGATCAGGGTGAAGCGGTTCATCGCGAAGAGCGAGAAAACCGCGACCGCTATCAGCAGCATCCCGACCACCGGCTCGCGTCGAGCGTATGAGGCGCCCTGGGCGAGCCGCGCAAGCAGCGCCTGCTCCTGGTGATGGGGGACCTGGTCAGGCAGGTCGCGCATCAACAACAGAGCCACTATCGCCCCCAGGTAACTCACGGAGTTGGCCAGGAAACAGAGTGGAACTCCGACGAGGGCGATCAGCACGCCAGCGATCGAAGGCCCGATGACGGCCGCGCCGTTGAACACCGACGAGTTGAGGGCGATCGCATTCATCAGGTCGTGCCTGCCGACCATGTCGACGAGGAACGACTGCCGAGCGGGAACGTCGAACAGGTTTATCGTGCCTGTCGCGAGCGCGGCAAGGATCACCATCCAGTACTGCGCGTGGCCGCTGGCGCTGAGGATGAACAGCGCGAACGACGGGACCATGAAAGCCGACTGGGTGAGGAGCAGGACATTTTGCTTGCGGAAGCGGTCCGCGACCACACCGCCGAGCTGGCTGCCGATGAGGACCGGCGTGAACTGCGCCGCGAGCACGAGACCGACCAGGAGCCCGCTGTGCGTCAGCTCGAGCGCGAGCCACGGCATGGCCACGCTCTGCATCCAGGTCCCCACCGTGGAAATGATTTGACCGGCGAAGAAAAGCCGGTAGTTGCGGTGGCGAAGCGCACCCAACATCCGTGGCGCTGGCGCTTCTTGCATCGGTGCGATCATCCCAGTGTGGCGAGGATCCACGAGTCAGTCGACATCGGCGCTCCGGCGGAGCGTGTTTGGGCGGTGGTCGCGGAGGATGTGCAGAACGCTCCCAAGTGGACGAGCTATCTCGAAAAGGTGGAGATGATCGACAGCGGTCCTCCCGGCAAGGGCACGCGATACCGCTACCACCTCAGGCTGCCCGGCGGCCACAAGGTGACGCTCGAGGTGGAGCAGGACGTTTACACGAAACCCAAGAAGTGTGCGGGGAGGTTCATCAAGGGCCCGCTCAAGGGGACATGGGCCTATACCTACACCCAGCGCAAAGACGGATCGACCAACCTGGCCTATGACATGGACTATGAGTTGGGCGGCTTGTTGAGATTCGCCGGCGGATTGCTCGGGCCGCAGTACGCCGCGGGCATCCACGACAACATGGAATCGTTGAAGCGCTACGTCGAGGCGGGCAAGGGCCCCAAACCCAGGCGTGAGGCAGCTAAGAAATAACGGCCTCGGCCTCGATCTCAACCTTCCAGCGCTCGTCGATCAGGTCCTTCACAACGACCATCGTTGCGACCGGTCGCGCATTAGCCATCGCTTCGCCATGTGCCTTGCCAACCGCGTCGACCCAGGCCAGGCCGGTCACGTACATGCGAGTTCTGACGACCTGATCGAGGGAAGCCCCGGCATCGGCGAGCGCCTTTGCGATGATCTCGAAGCAGCGCTTCGCCTGGACGTATGCGTCCGCGTCAACCGACCCGTCGGGCCAGATTGGCGCCGTGCCGGAAACCAGGATGCGATCGCCTATGCGGATGGCGCGGCAATAACCGAAATTGCCCTCGAAAGGCGAGCCGGAGCTGATCCTCTGCCTGTCGGTCAGGGTCTTCGGAAGGGCAGCAGCTCGAGCTGCTCGAAACGATCCTGGACTGCCGTGCGGAGCTCGTTTACGAGCGCCTTCAGGCGCTCCTGGGAAGCTGAGTCGGTGATGTTGACGACGCGAATCCTGCGCAGCGTGGTCTGCAGCGCATAGAGCCCAGCCGGCTCGTTGCCGGCCATCCGCGCGGCCCCATTGCGGATCTCCCGCGCCACATCCTCATGGCCGTGCGCGCGCATCCAATTCGAAAGGCGGGCGGCCGCGATGACGACGCGCTGTGTTTTCGGGTTGAGGGCGGGCGGCACGACCTCTCGCGGCCCGCGCGTTTGAAAGACCGCAGGAACCCGGGTCGGGCGTCGAATGGACCCGATACGACGGATCACGTTGCGTGGCCCGAGAATGACTACGACGCCGGCGACCACCAGGAGCAGGACGAGGGAGGCCACGAGCGCATCGAGCATTTTTCTCTAGGTTACGCTTGGAAGGCGTCGGTTTCATATCCGTTTACCAGGGGGCGGAGAAGGTGACACCAACCGCTGTCATCACCGGAGCGTCGTCAGGGATCGGGGCCGCCACAGCCATTGCGCTCGGCCGTCACGGCTACCGCGTTGTCGTTGGTGCGCGTCGTGTCGAGCGTCTGGAGCGAGTGGCCGGGGAAGAAGGAGTCGCGCTGCCGCTTGACGTGACCGACGAGCAGAGCGTTAGCGACTTCGTCCGCGAGGTTGCGAGGCGGTTTGGACGCATCGACGTCCTCGTCAACAACGCAGGCGGCGCGCTTGGTCTCAACCCACTCGAAAAGGCGATCGACGACGAGTGGATTGGCATGTGGAAGACCAACGTGCTCGGCCTCATGTGGATGACACGCGCCTGCTTGCCTCTCTTGCGCAAGGCGAAGCATGGGCACATCGTGAACATCGGCTCGATCGCCGGCTTCGAGACGTACAAGGGAGGCGCCGGGTACACCGCGGTCAAGCACGCGGTGCGCGCGATCTCCAAAACGCTGCGCCTCGAGCTGAACGGCGAGCCGATTCGCGTCACCGAGATCGCGCCGGGGCTGGTCGAGACAGAGTTCAGCCTGGTCCGATTTCACGGCGACCGCAAGGCTGCGCGCGCTGTATACGAAGGACTGAAGCCGTTGACGGCCGACGACATCGCTGACTGCGTCCTCTTCGCGGTCACACGACCCGCGCACGTCGACATCGACGAGATCGTCGTCCGGCCTGTGGCGCAGGCGACCGTATGGCAGGTCGCGCGAAAACCGTCGAGAAAGAGGGCCTAGGGACGCAGGAGGATCTTGCCGGTCGTCTTGCGGGCTTCGAGGTCAACGTGGGCCTGGCGGGCTTCGGCGAGTGGATAGCGCGCGCCGATCCGGACCTTGAGCGCGCCCTGAGTGACCAGTTCGAAGACTTTCCGAGCGCGGTCCTGTAGCAGCTCCGGCGTCCGTGTATGCGTTTGCAACGTCGGCCGCTGGACGTAGAGCGAGCCCGACTTTGCCAGGAGCATCAAGGTCAGGGGGTCGGGCTGCCCACTCGACGCACCGTACAAGATCATGTGGCCAAATGGCCTGAGCGCCTTCAGTCCTTCGTAGAAGGTGGTCCTGCCAACCCCGTCATAAACAGCCGCCACCCCATCGCCGCCCGCGATCTCGCGCGCGCGCTCGGCGAAACCTTCGTATCCGAGGACCTCGTCCGCGCCCGCGTCGCGGGCGAGCTGCGCCTTCTCGTCAGTCGACGCTGTCGCAATGACGCGTGCGCCGACCAATTTGGCGATCTGTGTGAGCAAGAGTCCGACGCCGCCCGCGGCGGCGTGAACGATGACCCAGTCGCCTTTCTGGATCGGATAGGAGTCGAAGACCAGATAGTGCGCGGTCATTCCCTGGAGCAGCACCGCGGTGGCTACCTCGGGGGCCAGGCTGTCGGGAATCGGAACGAGACGACTGGAGTCGGCTGCGACCCGCTCCGCGTAGCTGTGCGGGACACCGAGCCACGCTACGCGCTGGCTGGTCTGGACGATGGTGCCGGCGCCCTCGACGCCGACGATCGCCGGCAGCTGCATGACGTACTCGCGGCCTTCGCGCTCGTACACGTCACGAAAGTTGACACCCGCCACCTCGACGTCGACGAGCACCTGTCCGCTCGCAGGCGACGGGTCGGGCACCTCCGTGTATTCGAGGACCTCGGGTCCGCCGTGGCGCTCGTAAACGACCGCGTGCATTTGCGCTCCCTACTTGATCAAACCGGCCGCACGGGCCTCATCTTTCGTCATTCAACAGCCGGGATCGCCGTAGTTGCCGCAGCATCCCCGTCCGCCGCTCTTGCGGCGCACGTTGCTGACGATCAGACGCACTCGGGCGAGTGGGCCGTACGACCCAGCCGTGAGATTGCGTAGGAAGCTGGGTGGCGAGGGGCGGACCTGTCGACTCATTCGTAGTAATTGTTGTTGTACTCGATCCAGCCGGGGTTCGGGCATCCGCTCGAGGTGTGGCCGTGGGTGCAGTGCACGCCATAGCGCGGACCCGGGTCGATGTAGAGCTGGCCGTGGATCACCACGCCATCGCCTTTATGCGCGGGCACGTCCGGGGCAAGGCTCGTGTTGTGGTCGACCTCGAGGGTCTCGCCAGTCGTCGTCGTCACCTCGAACCTCTCGTGGTCGCCACCCTGTACAGGGTCGGTGATGAGGGTCGCGTCAAAGGTCACCTCCGCGCCATTGGTGCCTTTCACGATGTCCTGGTGGAGGCCCTGGTCGTCAGGGGTATCGCGGCCCCCGCACGCGACGAGCAGGAGCAGCGTCGCGGCGAAGCCAAGCACCTTCACGTCCCGAGCGCCTGCTCCAGTGTGATCCGGCCTTCGTAGAGGGCCTTGCCCAGGATGACCGCGTCGGCGCCGGCCGCCCTCACCCGGTGCAAGTCCTCGACTGAGGTCACGCCCCCCGAGTACTCCAGCTCGAGCTTGGTCATCTTGCGGACCCGGGCGAGCGTTTGCAGATCCGGGCCAGACATCGTGCCGTCGCGCTCGATGCTGGTGACGATGATTCCAGCCAGGGGCAGAAACTCCCAGCGTCCGACGAGCGCGCCGATCGAAACCGGGTCAGTGTCAAGCCAGCCACCCACCGCCGCCTTGTTGTCGCGCACATCGAGCGCGGCCAGAACTCGCCCAGGATGCTGTATTGCACACCGCTCGAAGACGTGCGGATCGCGGACGGCAGCGGTGGCCATGACGACCCACTGCGCGCCGACCTCCAGCAACCCGGCCACGGTCTCGGCGGTCCGCACGCCGCCTGCCACCTGCAGCTCGATGCCGGACAGCTCGAGCATCTTCGTGATCACGGGCCGATTGCTGGCTGAGCCGCGCGCGGCGTCCAGGTCGACGACATGCACGCGCTTCGCGCCCGCCGCGGCAAACCGGCGTGCCACCTCGACCGGGTCGTCTGCATAGATCGTCGGATTTTCGTAGTCACCCCGGGTAAGGCGCACGCAGCGGCCCCCCAGGATGTCGATCGCTGGAATGACCACCACGGTTATGGGATGCCGGCTAGCGGTAGTTCGTGAACTGGAGCGGGACCGGAATGTCCTCCGCCTCGCGCAGAGATTTGATCACCAGCTGCAGAGTGTCTTTGTCCTTGCTGACGACCCTGAGCTGATCGCCCTGGATCCGCACCTGGAGCTTTGGCGACACGTTCTGGATCCGCTTGCGGAGGTCGCGGGCGATGTCCTCGGTGATCCCCGCGTTGAGCCTGACCTCGATCTGGCCCCGCCCTTTGCCGACGGTCTTCGGGTCGTCGGCCTTGAAGAGCTTGGGCGACAGCTGGCGGCGCGCGGCTTTCTCGCGAAGGACTTGAAGAGCGGCCTTGGCCCGGTCCTCGCTGGCCGACTCGATCACGATCATCTCATCGCGCTGGTCGTAGACGGTGGCCGTGTCCTTGAAGTCGAAACGGGTGCCGACCTCGCGGCGCGCCTGGTCGAGCGCGTTGGTCAGCTCGGCCGCGTTGAACTCTGAGACGACGTCGAAGGAGTACTCGGGCACTACTGCGAGCTGAAGATCGCGTTCAGGCCAATCACGACGGCGGCGATGGCGAGCGCAATGACGGCAACTGAAGAGATGGCCATCAGAAACCCGATGCCCTCGGTTGCCTCGTCAAGCGGCTCTACCGGGGGCTTGTCGTAAGGATCCGGGCCGTAGTCGAGGTCGTAAACGCCTTCTTCCCTGGCTCGCTGCACCAGCTCGTCCAGCGCCGGTTTTCCACCAGGCGGCAGCGGCTTGCCTTCGATGTTGGCGACGGCTTCTTTGAGGTTGTCCCGGGTCTTGCCGAGCTCGGCGACGACCAGGTCGAAAGTCTGGGTTGCCGCCGGGGTCGGGTGCTCTCGGCGCAGGTCGGCGATGATGCCGTACAGGCTCACGCCGCGATTCATAACAGAACCAGGCAGGGCGGTGCAGGTGAGTATCGCGCGCCCGCATACACTTAATGAAATGGGTGTGGACACAAAATCGAAGGCCGTGGTGAAGAAACCGGCGGCGCATCCGAACACGTGGGTGTTCTTCGGGGGCGAGTTCGCCCGCTACAACGACGTGAAGCTCGGCCTTATGACCCACGCTTTGCACTACGGAACCGCCGTGTTCGAAGGCATTCGCGCCTACTGGAACGAGAAGAAGAACCAGCTGTTCCTTCTCGAGGCGGCCGCCCATTACGACCGCATGCACCGCTCGGCGAACGTAATGCGGATGCGGCTGCCGTACTCGACCGAAGAGCTCGTCAACTTCACGGTGGAGCTCCTGCGCCGTAACGAGTTCAAGTCCGATGTCTACGTGCGGCCACTCCTCTACACGTCGAGCGAAGAGATCGGGGTACGGCTGCACAACCTCGACCGGGGCTTCTTCATCTACGCGACCCCGTTCGGCAATTACGTCGAGATCGAGGGCGGGATCCGGTGCATGGTCAGCAGCTGGCGCCGCGTGCCCGACCAGGCCCTCCCCGCCCGCGCGAAGATCACCGGCTCATACGCGCAGGCGGCACTCGCCAAGTCTGAAGCGGTCGAGAGTGGATTCGACGAGGCGATAGTGCTGTCCGTCGACGGCCACGTCTCCGAGGGTTCGGCCGAGAACCTGTTCATGCTCAAGGACGGCGCGTTCATCACGCCCCCGGTCACCGACGACATCCTCGAAGGCGTCACCCGGACCCTGCTGATGAAAGTGATCAAGGACGAGCTCAGCCTGCCAGTGGTTGAAAGAAGCATCGACCGGACCGAGCTCTACACGTGCGAGGAGCTTTTGCTGTGCGGAACAGGTGCTCAGATCTCGCCGGTGATCGAGGTCGACCGCCGTCCTGTCGGCAACGGCAAGGTCGGTGAGTTCACGCAGGAGCTGCAGAACATCTATTTCGGCGCGGTGCGTGGCGACACGCCCAAGTACAAGGACTGGACGATCCCGATCTATTAAAGGCACGGGTGGAGGAGGCCCTCCCGCGACTGCGTCGCGGGGACCCCAGAGGTACCCCCTCCGTTGCAGGCAACATCTGGCGGCTGGACGTCATGTCTGGTGATGGCCGGAACGAATCCGGCCTACTGGCCATCTCTGTTCACCTAACCTCGGCGAGTGAAGATCGTCGTCGCGCCCAACGCTTTCAAGGGAACGTTGACCGCGCCCCAGGCCGCCGCCGCCATTGCGCGAGGGGTGCGCGAGGTCTTTCCCCAGGCCGAGGTCATCGAGGTCCCGGTGGCCGATGGCGGTGACGGGACGATGGAGGCCATCGTCACGGCCAAGCATGGCGAGTACCGCACCGCCGTGGTCGAGGGGCCCCTGGGTGACCCCGTACAGGCCCATTTCGGGTTGATCGACTCCGGCCGAAGCGCGGTGGTCGAGCTGGCCACGGCCAGCGGCCTCACCCTCATTCCGGAGGACCGGCGCGATCCGCGACGGACCTCGACCTACGGTTTCGGTCAGCTGCTGGAGGCGGCGCAGCGCGCCGGCGCGGTCGGGACGATCGCCGGCATCGGCGGTTCGGCCACCAATGACGGCGGCGCCGGAATGGCGCAAGCGCTGGGCTACCGGCTTCTCGATGCTGCGGGCCGAGAGCTCGAGCGCGGTGGTGCGGCGTTGGCTCGGCTGGAACGGATCGACCCGTCGGGCTTCGATCCGGCGTGGCGCACGGTGGCGGTCAAGGTCGCCTGCGACGTCACGAATCCACTCACGGGGCCGGGAGGCGCGAGCGCCGTCTACGGTCCGCAGAAGGGGGCTGACTCGCAGGCTGTCCGCGAGCTGGACGCGGCGCTGGGCCGGCTGGCCGCCGTCATCCAGCGCGACCTTGGCAAGAGCGTGGCCGACATTCCGGGCGCGGGTGCGGCGGGCGGGACGGGAGCAGGCCTCGTCGCCTTCCTCGACGCTAGCCTGGTGCCCGGTGCGCCCCTGGTGGTGGAAGCGGCCGGGTTCGATGCCAAGCTCCGCGGCGCCGACCTGGTCATCACGGGCGAGGGCCGGGTCGACGAGCAGACCGCTTTCGGCAAAGCCCCGGGCGAGGTGGCCAGGCGAGCCCAGGCGGCGGGCGTCCCGGTCGTCCTGCTCACGGGCAGCAAGGGGCCTGGCTGGGAGGCGCTGAACAGTTTGGGCGTCACGTCTGTCGTGACGCTCACCGAGCAAGGAGGGGACCCCCAGCAGGCCCTAAAAGAGCCAGACCGATTGTTAACCCGGGCCGCCGTAGTAGCCTGCCGCAGTCTGAAAATGAAATGGACGAAGTAGGGGACACATCGGTCGTCGCAGGCGCCGGCGAGCCGACCGACGTTGAGCTCGTCAGGGCCTACCGCAGCGGTGACACCCACGCGTTCGAGGAGCTTCACCGCCGCTACGTCGCGTCCATCTTCCGCCTGGTCAGACGCAAGCTCGGGGACGCTTTGCTGGCGGAGGACATCGCCCAGGAGACCTTCATGAAGGCCCTGCGGATGATGGACCGGGTCGACGACTCGTTCAACTTCGGCGGCTGGATCCACACCGTTGCGCGCAACCTCTGCTACGACGAGCTGCGGCGGCGCCAGCGCGACCTCCGGGCCGACGGTGGGACCGATGAGGAAGACGACGAGCAAATGGCGAACCTGCCTTCGACAGCTCGCTCGTTCGACCCCGTCATGGTCCAGGAGTCCAACGAGACCCGCCGGCAGGTCTGGCACGTGGCCCAGAGGCTGCCGGAGAAGTACCGGCTCGTCCTGACCCTGCGCGAGCTCCAGGACATGAGCTACCGCCAGATCGCCAAGACGCTGAAGATGTCCGAAAGCGCGGTCGAGACGCTCCTCTACAGGGCGCGTCTCAGGTTCAAGGAGGAGTACCTCGCTTCTCAGCGCGAGGGAGAGCTCAGCCACGAGGAGGCCCTGCCGCTGCTGGCGCCGTATCTGGCTGGGAAGCTGAGACGGCCCCAGGCCGAAGCCGTCAGGGACCATATCGCGACGTGCACCAAATGCGCCCGCCGCATCGGCCGGCGAAGGCTGAAAGACCAGCGCAGGAGTGAAGCCAGATGAGGGTTAGTAGAGTAGGTGTGAAATGGCCAAGGTAGTCGTGCGCTTCTTCGACGACGAGACCGTGGAAGGGGTCGCCCGCGATCTCGATTTCGACGAGCCCGACTTCCTGGTCGAAGTCGATGACGCCGGCGGCCTGGAGAACAACGAGACCGCGTGGATCCCCCTCACCGCGGTGAAGTGGGTCGAGCTCCAGCGCGACAAGGACCTGGCCGACACGCCAACCCGCAAGGTCGCGATCCGGTTCCTCGACGGGGAGGTGCTCCGCGGTCACCTCGATGGCACTCTGGAACGCCATCGCTACGGGGTCGTCCTGCACCTTCACGCCGAGCAGAGCGACAGCCCGATCCGCAAGCTCGGGATCCCGTTTTCCGCAGTCAAGGCGCTGTTCTTCGTGCGCGAGTTCGACGCGCGCGGTGAGGAAGCCGGCACCGCATCCGACGCCTACCTGGCGCGGCGGACCATGGCGCCGCTCCTCGATGTGCTCGAGGAGATGGACATGTTGACGCGGCTCCACCGGGACGGCCTCCTCTCCGATCACGAATACGCGAGCAAACGAACCCTCGTCCTCGAGCGGCTGTAACCGTCCAGAGGTTGTCCCATTCATCGGGACGTGGCGGCGAAGCCGCCGGTGGGGCTGAGCCGCAAACAGCTCGGCGTAGAATTCCGAACGTGGCCGAACGCAGTGGTGCCCGTAATGGAAACGGCGCCGTAAAGGGTTCCTTCAAGCTCAAAGCCGGGCTTGCCCAGATGCTGAAGGGCGGCGTCATCATGGACGTCGTCACGCCGGAGCACGCCCGCATCGCCCAGGAGGCAGGGGCCGCCGCGGTGATGGCCCTCGAGCGCGTGCCCGCCGACATCCGCAAGGAAGGCGGCGTCGCGCGCATGTCCGACCCGGAGCTGATCAAGTCGATCATGGCCGCGGTGACCATTCCCGTAATGGCGAAGTGCCGGATCGGTCATTTCGTCGAGGCCCAGATACTCGAGGCCCTCGGCGTCGACTACATCGACGAGTCAGAGGTGCTCACTCCCGCCGACGAGGAAAACCATATCGACAAGCACCCGTTCAAGGTCCCGTTCGTTTGCGGCTGCCGCGACCTGGGTGAAGCGGCGCGGCGTCTTGCGGAAGGCGCTGCGATGATCCGGACCAAGGGCGAGGCAGGCACAGGCAACGTCGTCGAGGCGGTTCGCCACGCACGGGCTGTCAACGCGGGTATCCGCGGGCTTTTGGGAATGAACCACGCAGAGCTCGTGCATGAGGCCAAGCAGATCGGCGCTCCGGTCGAGGTGCTCGTCGAGTGTCAGAAGCTCGGTCGCCTGCCGGTGGTCAACTTCGCGGCCGGTGGTATCGCGACCCCCGCCGACGCCGCGTTGATGATGCAGCTCGGTGTCGATGGGGTGTTCGTCGGGTCGGGCATCTTCAAGTCTGAGGACCCCTTGAAGCGTGCCAAGGCGATCGTCGCGGCGACGACCTATTTCGACAAGCCGGAGATCCTGGCCGAAGTGTCCGCCGGGCTCGGCAAGCCGATGCACGGTCTCGAGATCCCGACCATCCCAAAGGACGAGCTGCTCGCTGCCCGAGGCTGGTAGCTCCGCCCGTTC